>Ga0307510_10009598_pt1 | contig 11533 bp, 6 predicted proteins | sample 12_EM_MG_FD_207224 | JGI IMG/M metagenome (GOLD analysis project Ga0307510, IMG submission 207224) | Populus trichocarpa ectomycorrhiza microbial communities from riparian zone in the Pacific Northwest, United States - 12_EM | ecosystem: Host-associated > Plants > Roots > Unclassified | place... | reverse complement strand
GATTAGTTTCAACCAAATCAAGTGTAAAAAAAAAACCAAAACATGATAGTGACAAATGACAATAAATTATTCCCTTTGTGATTTTGATGAGAATATACTATGAAAATTTGAAATTTTAAAAAAAAAAACTAAGTATTTTTGCTTTCATGATGATAAATTTATGTGCTTTGATGCTTATATATTGTTAAGTTAATCATTTTTATGCTTTACTAGATTATTTGGTTATTAGCATTTTCTTTACCTTTACTTTACCTTACCTTAACCACAACTCAATTACAACCTTGAATAAAGACCCTTTTAATCCATTTATTACATGTAATACTTAGTAAGATTGAAGAGTAAGCATATGTCAGATCATAACATTGAAGGAATTTGAGTGAAAATACAAAAGTCATAAACACTTGAGTGTTATAGTATCTACTAATAAGAAGACTTACTATTTTGGTAAGATATGTATTTAATTTAAGTTCCAAAGGCTAATGAAGGTTAGAAAGTTGCATTCTAAATAAATTCGTGAAATTTTATGCTTTGATCTCTTTTAACTTATTTCTTACCTATAATGCTTGTACTGTTTGATATTGTTTGGAGATTGGAAGTAAAATAGAATGCTTAGATGGTTTTAACTTGGTTTTCTTTTCAATTTACTTGCTTTTATTTTGAGTCCTTATTTTTTTTTTTCTTTTTGAATTTTAAGTCTTATTTTTTTAGTCTATAGCCTTTGATTCCTTGCTCGATTAAAGACATGCAAGATCTAAGTATGGGGGCTAACTTGTTTTGTGCTTAAAAATGTTTTGGATACATAAAGTGTAAAAATAAGCTAAATGAAGCATTTTTAGCATAATTTCAAGCAAAGGATTAAAAAGAACACATTGGGACAAGTCATTGGAGTTAAAAAGTGCACATCTTAATTGCATTAGGGATCCAACATAAACAAGGAATCCTAGTGGGATTAGGATTGGTCAGCGTATAAATTAAACGTATGAAGGTGCACAAAAAAACTTAGGTGAAGATATGGCAGAACATTGGGTTAAAATTTACAAACATACTAGACTAAACTTTCATGTACTATATAGACCAAATTTAAAGCTGTATGTGAAAGTTTTCTACGATTCGAGCTGGACTAAAAACTAGACATCTCAAGCTTTCCATCTATATATGGTAGACCTAGTAACTCGTCCAGACAATAGAGAACAACATCCTTAAATTCAGACTTCAAATCTACCTGCAAACTAACATAAGTCCATTCCATCTATCCATGTTAAGATGATGACATAGCAGCTCATTAATTACATGGAAAAAGTTCCATATGATCAAGAAAACTCTCTACAAGATCAAAGTTAATGCATAAATCATTAAAGTCAGATTAGTATATGAAAACCTTAAAGTAATCTGATTAGGAATTAGTTATTTACTAGGAAAAATTCTCCATCTAAAATAAACTCCCCTAATCAACCTTAATTCTAAGAAGAAATTAGGGAACACGTTTAAAGAAGAGAATGGGGAGAGTTTATTTTTTATTTTTATTTTTTTCTTTTCTGAATTTGTGACAATCATGAATTTTATGCAAGCTTAGTTTACAATTTTAAGAGGTTAGTACTCTTGAATCTTAAATTTCATGATGATTTATGCTTAAAATTATTCTATATTGAATATCTTATATTTTTATATGATTATACTTAATGATTGATGACCTAAATTTTATATGATGTGTAACATATGTTTTTGGTTTCAAATTTATTTCTAGTTGATTAGTTTATGTTGGATGCATGACTAATAACATGAGTGGCCAAAGTATCCAATTTTCAAACTCATGTTTGATTATTTATTACGTGGAAAACATAAGTCTTGATTAAATTAACTCCATGTATGTGTTTAATTATCATGAATCAATTACACCTATATTAATCTTAATGCTATCACGTAATAAAATCTTGTATGCTTAATAAAGGTTATCATATGATTAAGGTTAATTGATGCTAGAATAATTAAAAAGTAAGGATATGTAGAAAAACTTGTTGTTTTACATATTTAATTTATTTATTATCAGAAATCAAATTTAAAAACATATTTAAATTCAATTATTGATGTTTAATTATTATTGAGGAATAATTCTTATAAAGAAAAAAGTTTTTCTCTATTATTTTTTTTACATTATGTCAATTTGCCTCTTAGTTTTGATCATAAACAAACCTCACTTTTAATAACTTATTGTTTAAATTGTATATTAGTTAATTTTGTAATATTAGTATATTTAATACATCTTTACTTGTCTTGCTTTAATGTAAACTTAAACAATTTGTTTTAATTGAGCAATTAAGTTCTAATACTTATATATTTGTGTGACAATACACTTACTTTCTATACAACAAATAATTAATTTTAAGGGTAGTAATTTGTATGACTTCAATACTTGTTAGTATGCCTTTATATGATAAGGTTTACATGCATAAATAGAAACCACCTATAATGAAAAAAGTTTGTAATCTATTATGTTATGGATCCACCTATAATTTATTACTAATCAATGTGTGATACAAACTCATATATGTGACTCATAAAATCTTGTCCTTTAATATGATCTCCATCAACATTGTATAACAATTACAATTTGAGTATTGCAATCCAATCAAAAGCTAAATTTTTTTTTTCTAAAGCTTGCTTATTCAATAGCCTATACCTACCCTTCACACCTAAGCTAGGAATCACACTTTAAAACTCGAAGAACCATATATGTTGTTCTATATCTAACAATCTAACTAATTCTTCATTTCATATTAAATGCAATGATAATTATAGTTGATAATATCCAATGTCTCCCTCCTCATTTTAACTAATTAACAAAATATTGGCTCTAGTAAACACTTGTCAACCAATCCATCTATCTCATGTTATTTGTCATGAAGATTTGCACTTAGAGAGTTCGTAAGCCTATTCATAAGCTTACATACGTAAAAGCATATATTAATATACAATATCTCTAGTTCAAAAACTCAAGTTATTAGGTTATGGATCCATTGTTATATATAAGACCCTCATTCTTTATAATCAAAGGCATATATCATTTAATAAGATAATATATTTCTAATACTTTTTTTAAAAAAAATTAAGTGATTGTATTGTTACAATATGAATGATACTTCAAATATTTGGAACTAAGTAAGTGCGCCTGAGAGGGCTTATGAGTTGAAATCGATGAATATAAACTGTATGGTATTCTCAAAGAAAACCAAACTAGTGGGCGTGCAACATAACTTTATGTAGAAAACCCCAATGCATGTAGGGTTGGGCAATCTGAAAATATAACATTCTGAACTTGAAAACCACATAATATAAGCTTATTTTCCCATGTAATGAAGATATGAAAATTTAGATTCAAAGTTGGCTCATGGGATGACTGTAAACATCATTAAGGACTTCACTGCATTGTCAACCCAAACTCAAATAAATCATCACCAATAGGACCATTAGAGGACACTTTTGTGTCATGTTCCCTCGATTGAAAAAGATTCATCCTCGGGTCATATGTATTATCATCATCATCGTAAGGAGCTAAGTCATCCACGTTAAAAGTGTTTGAAATATCTAGACGTGCAGGTAGCTCAATCTTATAGGTGTTTATATGCAAACCCAAAGAGTACGAACATATGAACCCATAATTAAGATTGAACAAAACCTAAAAAAGCTAAAGTGAAGTTAAAAAGAATCTAACCTAGTGATAACCTGAACTAAATAACCGTAGTTATTGGATGAAAAACCTTAACTTGTTGATTATATCTAACCAAGAACTGAAGGTATAAGGATAAAACCCCAACCTGTTAATTATAACAAACCAAGAACCATGGGTATAAGGATGAATAACACAAAGATAGTTGATCTTTGATAAGTTCTTTAAAAAGTTCCATGAGAAACCAAGAGTAAGAGCAAACTCCCACATATAAGTTTTATTTCTGAATAATCAATTCATATCTTATTATTAAAAGAGTTAAATAACCTTATTATACTAGGTAAAACATCTTAAATAAGGTTGACAAAATAACAAAAGAGTTTTAAATAAAATAGAAAAAAGAATCCTAAATCAACTAGGAAACTAATATAATTCCCATACAATATCTTCTGGTCTTTATTAGAAGCCTTTTTATATGTTTGTTTGTTATGAAATTTTAACCCTATAGAAAAAAAAAAGATCTTTAGAATCATTTGGAAAATTTTCATCTCGATCGAATGGTCAAATTAAAAGTTATTCCTATTAATATAAAACTATACATTAGGAAAATATGTTCATCTGCTTGTAAGTAGGAAAATAAGTTGATTTGCAAGTCTTGTAGGAAATAAGGACTATATATCTTGAATTAACTCATTGAATGTTTATCTAACCTTCATAGCTCTTAATTTTGTTATAGGCTCAATTAGCATATGCAATGGATCATGTGGTGTTTCTTGATTATTCTCATCATGTTTTCACCTATTCACTTCAAAACCTTAAATGGATCATCAACTCTAAGTTAGGGCCTAGCAAACTTACCCTATGGAAACCTTCCTTGCTGAGATACGCCCAAATTAGATAACCTTCTTTGAACTTTATATACTTACAATGTTTTTTTTATCTTGAGCTTGATACTTCTAATTTTGCCTTTCAATCTTGTCACGAACTTGTTCATGCAAGTTTTTAAGCCTTTTCATCAGCATCACCACTGAAATTCTAACTTGTTGGAAGTGAGATTAATTCCAATAGACTTAATGGATTCTAACCATACACAATTTAAAAAGGAGTACAACCAATACTTTGGCTAGTTGAATGGTTCTAAGTGAATTTAGCTTGTGACAATACAAGATCATAATCTTGAATATTCTTCTTCACCAAATTTCTAAAGACTTCCCAAACTCTTATTGATGACTTTAGTTTACCTATCATTTTGTAAATGATAAGTAGTGTTAAATTAAAGATGAGTTCCAAGTTTTCTCCATAGTGTAAGCCAAAAATGACTTATGAACATGAAATCTCATTTAAAGTTATTTGTTTTGGAATATCATGAAGTATAACGATCACATTGATGTATAAATCAACAATATTTATAGCATTAAGTATTTTGCTACATGGAAAAAAGATGTCATTTCAGGAAAATGATCAACCACCACCATAATTGAATCTTTGTTTCTTGAACTTCTAGGCAAACCTAGCATAAAAATCATGCTGACATCTTTCCAATAAGCTTTAACTACTAGAAGTGAAGTGTATAAACCTGATTTCAAAATATGTGATTTAGCAGTATGGCATGTCCTACAACATTGTATGAGCCTTGTACCATTTCTCTCCATCTTTGGCCAAAAGAAATTGTTCTAGATAATAACAAGTGTTTTTTTATCTCCCAAAGTGTCCACCAAGTCCACCGCTATGAGCTTCAAAGATAATGGCTTCCTTTAAAAAACCTTGAGGAATACACAAATGATTTTCTTTGAAAAGATAACTCTCCAGCACAACAAAATGCTTGGAAACACCACTTTATTTAGCCTATATCTTCCCTGTCACTTCCACTTGCATATTAGTCAATAACAAATGTCTTCGACTCAAAGCATCAACAATAACATTATGTACTCCATATTTGTGCTCTGTAGAGAAACTAAAAGTTTGTAGAAATCCAACCTAAAAGGTATGTCTTTAACTAAGTTTATGTTGACTATTAAGAAACTTCAAGCCTTATGATAAAAAAAAAATAACACAAATAGTTTTGGATGCAATTATTGACACCAATGGTTTAAAGCACGAGCAATGGCATAGAACTCTTTGTCATAACCTATATATTTTATTCACGAATCATTGAGCTTCTTATTGTAGAAAGCATAGGTTTGCTCTTTTAGCTAAGAACAATACCAAATCCAACATTAGATGCATCACATTCAACTTTAAAAACTTTTTGGAAATCAGGTAGAGAAATAACAGGTGCATTGGTCACCTTTTGTTTCATAAGTTCAAGACTTTTCTTTGACTTATTAGTCCATTTGAAGCTACCTCCTTTCAAGCATTCATTGATTGAACTAATAATAATGTTGAATTGTTTTATGAAATGCCTTTAAAAAGATGATACGTAATGAAAACTCTAAATATCATGAAGAGTTTAAGGATGTGGTTAGTTTAGAATTGATTTAATCTTTTTATGATCCATCTTCACTCATTTGTTAGAAACAACAAAACCCAAGTAAACAATGTTGCTAGTGAGGAATTCACACTTCTTCAAATTAGCATAGAAATTTTGTTTCCTTAAAGTCTAAAATACTTATTGCAAGTGACTAAAATGCTTGTATTTATTCTTGTTGTATATAAGAATAACATCAAAGTAAACAACAACAATTTTGCCAATAAAATATTTAAACACATTATTCATCATTCACATGGAAGTGTTGTGTGTATTAAAAAGGCCAAATGGTATAACCATCCATTCAAAAAGGTCATCCCTCATTTTGAAGGCTATTTTCCATTCATCGTCAACTCTCATCCGGATCTACTGGTAGCCACTTATGAGATCAATCTTTAAAAAGATGGTAGCACCATTAAGTTAATATAGCAAGTCATTTAGCCGAGGAATAGGAAATTGATAGCCAATAGTGATTTTATTCACTGCCTGACTATTCATACACATTCTATATAAACCATCCTTGTTTGGAATAAGAAGAGAGGGTACAACACATAGACTCCTACTTTCCTTTACCAAGCCCTTCAAAATCAACTAATTAACCTATCTTTGTAATTTTATATGTTCAATATAACTCATTCGATAAGCTGCCTTGTTAGGAAGCATAACAATATCTCTTATTAGGGGAAGTACAAGTGGTATTTCTTTAGGAACTACATCAGCAAACTCATCAAGCAAAGGCTGCATTTTTGGAGACAACTTATTCATTTCAGCATTTTTCTCAAAAACAAGAAGAGCGTAACCCAAATCCATATCATTATCAAGTTTTTCCATTTCAGAACAAGTAACCAAAAGTGTTTATGTCCCTTTAGAAAGTTTGGAAATAAATCAAGGTTTAGAAGGACCTAAAATAATATTTACACCATCTTTCATGCCGCACGTCACCCGCGCGGCGTCAGCTTTGATGATTTTTCATTTCATTGATTGATTTGATTCATTGGGAGTCGCCACCTAGTATTTAATTGAGAGCTACTAGGAAACCCGGGTGTACTGGTCTTGTCAGAGATTCACGGGTAAGGGACTGGTTGTGGTTAGGGAAGGTATTAGCACCCCTAACGCACCCTACCTGAGGTAAGCTGCTTCGTGACTTTGATGTGTTAAAGAAGTTTTAAAAATTTTGTCTTTTCATCGGATATTAGAAATACAACTTACGGTAAGTTCATAATTCTTGACCGAGCAAATCAAAATATTAAATTCTTATTTATTCTTGGTAATTTTATCATAAAAAAATTCCATAAAAAAAATACAAACAACACATTCACTTTCACTATATGTTTTTTATTTTTTTTTCTTTTACATACACACTACAAATTATAAAAATTCAAAAACAAAACAAAAATTACATTAAACAATTTAAAAAATGCAAAACCGTGGATCGGGAACGTCTTCCTCTTCTCTGTCTCCCTACGCCGGCGGTGACCTGCAAAACAACCAAAAATACAACAGGCGGTTGATTTTAATTTTTCTTTATTTTTGGTCCAAATCGGGTCACATCTTCCTCTTTTCCAGATCCGTGCCCTCTCTTCCTCTAGGTCTGATTTTTCTTCTGTCAATGGTAGATCTAGCAGTGGCGGTCTTCTGTGGCCGCTACTGGGTCGTTGATGATGGGTGGATCTGCGGTGTGCAGAGGGCAGTAATTGTCCGGTCGGCGAGTTCGGTTGGAGGAAGGCGAGTAGCAGTTGGTTTTTGTGGAGGCCAACCTGCAGGGAAAAGGGAAAGAAGAAGAAGAAGAAGAGATACGAGGAAGAGAAGGTCGAGTCGTGGTCTGTCGATGGCTGCGGGTCGGCTGAGAAAGGAGAGGTTGGTTTGGGTTAGCGGGAGAAGAGGAAGGAGTTATGTGCAGGGAGAAGGAAATGGCCAGAGGGGGGAGGAGAAGATGGTGAGCGGCGGCTTATTTTGTGTTGATGAGAGGGAGATGGGACAGTGCGTAGGGCTGCTGTGGTGAGCATGGGGCTGCTGTGGAAGAAGGCAATGAAGATCGGGAAAAAGCTGGGGGGGAAAGGGCTTGAGCGGCTGGTTTCAGAGAGAAAAATCAAAGCCGGGTGGGGGGCGGCTGTTTGGTTAGTGATAGGTTTAGGTTTAGGTTTTTTTTTTGTTCTTTTTCAAAATTGTCCCCCTCTTGTGTATGTGTTGGAAACTCCTATTTATAGGCAAAAATATTGTTTAGTTTCCAAATTTGGTCCCTCAACTTTTTTTTTTTGTAAATTTTGATTTTGCTTAATTTTTTTGTATTTTTTGGAAACGAGCAATATCAACGTCGACTCAATGAAGAAAATCAATGATTTTAAAAATGACGCGTGAAAAGTCGAACGCGTTCGAAAGACCTTTGAAAATTTAAATTCTTTTTTAGACGACGCTAAAAATGCTAAAAATGATGCAAATATATTAAAAATATATGTTTTTGGATTTTCGTTGTTTTTCGCTATTTTTGAATTTCAGAAATTTTTATCAAAAAGGTAGGTCAAAATTTGGATAACATTTCACAAAAAAATAAGTATTCTTAAAGTCATCTTGCTAAACTTTCTTATCATATTGCCTTGGATGAACAAATAATAAATAACATGCATCCATAGGAATTACATCACACTAGACCTAATCAGAATACTCTTTCCTAATGGAAAAATGAAACACGACACCTATTTGTTACCTTTTGTTCATACTTATTTTCCAATTACCTTAATGTTTAGGGTTGAAGGTGTGCTTCCATCTTAAGCTACAACTTGTTCACCATATCAGTAGATACAATATTAGCACAAACACCATTATCAATGACGTCACAAACTTTCCCATTTGGTGTGGTCTATGATGAAAAGGATTAACACCCTCCTTATTATTACTAGAGGAACCAATTTTAGTGTCATTCTCATCATCATCGCCTTGATTTTTATATCGTTCAAGAAGCTCCTAGAGTTGCTGGAGTTGCCTTCTTGTTTCATCCATTTCAAAAGTATGGATATCCCTATCAAATTCTTGCATACGACATCCATGAACAACCATGGTTGTAAATCTTAAGCTCTGCTACTAACTTGATATATGGATGGTATGGATATCGCAAAGTAACATGTCACTCACACAAACGATATTTTTTCCCTCACCACTCTAGGGTACAAAACTAAAGAGATACAAATGCAAATAAATCAAGAACTTCAATTCAAATTTTTTTCGAAAGATATCAATACATAATTTGAATCATAATTATATACTTTAAACAACCCTTAAAGCCTAAGGAAATACTAAGATGACATAATTAAGATCTGAATAAATGGCTTGGATATAAAATTAGATAAATATTAACTAACACATATTTTTGACTTCCTAGAAATGCAAACAAACATATAGAAACTAAAACAGCCATAACTTTCTATAAAAAACTCAAATGCTATAGTTGTACAATTTCTAAACTTGAAAACCACATAAGATAATCTTATTTTCCCATGCAATAAAGACATGAAAATCTAGGCTTAAAGTTAGCCCATTGGCTGATAGTAAACATCACCAAGGACTTCACTCATTTGCATTGTCAACCCAAACTCAAATAGCTCATCACCAATAGGATCATTTGACACTTCAATGTAAAAAAGAACCTAAAAAAAGACCTAGGTCAATCTAGGCTAAACTTTCAAATCCGTGACTTAGGTTCTAATACCAGAATTATCCCATAGAAGACAAGCTAGAAAAATTATGAAGGCTCCGTTTGTTTGCTGGAAAATTATTTCCTTTTGGAAAGTGGTTTTCTTGGAAAGTGAAATCCTAGAAAGTGAATTATTTTCCGATGTTTGGTAGTGTTATGGAAAATGAACTGGAAAACATTTTCCAGTGTTTAGTTATGTTATGGAAAATGAACTGGAAAATAATTTATTAATGAATTAATTTTTTTTCAAGTTTATCTAATATATATAAAATATTTAATATAACTATTTAATCACTTATAATAAAAGAATGAAATCTAAAAAGTATAATGATGAATTTTTTTATTATATCCTATATTCATATATAGCTTATTTTATAAAATATAACTATATATGTCATATCATATTTTAGAGAAATAACCTTTGTGAAATATTTCTCAAGTAAAACCTATTAATATTTTTTTTCAATTTTAAAAGCTTAAAATAAGTTTTTTTTCATATGAAAAAAGCCAAATTAGTGTATGGTATTAAGTAAGAGTTAGATATTTGGGTTTTTTTTGGTATGAAGATTTTTTTAAAAGATAAATAAATACAAAAATATTTTGATGGGTTTTTTGGATAAAGATTGTTTTTTTTTTTTACGGGTATAGGCAATTATCCCTTTAATATATATCAAATAAGCATCAAGAAATAAATATAAATATCTAACATCAAACATAGTCATGCATAAATATTAAGTTTTGATGTCATATACATACATATTAGTTCAAATTAACAAACATAAACATGCTAGACCGAATTAAACAAGTAAACATACTTGTCAAATAACATACATATACTTTCTTATCATAGTAAAATCATCTTAGCAAGCAGACCTGTAGTAGTGTTAGTTTACAAAATTCTAAACCCAAATTTTTCTCAAATTAACATTTTTTGCCATAAATGCTTTTGCCAACATTTCATTTTGGACCAAGTGATCAAATGCATTCTCAAGAGTGATCTCATCAAAGCCTTCAATTTTCATCACTTCTGTATACAGCTCATTAACATCAAGTTGATTTTTGCTAAGGCTTTGAATTGCAAATGTTACATCTCCAATCTTTTTAGACAACTTTTCAACACCATCATCTTCATACATGCGATTTCTCTTCCTATGTTGCCTCTTTTGTGCACTAGAGGAAGATGTCTCTTTTTCCTTAGAAGTTTCTTCATATTCCCCTTCATTTTCAATTGAAATCGATTGCTCTTCAGTGTTCTCTTTTGTGCACTAGAGGAAGATGTCTCTTTTTCCTTAGAAGTTTCTTCATATTCCCCTTCATTTTCAATTGAAATCGATTGCTCTTCAGTGTTCTCTTCCAAGTTGACATCAGCATATGATTTGACATAATTTTCGGTTGCCATGTTTTTTCCAACAACAATTGTCATTACCTCATACATATCAAGTTTTTTGTTGAGATACTTGTCATGATTGGGATGTGTCTGTTCATAAAGTTTAGGATAAGCAATTTTTTAGTTCCTTGTATAACATTTTAGAAACAAAAGTAAATATAAAAATTACAAAGAGTATAATATTTATCATACCTTTACTTCTTCATCATATACATCTTTCAAAACTGTAATCATCTTCAAACAATCATCCCAGCCAAAGCCACTTTTATTTTTAGGTTTGGTTATTATTCCCTATTCTTTTTTCACAGTCTTGAGATGATTGTCCAC
>Ga0307510_10009597_pt1 | contig 11534 bp, 9 predicted proteins | sample 12_EM_MG_FD_207224 | JGI IMG/M metagenome (GOLD analysis project Ga0307510, IMG submission 207224) | Populus trichocarpa ectomycorrhiza microbial communities from riparian zone in the Pacific Northwest, United States - 12_EM | ecosystem: Host-associated > Plants > Roots > Unclassified | place... | reverse complement strand
GGTCTGCTGCGCACCGCGTCCTTCAAGGAGGGCGACTCGGTCTTCGTCTCCGGTGCCGCGGGTGCCGTCGGCAGCCAGGTCGGCCAGATCGCCAAGCTCAAGGGCGCCTCCCGGGTCATCGGCTCCGCCGGTTCCGACGAGAAGGTCAAGCTCCTCGTCGAGGAGTACGGCTTCGACGCGGCCTTCAACTACAAGAACGGCCCGGTCGGCGAGCAGCTCCGCGAGGCCGCCCCGGACGGCGTCGACGTGTACTTCGACAACGTCGGCGGCGAGCACCTCGAAGCGGCGATCGGCTCCCTGAACGAGCGCGGCCGCATCGCGATCTGCGGCATGATCTCGGTCTACAACAACACCGAGCCCGCCCCCGGCCCGAAGAACCTCAGCCGCCTCATCCAGACGCGCGGCCGTATCGAGGGCTTCCTCGTCGGCGACCACTACGACCTTCAGCCGCAGTTCGTCCAGGAGGTCGGCGCGTGGGTGGCTTCGGGTGAACTGAAGTACCGCGAGACGGTCGTCGAGGGCATCGAGAACAACCTGGAGGCGTTCCTCGGGCAGCTGCGGGGGGACAACACCGGCAAGATGATCGTCAAGCTCTGACGCGAGACGTCTCTACGACGAGGCCGCACCCTTGGACGTCGGGTGCGGCCTCCGTCCGTCAGTGGGCCAGCGCCGCGCTGTGCACCGCCCGCACCAGCCCCACGTTCTCCGGGGCCGCTCCGCCCGGGAACCCGAACCGGCGCCTGGTGTAGCCGTAGGCCAGGCCACTGCGGGGGTCGGCGAAGGCCTGGCAGCCCGCCGCGCCGCTGTGGCCGATGGTGCCGGCGCCCAGGAACGGGTACCAGGCGTCCGCGGTCGCCTGGAAACCCAGGCCGTACGCCCGGTGCGTGCCGGTCACCACGTCGTACCCGACGGAGTGCAGCTGCCCGAACTCCGCCACCGTGTCCGGCTTCAACAGCGCGGCCCGGTCGTCGACTTCGCTGATCGCCGCCGCGTACAGCCCGGCGAGACCGCGCGCCGACGCCACCCCGCCGACCGACGCGGGACCCTTCGCCCGGATCACCCGCTCGTTCGGCAGCGACTCCAGGACGGTCGGCTGCGCCGCGTGCTCGTTGAACGCGATCGCGCCCAGACTGTGCGGCCCAGCGGGCTCCGCGGCGCGCGCGGCCTCCTGCTCCGGGGTCGGCAACTGGGGCTGGGTGGTGCGGAATCGGGGTTCGTGCGCCGCCGGCAGCCCGAGGAAGAAGTCCAGCCCGTACGGCGCGCGCACTCTCTCCTCGTGCACCTCCTGGAGCGAACGGCCTGTGGCCCGCCGTACGATCTCGCCGGTCAACGCGCCGATCACCAGGGCGTGATAGCCGAAGGCCGTGCCCGGGCGCCAGAACGGCCGCTGGTCGGCGAGGCGTTCGGCCACCGCCCGGTCGTCGGAGAGTTCGTCGAGCGTGAAGCCCGTGTCCGTCCCGACCAGACCCGCGCGGTGCGCGAGCAACTCGCGCAGCGTCAGCGCGCCCTTGCCCTCGGACGCGAACTCCGGCCAGTAGTAGGTGACTTTGCGGTCCAGCTCCAGCGTGCCGTCCTGCACGAGCAGCGCGACCACGAGGTGCGCGGCGCCCTTCGTGGACGAGAACACGCCATAGAGCGAGTCGCCTTCGGTACCGGGTGGCCCCGCCCACAGGTCGACGACCCGCCGACCGTGTACGTATGCACACAACTGGCCCTCGTAATCGGCACGTTCGGCCGCCACGACCGCGGCGAACTCCTCCCGCACCGCCTCGAAGCCGTCGGCTACGGTGCCGTGGATCTCCTGGGTCATCTGCTCTCCTCGACTGATCCGCTGCTCGCGTGTGCCATGGTGAACAACGCCTGCCCGACCTGCGGGAGTTCCCCCTTCGGGTGATCCCGGAAGAGGGGCTCCGTGCCGAACAGGACAGCTCGCGGGCCGCTGACGACCGAGGGCCGCCCCGCCGCGTCCCCGGGACCACCGGAACCGTCGGCCGACGCCCGCCAGTGCCCGGCGACGAGGGGGTTCCCGGTCGCGTACGACTGCTCCACGCGCACCCCGGGCCCGAGACCGGTGAACCACACCGGCGCGTAGACGAAGGCGTGGGGCGGGGCTCCGACCGTCACCGGTCCCGAATTCACCACCCGTACAACGCCGTTGGCCTCCTCTTCGCCCTCGACGGGTGTCGCGGTCAGCAGCCCGGTCGCGGAGGCGAAGGCGGCGCCGGTGACGCCCCGGCCGACGAGTCCGTGCCCGGTCGACAGGAAGGTGTGGAGGGCGGTGCGGGCGGCCGGGGTCAGGTCCTCGTGCTCCAGGCCGGCCGACACGAAGAGGACGTCCGCCTTCGACCAGTCGAACCCGGCGTTCAGGATGTCCGTCGACACGGGCGTGACCTCGAAGTTCATCTCCCGCAGCGCGAACAGCTCACCCGCGGTGACGGCGGCGGCGACGCGGACGAGGCGGAGGGCGGTCGTGCCGGTGAGGGCTGTCGCGGCGAAGGCCACGTCGTACTTGCCGGCCGCCTCGGTCGCCTTCGCCCGCGCCGACTCCGGCACGATCGCGCTGCCGTCCGCTGCCCGTCGTACCGGAATCCCCTGCTGGAGAAGGTAGTTCACGGCCGCGAACTCCGCCGGGTCGGTGAGGCGCAGGCGGAGGTCGCCGTGCGGGGCGACGTAGGCGACCGGGGAGGGGGCGGAGATGGCGTGGAGGGGCTGAAGTGGTGTGCCGGGGAGGGTGGTTGCCGTCCCGACCGCGGCGCCCCACAGGCGGCCCAGGCTCCAGGCCGAGATGTCGTACATGGCCGTCACCTTGTCGCTGATGTCACGGCCGTCGGCCAACAGGGCGTTCGCCAGGCCCCGTTTGGGCTGGTGCATGTCGACGACGTACGGGCCGTTCGCCGCGCGTAGCACGTGAACGTCGTTGGCGAGGAGATGGGCGACCAGGCGGGCGCCCGCGGTGTCGGCCGCAATGGTGTAGGCGCGGGGGAATTCGGTCGTGTAGACGTCCTCGGGGCCGATGCCCGGGACCCCCGGGACGGTCCGCGCCGACACGGGTACTTGATCGGCCCCGGCCGCGCCCCGCCGGAACATCTCGATCTGGTCGGCGATGAGGGAAGTCCGGTGGGACCGGGTGAAGTTGAGGGTCGCGCGCATGGCGGCGCCCGCGACGGCCACGTTGATCGCCGCGCGGCGGTGCAACTCGGTGGTGGGGAGGGTGTCGTAGGCCGCGTTGTCGACCTGGAGCGGGATCTCGACCGTGTGGGCGGCGACCGCGCCCTGGAAAGCGGCGTACTGCGGGGTGAAGACCGGGGGCCAGTCGTCCCAGCCCTCCGCCTGGTCCCGGAAGGGGATCTGGGCGGGCGAGACCCCGTCCCTGGCCGGCGTGTAGCCCAGGCCGTCGACCGCGGTCTCCATACCGAGGGCGTTGGCGTAGGTGTTCTTGAGGAAGAGGTCGTACTCGTAGTTCTCGCCGTGCGGGGGAGTGGTCGGCTCGATGAGGGTGCCGTTGACGTAACCGTGCAGGTCGAGCAGGACGGCGGGCTGTTTGTCGATGGTGATCGCGCGGATCGTGCGGGTCTCGGGCTGTGAGGCGGTGATCAAGTCCCGGTTCAGGTCGAAGCCGTTGGCGTTGGTGCGGGTGTTCGCGATACGGCCGTCCGGGTTCGCCGTGAGGTTGAAGTAGAGGCGGCCGTGCGCCAACAGGTCTTTGGTTTTGGTGTCGTTGGAGGTGGCGAGCTGTGCGATGAGGTCGAGGGAGGCGTCGGTGCCCTCGCGTTCGTCGCCGTGGATGTTGCTGTCGAAGAGGACGGGGGTCTTGTAACCGGCCTTGATCTCGGGGGACTTGGCGGCGGTGACGGGCGCGTTCTCGATGAGGTCGCGCATCCGTTCCTGGGCGGTGGCCTGGGCGGCGGTCTCCGGGGCGGTGACCGTGACGAGGTACAGCCGGTGCCCGCCGGCCGAGACGCCCGCGACCTCGACACTCACCCGGTCGCCCAGCCGCTGGAGGGCGTTCAGGCGCGCGGCGAGGGCGTGGTACGGGGTCAGGCCGAGCCTGATCGACGCGTCGGCGGGGTTCGCCGGGTCGGGGGAGAGGGCCTGGCGGCGGGGATAGCCGAGGCGGGGGTCGGTGCGCGGGACGGTGGCCGTGAGGGCGCGGCGGGCGGCGGTGGCGGGCGCGAGGCCGGCGTGACGGTCGGGGCCGGAGCCCTCACGGGTGGCGGGGCGGGGGTCGGCGCCCGCTACGCGAGGTTGGAGCAGGAGCGAACCGGCGGCGGTGGTCAGGGCGACGGCGGTGATCAGAACGGGTCTCGGGGGGACGGCTCTGGCAATGGTGCGCACGCGTACCTCCTCTTTGGTTCCAGAGATCGGTACGGCGAGCCGCACCTTTTCGACTCAACGGTGAACAGGAAGTTGTTGGTGTCGTCGATGCCCCGGATGGCGCATTCGCGGGGCCGGGAACGGGGCATGCTGAGCAGAGGTCACCGGTACCAGAGGTCACCTACCGGGCAGCGGGTGTGGCCGGCTGCGCACGACTGCGTACGGCGAGGAGGTCCCAGGTCCCATGGCAACGATTCCTTCGCTCCCCAGCAGGGACGAGGTGCTGCGCATGGCACGCAGCACCGCCGACATCACCGGCCAACTCCTGGACACGGCCGGGAACATCACCAGGATCGCGATCAACACCCTTGATCCACGGGACGGTTCGGGTGCGGAGGCGCTCCGCGTCCTGCGCGAGACCACCGCCGAACTGGCCGAGGCGAGCGCGTCGCCGCAGGCCCAGGAGGCGTTCTACCGCATCGTCGACACCCTGACCCGGCTCGGCACGACCGGCGCCCCGCTGGCCGTGCACCCGGTGAGCGCACCGGCGCAGGCGCTGCTGACGGTGCTCGGCGACAGCCTGCTCCCCGTCCTGGACGCGGTGGAACCGGCCGTCGAGGAGTTCGCGACGGCACTCGGCGACCTGGTCGAGGCGGCCTCGCCGCTGCTGCCTGCGGCGGCGGGCGTGGCCGCGGGCACCCTGCTCGCCCTCACCCCCCTCATCAGGGCGATGGCGGATGTCCTGGCCGACTCGTCACCCGAACTCCGGCGTGTGGCCGAGGCGTTGACGGCGGCGCTGGCTCCGCTGCTGCCGTTCCAGGTGGCTCTCGCGCAACGGGCGGCGACCGCGGGCGTGAACGTGGTCCGGGCCGCCCTGCCACCCCTCGCCGACCTCACGGAGGCCGCGGCGGCGACCACGAAGGTGGCCGGCCCGATCCTGGTCGCCGGCGAGGAACTCCTGGTCACCGCCCTGGAACAGATCCAGCCGGCCCTCCTCGCGGCGACCTCCCGCGCGGGCCGGGTGGCCCGGGCGACCGCGGTACGGGTGACGGCGGCGGTGGCGCCGGCGGCGGATCGGGGGGTTGTGGTGGCGGTGTCGAACGCGAGTGCGTAGCGGTGTCGACCGAGCGTGAGGCGCACCGTAAAGTTCGCCCCATGCATGATCTTGGCGCGGGGTTCGGCTATCTCCTGAAGGGCCAGCGCTGGATGGCGCGGCACGGGAGGCACTACGGTTTCGGGCTGATCCCCGGTCTGATCACGCTGGTCCTGTACGTGGCGGCGCTGGTCGCGCTGGCGCTATGGGGCGAGGACTTCGTCACCTGGGCGACGCCCTTCGCGGACGACTGGTCGAGCCCGTGGCAGGGCCTGTTCCGTGGATTCCTCACGGCGGTCCTGTTCGTACTGGCCCTGCTGCTCTCGGTGTTGACCTTCACGGCCGTCACGCTTCTCATAGGCCAGCCGTTCTACGAGACCCTCTCCGAGAAGGTCGACCGGGACGTCTCCCCGGACGGCACGGCCCCCGAATCGGGCCTCCCGCTCTGGCGCGAACTGTGGATCTCGGCCCGCGACAGCCTCCGCATCCTGTTCCGCGCGGTGCTGTGGGGAGTCCTCCTCTTCGCCCTGGGCTTCGTCCCGTTCATCGGCCAGACGGTCATCCCGGTGATCGGCTTCTTCGTCACCGGCTTCTTCCTCACGGAGGAACTGACGGCGGTCGCCCTCCAACGCCGAGGCATCGACCTCCGCGCCCGCCTCACCCTCCTCCGCTCCCGCAAGACCCTCATCTGGGGCTTCGGCACCCCCCTCGGCCTCTCTTTCCTGGTCCCGTTCGTCGCGGTGTTCCTGATGCCGGGTGCGGTGGCGGGGGCGACGATGATGGCGCGGGACCTGTTGGGGGAGGAGACCGGGGAGGGGGATGAGGAAGGGGATCAGGCGGGGGACACGGACACGGAATTCGGGCCGGCGTCAGTCGACGAGTGAGGCGTTCAAGGCCACCGTCACCATCGCCTTCACCTGCGCGATGATGTCCACCCGGTTCCGCACGAACTCCGGATCGGTGATCGCCCCGGTCGCCGGGTCCGTGTTCCCCGTCCCGAACTGAAGCACCGGCGTGTGGATATGCCCACCCGGCAGCGAGTCGTGCAGCCCGAGCCGATCCCGTAGCAGCGTCGCCCGATAAGCGATCTCGTTGGAGAGGTAGTTCCCGCCACCCCCGGCACGGGCCGTGGACCCCGCGGTGGGCCCGTCCGGCCGTACGACGGGAACGGTGCCGCCCGCCGGAATCTCCGTCACCTCGGTGTGGTCGTAGACGGGGAACCGCCCGGTGTCGGCGGCCACAATCGCCTTGTACGGCAGGGTCGTCGACGTCCACTGGGGCTGCGAGGCCGGGTCGGCGACGGGTACGGTCTCGGTCTTCGACACGTTGTCGTTGTCCGGATACCCGCCCCGCCAGGCCCCGTTGGTCCGCTCGACGTCGAAACGGCCCACCCGCCCCTGACTCACGGTCGTGAACAGATCCACCTTCGGCAGATACGGCCGCAACGCCCGCTCCACGGTCCTGTCCGCGAAGTCCGCCCACCGCACGGGGAACATGGCCGTCTCGATCCGCGCCGGCCCGTCCGCGGTCTGGATCACCGTGCCGTCGAGCGCGAGCGCGGTGGCCCCCGACGGATTGGAGATCCGGATGTCCTGATCCAGGGTGAACGGATCGAACCCGGTAACAAGAATCCGCTTGATCCCCTCAGCTCCCTTCTTCCCCTTCGCGTGCGGATACCGGATACCGCTCTGCCCGCGCGAGGTCGTCTCCAACGCGGAGAGCAAGGCGGTCCGTTGACCATCGCTGATCCCGAACTCGGGCTCCCACCCCCGCACTTCCCGAGTCATCCCCAACCGGGCCCAGTACAACGGCCGGTCGTCGTCTCGACTCAGATCACCCCCCGCCGGCCCCCGCCCCTGAGCCCGGTCAACGGCCCGCTTCCACAACGCGGTTCCCTCGTCCACGACAACGCGGCGGGCCTGCGCGTAGCTGTGCACGCCTTCCAGTGCGCGGGTGAACTCCGGTGCCACGGTGTCGAATCCGGACCGCCGGAGAATCTCCTGCGGAACAGCCTTACTGAGCCGCTGCTCCTCGACGGTCGGGGCGGCAGCCGTGGCGGTGGCCGCCGAGGCGGCGCTCGTGGGGGCCGAGAGCCCCGCCAACAGGGTGAGCCCGAGGAAACCGATGCGAACACGTATGGATGTCAAGGGAGTTGGAACCTTCCGTCGCCGTGGGGAGCGTGGTTGGTGAGCACTGGACGGCCGCAGTATCGCGTGACGCAGGCGACGTACGCCATCGTCTGTACGGCAGGATGGCCACTCGGTGTGCGAGTCGCCCGGGGTTTATGGGGCCCTTGCGGGTGCTTGGGATAATTCGAGCGTATGAGGTAGGGGGCGGTTCGATGTCCAGCAATCACTTCGACCCCGTTGATGAAGACTTTTACCATGTCGTCAGGGAGCCCGAATTCACGGCGCTGTTCGCGCTCGGTGCTGACGATCGGGTGGAATCGGTGGAGGATGTCGACGCCGAGTTGCGACTTCTCGACGGCACCCGGTGGAGTGCTTCTTTCATGACTCTCGGTGCGATCGGCACGGTGATGAGTCGATGGAGGAAAACCGGCGAGTACGGCGGCGGAGTCTTCTTCCAATGCCCCGATCTGGTCATCGTCCCCCAGCCCGGAGTGGCCGCCATGGTCGAGGCGTTCCGTGCGATCGTGACGGAGGGGTCGCAGGGGACACTCGGAAGGTTGGAGTAGCGAAGTGCGGCTGGTGGAAGACGCCAGAGGCGGCCGAGGCGATCGTTACTTCATTCTTCTGGTATCTACCCCACCCAGGTGACCCGGGATACGAGATCTCCGCTCATCCCGGCCCTGCCATGACCCGCAGATGTCAGGAAATCCGCCCCCGCGGACAAGGCTTCCTCGCGGCCACTTCCCGCAATACCCCCACGAACGCCGCCCCCGCGACCGACAGCGCCCGCCCCCGCACCGTCGCCGCGTACACCGCCCGCGCCGGCGCCCCCTCGTCCAGCACCGGCACCAACTCCACGTCAGGTCGCACGGCCCCGGCGGCGAGGGACGGCACCAGTGCCACGCCGAGCCCGGCGGCGACGTACCCCTCCTTCGCGGTCCACTCGGCGACGACATGTGCGATACGCGGCCGGAACCCCTGCCGCAGGGCCGCGTCGAGGAGCGTCCCCTCGGGACGGGCGCTGCCCGATATCCAGTCGGCGTCGGCGAGTTGGGCGAGCCGGATCGGTCCCTGCCCCGCGAGGGGGTGACCGGCCGGCACGGCGACGTACAGCGACTCGTCGAGGAGATGGTGGAGTTCGTAGGCGTCGAGGGGTGACTGTCCCGTCGTGGAGACGATGGCCAGGTCGAGATGCCCGGATGTCAGGCGCTCCAGAAGACGCGGGGTGAGGCCCTCCTCGCGGTACACCAGTACCCCCGGATGCCGGTCCCGGAAGGCGGCGAGGGCGTGCGGCACCAGTGCCGAGTCGGCGGTGGCGAACGCCCCGAACCGCACCCGCCCACCGGCCAGTTCACGCAACGCCGCCAGCTCACGCACCGCCCCGTACAACGACTCCGCGACCGCCTCCGCACGCGGTACGAGAACCCGGCCGGCCTCCGTGAGCCGCACACCCCTCGGCAACCGGTCGAACAACGGCGCCCCACCCAACGCCGCCTCCAGCGAGGAGATCTGCCGAGACACCGCAGACTGCGTCCACCCCAACACCCGCGCGGCCACCGTGAACGAACCATGTCGGGCGACCTCCAGGAACACCCGCAGCCAGACGGTGGAGAGTTCGGGAAGGGCCTCGTCCGGTGAACTGCCATGCAGGATCGGCATGTCAGCCATGCTAGACATTCGCTTGTCGCACCGCGGAGCCGGACCTTAGCGTCGACGCCATGCGGATCACCCTGGACAACCCCGCCTCGGCACCCCAGCCCCTGAGCCCCTACTACTCCCAGGTCGCGCGTGTCGAACACCCCGACGGGAGCGCCCTGTTGTTCCTCTCCGGCCAGATCGCGGAGGGCACCACCCTCACCGAACAGAGCCGAGGCGTCTTCAAGACCATCGCCGCCCTCCTCACGGCGCACGGCGCGACCCTCGCCGACATCATCAACATCCGCACCTACTTGACCGACATCACCCGCCTCACCGAATACGGCACGGTACGAAGGGAGTTCCTCACCGGCACCCCGCCCACCAGCATGACCTTCGAGGTACCCCGCCTGTTCCGGCCGGAGGCGTTGATCGAGGTCGAAGTCGTGGCCGCCGTCCAGGCGACGGAGTGACCCTCCTGGCGTTGAGGGCTTGTTGGGCTTGTAGAGCTGCCGTGAACCGCCTGAGACAGACCTGAACCCTCACTCGTTCTCCGCCCCGCGACATCACGCACATCCTCACGCCGATCCCCGACCGGTGGCCGCACTTGACCATGCGGGGCGTCGGTTTCGTAGGGGAGATCGGGGATGTTCTCGGAGGGACCCCGGAGAAGGCCGAGGCTTCACCCCGCATGTATCCGTGGCCTACAGCGCGGAACTCATCGTGATCCACCCGGACAACCAGATGTACGAGTGGGAACCCTGTGCGAACGCGCCGCTCGGCTGACGTTCCTCTGCCCAACGGGTCCTGACACCTCATGGCCCAGGCCGAAAGACCTCGGGCCGGTGTCCATGCCGCGCGGATATCGCACACACTGAGTTCAAGGCCCGGCCCACCCATGAGTACGCAAGGAGTTCCGTTGCCCTCCTCCTACCGTGGATTGATCCTCGACTTCGGCGGCGTCCTCACCACGCGGATGAGGCTCAACGGGGAGGCCTTCGAACGCGCCGAAGGCCTTGAGCCCGGTGCCTACTTCCACGCACTCGACGTAGACCCGGACGGTGTGCGCGTGTACTCCGCACTCGAAGTCGGCGAGGCCACCCAGGACGACTGGAACCGGGTCATCGGCGGAATCCTCGGCGTCGACTCCACCGACCTCATGCGCCGTGCCCTCGCCAACCTCCACCCCGAGCCGGCCATCGTCGCGGCCGCTGACCGGGCACGTACCGCAGGGATCAAGGTGGCGATGCTCTCCAACAGCTTCGGTCTGGAGCCGTACAACCCCTATGAGGCGCTCGGCATGTGGGAGGACACCTTCGACGCGGTGGTCCTTTCCGAGCGAGAAGGCATACGGAAGCCGTCATCGGTCATCTACCAGCGGGCGCTGGACGCACTTGATCTGACTGGGCCGGAGTGCGTTTTCGTCGACGACCACGCCCAGAACCTGCCGCCCGCCGAAGCACTCGGCATCCGCACCATTCACCACACGACCGCCCCCGAGGCAACCGCCGCCCAGATTGACGCGTTGCTGGTCGGCGCGATCGTTTGAATTCCACGCGAGCTGCTTCAAAGTGGAATTCGCGGCTCTGGAACGGCATTGGGGATCCGCCGGCTCAGTCCCTCCGGCTCAGCCCCTCCGGTCGGCGTCGCCCTTCAGGGTGACGAACGCGGTCAGTGCCTTGGGATCTGGAAATTCCGAGCAGCCGAAGGCTCCGGGGTCGAAGATTCCGTCATGAACAGCAACCTGCCGGATGATTGGTCTCCAGCGGACAATCCGTACGCGATCGCGCTCTCGGAATCGAGCTGGCTGTGTGCCACGGTGGCCTTGACCGTCAAGCGCATGCACGATGACGACGTCCAAGCCGGCTGGTTCAGCTCGCGGCAGATCGACGCACGGACACTGGTCGTCGCCCTGCGCCAGCTTCTCGCCGCGGTCAAGCTCGAACGGATCGCCCTCACAGACCTCGGTATGCCCGCTGCGGTCATCGCCGCGCTCGACGAGGCCGAACAGGCTTTCCTCGACGCCCTGCCGGACATCAAGCACGTCCGCGACGGCCTGACCCACTTCGAGGACTGGGCACGTGGCATGGGGTCCGGCCCACAGGCCGCCGCCCGTAAGAACGCCGCCGCCCCACGTGACGTAGCCCGGGACTTCTGGAGTTTCGCCTACGACCCCGCCACCGAGACCGTCACCATGGGGCCGTTCACCTTCTCCGTCAGTGCGGCAGTGCCCGCCGCCGGCGCTCTGCGCGCCGCGATCTACGCCGCAACACGCGAGGTCGACCAGCGGACCATGGCTGAACTGCACGCCGAAGTCGTCCAGGCGCTGACCGACGCGAAGGTTCCCTGTACTTCCCTGCAAG
>Ga0307510_10009596_pt1 | contig 11534 bp, 10 predicted proteins | sample 12_EM_MG_FD_207224 | JGI IMG/M metagenome (GOLD analysis project Ga0307510, IMG submission 207224) | Populus trichocarpa ectomycorrhiza microbial communities from riparian zone in the Pacific Northwest, United States - 12_EM | ecosystem: Host-associated > Plants > Roots > Unclassified | place... | reverse complement strand
CTGAAGGACAAAGACATTCGCGCCTGCCCGATCGAGCAGTGCGGAGCGCGCCAATAGGTCAGAAGCGGTGAATTCGCAAGCAGTTCGCCAACCGTCACGCAACTGACACCGTCCCGTCGCCGAACCGCAACCCGAATATCAAATTTGTGCAACGCAGCACTCCTAGGGGGGAGGCGGCGCGCGGGAGTGCACCAATCCAACGATATCCAAGGGGATCTTCGATGCGTTACGTCTTCGCTTGCCTGCTCGCCGGCACCGCGCTCACACCACTGGCCGCCCACGCCGCAGCCGATCCGGCGGCACCGCCTGCCGCGCCCGCCGCCGATCCGGCACCCGCCGTCGATGCCGATGCTGCCGCCACGCCGGACATCGTCGTCATCGGCCTGGGCGAGACGCGGCAGGTGCAGCGGCTCAACCAGGCCGATGTCGCGATCCTCGCGCCGGGCACGAGTCCCTTGAAGGCGATCCAGAAGTTGCCCGGCGTCAATTTCCAGTCGGCCGATCCGTTCGGTGCCTATGAATGGTCGGAGCGCGTCTCGATCCGCGGCTTCAACCAGAACCAGCTCGGCTTCACGCTCGACGGCATTCCGCTCGGCGATGGCAGCTATGGCAACATCAACGGCCTCAATATCAGCCGCGCGATCAGCGCCGAGAATATCGGTGAGACGCGCGTGTCCCAGGGCGCGGGCACGCTCGCCACGCAGGCGACCAACAATCTCGGCGGCACGCTGGAATTCTTCTCGTCCGACCCCAAGCCGGCGTTCGGCGTGACGGCCAATGGCAGCTATGGCAGCAACGCCACGATGCGCGGTTTCTTCCGGCTCGATACCGGCGTGCTCGGCGACAATGGGCCGAGCGCCTATGTCTCCTATGGCTATCTCAAGACCGACAAATGGCGCGGCGTCGGGCAGCAGCGGCAGCACCAGGTCAACGCCAAGTTCACCGCCCCGCTGGTGAGCAATCTCCGCCTGGTCGGCACGTTCGATTATTCCGACCGTCGTGAGCAGGATTATCAGGACATGTCGCTCGACATGATCAAGCGGCTCGGCTGGCGCTGGGACAATGACAGCGGCAATTTCGCGCGCGCCATCCTGGTCGCCGATGTCGGGGCGAACACCGGTTATACCGGCGCGCCCAAGCTGAACCCGGCGGCCGGGACGACCTATCCAGCGCCTTATCTCAATGCCGACGACGCCTATTATGACGCCTCGGGCTTGCGGAAGGACTATCTTGCCTCGCTCGGGCTGGAGACGACGAGCGGGCCGATCAAGGCCTCGATCAAGGCTTATTATCACGACAATCACGGCCAGGGGACGTGGTTCACGCCCTATGTGCCGTCGCCGAGCGGCGTGCCGATCTCGGTGCGCACGACCGAATATGACATTCGCCGCAAGGGCGTGTTCGGCTCGCTCGGCGGTTCGCTCGGCCATTTCGGCGAGCTGACCGTCGGGGCATGGTATGAGCGCAACGATTTCCACCAGGCGCGGCGTTATTATGCGCTCGAGAGCCGTACCGTGCCGACACGCGACGCGCTGCATTTCCAGAGCGACCCGTTCTTCACCCAGTGGGACTTTCGCTACCACACCGACACGCTGCAATATTATGTCGAGGACAAGATCGCGCTGGGTGCGCTGACGATCGATCTCGGCTGGAAGGGTTATGATGTGCGCGCCACCGCCGACCCGATCGTCGGCGGCGGGCTCGCCTCGGGCAAGATCAAGACCACCGACTGGTTCCAGCCGCATGCCGGCTTCACCTACAAGCTGACCGGCGGGGCGGAGATTTTCGGCGGCTTCACCGAGGTGACGCGCGCGTTCGTCGCATCGGCGACCAGCGGTCCGTTCGCCACCACCCAGGCGGGCTTTGACGGGCTCGGCAACCTCAAGCCGGAGACGTCGAACACGTTCGAGCTGGGCGGGCGCTATCATCGCGGCATCTTCACCGGATCGCTGGCGGCCTATTATGTCGATTTCCACAACCGGCTGCTCGGCTTCGCCAATGGCGCGGGGATCGTCGGCAACCCGGCGATCCTGCGCAACGTCGGCGGGGTGCGCTCGACCGGCATCGAGGCGACGGCGCAGGTCAAGCTGCCCGAAGGTTTCGGGCTGTTCGGCTCCTACGCGTACAACGTCTCGAAATACCGCGATAATATCTACAATGCCGATGGTTCGCTGTTCGGCGGCGTGGCGATCAGGGACAAGAGCGTGGTCGACGCGCCCCGCCACATCGCCTCGGGCGAGGTGAGCTATGACAGCAGCCTGTTCTTCGGCCGGGTCGGCGCCAATTATATGAGCCGGCGCTATTTCACCTACAGCAACGACCAGTCGGTGCCGGGGCGGATGCTGTTCGACGCGACGCTGGGCGTGCGGGTGACCCTGCCGGGCGACCACAAGGTCGAGCTGCAGGTCAACGGGACCAATTTGTTCGACCGCAAATATATCGCGACGATCGGATCGAACGGGTTCGGCAATAGCGGCGACAATCAGACATTGCTGATCGGCGCGCCGCGTCAGCTGTTCGTGACGTTGAAGACAGGGTTCTGAGCCGAGGGGCCGTCCCATGAGCCCGTCATCGGCGCTCATGGGACGCCACCGTTCAATCAGGGCTGCGCCGCCAGGACCGACCGCACCTTGCGGGCGAGATCGGCAAGGGCATAGGGCTTGCTCAGCAGCTGCGCATCGGCGTCGAGGCCCGCCTGGCGGACGATGACCTTTTCGGTATAGCCCGAGGTGTAGAGCACCCGCAGCGCCGGGAAGATCGAGCGGGCGGCCTCGGCCACCTCCGGCCCGTTGAGGCCGCCGGGCATGATGACGTCGGTGAACAGCAGGTCGATCGACACGCCGGTGGCGATCTCGTCGAGCGCGGCGAGCCCGTTGGCGCAGGCGATCACATGGTATCCGAGGCGAGTCAGCTGACGCTCGACATTGCCGCGCAGCAGTTCGTCGTCTTCGACGAGCAGGATCGTCTCGGACCCGCCAACCTCTTCCAGCGGCATCGCATCGTCGTCGATCGTGTCGGGCGAAGCGGTGGCGCGGGGCAGGAACATCTTCACATTGGTGCCGTGGCCGGCTTCCGAATAGATCGTGATATGGCCGTGCGATTGCTTGACGAAGCCGTAGACCATGCTGAGGCCGAGGCCCGTGCCAAGGCCGAATTCCTTGGTGGTGAAGAACGGATCGAACACCTTGGCGAGATGCTCCGGCGCGATACCGGTGCCGCTGTCGGTGACAGTAATCGCGACATAATCGCCGGGTTCCACTTCGGTGTGGGTGTCGGCATAATCCTGGTCCAGCGTCGCGTTCGCCGCCTCGATCGTCAGCCTGCCGCCGTCCGGCATGGCATCTTTCGCATTCAGGCAAAGGTTGAGCACGGCATTTTCGAGCTGGGCCGGGTCGGCCAGCGCGGGCCAGATGCCCGGTTCCTCGAGCACGGCAAGCGTGATGTCCTCGCGCAGCGCGCGCCGCAACAGCGGCTCGGTATCAGCGAGCAGGGCGTGAACGTCGATCGACATCGGCTCCAGCACCTGCTGTCGCGCAAAGGCCAGCAGCCGGTGGGTCAGCGCGGCGCCGCGCTTCGCCGCCTGCTTGGTCATCTCGGCGAGGTGGCACATGTCCTCCCGCTCGGCCAGCACCCGGATCATGATGTCGGCGTTGAGCGTGATGACGGTCAGCAGATTGTTGAAGTCGTGCGCGATTCCGCCGGTCAACTGGCCCAGCGCCTCGAGCCGTTCGGCTTTGTGCAGGCGTTCCTCCATCGCCGTCTGCGCGGTGATGTCGCTGTTGATCGTCAGGATAGACTTGGGATTGCCGGCTTCGTCGCGGACCAACGTCATATGGCTGTCGATGACCAGCGTTCGGTCGTCCATCGCCGGCAGCTTGACCACCCGACGCCATTCGCCGTCCCTGATCACCCGGGCGGTGGCGCTTTCCGACAAAGCGGGGTCGATGCGCAGCACTTCGTGGACCGGGCGGCCCAGCACCTCGTCGGAGGAGAGGCCGTAGAGCCGCGCCGCGCTCGCATTCCAGAAGGTCACGCGGCCGGCGATATCGCGGACCATGATCGCGTCGGTCGCCTTTTCGAGCACCTCCGCCTGTTCGGCGATGCGCAATTCGCCGGCACGCAGCGCATGTTCGGTCGCGCGTTGTGCCGTGATATCCTGAAAATAGACCGAGACACCTTCAGCCGTCGGATAGACGTGCAGGCTGAGCACGACACCGGTCAGCCCGAGGGTCTCCTCGAACGAGACCTTCCGGCCTTCGGCCCGGGCGCGTTCGAGTTGGCCGCGGAAAGCACCGTCGGCGATGACGGGAAACTCATCCCAAATGACCTCGCCGATCAAACTGGCGCGCGGCCGCTGTATCTGGCGCTCGGCTGCTGCATTGAGAAAGGTGAAGCGCCATTCTCGATCGAGCGAGAAGAAGCCGTCGGTAATGCTCTCCAATATCTCGCCAGCGAGGCGCAGGCTGGCCGATTGCTCCTGCTCGGTGAAAAATGCCTCGCGATAATGGACGAGGACATTCACCATCACCGCGCAGGCGATGTGCGCCAGGCAGAAGACCACCAGCACCGAGGCGAGCGGCGCGGGAAAGATCTGCACGATGCGCGGCGACAACAGGCCGAGGATCAGCAGCGGCACGGCGAGGAGAATCCACGCCAATATGCGCGCCGCCCGTCCCCGGTTGGCGATATTGTTGAACGCCTGGAGCGGGATGAACCAGAACAGGGCGGCGAACAGCGTGTCGCGATTGGGCGGGCTGAGGATCGCGTACACCGCGCTGGCCGCGAGATAGGCGGTGAAATAGGCCGTCGCGGCGATCGCGATCGGTGCCAGCCGGTGGAGCGGGAGGATGGCCAGCATCAGCAACAGGGCGATCGAGAAGATCAGGCAGGAGGCCACCAGCCAGATGCCGAAGCCGGTAATGGCCCCGTTCGGCACGGCGACCAGCAATCCGAAGGCCGAGCCGGCGAGCGCAAGGCCGCCTGCCGTTACGAGACCGAAGCGCGCCCTGCCCGGGGCCGGCGTCGCCACGGTCCGGGACAACGCAGCGCGCGGGGGAGTGTTCGCTGGCGCGGTGGCTTTTTGCACGTGGATCCTAAATTAAATCGACACCTTCTGAATATATCCCAAATAAATATCGTTCGAATACGTAGAATTACTCTAGAGCATTCACATGATCTGGCCTGATTGCCTATATCAGACAGGCGCGAAAAAATCTCGATCTATTTGCACCTACCCGCTCGAATCGCTGGAATTTTTGGTCGCAATGTGGACCTGATCGGCGATGGGCACGCCATGGATATGGCGAGCCGCGTAGCCCAGCCCGATGATGTCGCTACACTTCCCGCCAGTGCGGACGATGGAGCCTGGCTGGGGCTATTCGCCCGGTTTTCTATCCGGCGCGCAATATTGTCTTGAGGGAGCGCGTCATGCTGGCGGCCAGGCGCTGGAAAATGTGACGCTGACCGGCGCGCTGGTGCTGCGGCCGCCGCCTAGCCGCGCAACACCCCGCGCCCGGCGTAGAAGGCGCCCTCGCCCAGCTGTTCCTCGATACGGATCAGCTGGTTGTACTTGGCGAGCCGGTCCGAGCGGGCGAGGCTGCCGGTCTTGATCTGGCCGCAGTTGGTGGCAACGGCGAGGTCAGCGATAGTCGCGTCCTCGGTCTCGCCCGAGCGGTGCGACATCACGGCGGTGTAGCCGGCGCGGTTGGCCATCGAGACCGCTGCCAGCGTTTCGGTCAGCGTGCCGATCTGGTTGACCTTGATCAGGATCGAATTGGCGAGGCCATCGGCGATGCCCTGCTTGAGGCGCGCCGGATTGGTGACGAACAGATCGTCACCGACCAGCTGAACCTTGTCGCCGATCATATCGGTGAGCGTTTTCCAGCCCTCGAAATCGTCCTCGGCCATGCCGTCCTCGATCGAGAAGATCGGGTAGCGCGCGACGAGATCGGCATAATAGCCAGCCATTTCCGCCGGGGTGAGCACCTTGCCCTCGCCCGAGATATGGTAGTGGCCGTCCTTGAAGAATTCGGTCGAGGCCGGGTCGAGCGCGAGCATCACGTCGTCGCCGGCCTTGTAGCCGGCACCCTCGATCGCGCGCATGATGAAGTCGAGCGCGTCGGTGGTGCTGGCGATGTTCGGCGCAAAGCCACCCTCGTCGCCCACGCCCGTCGCCAGGCCCTTGTCGTGGAGCATCTTCTTCAGCGTGTGGAAGATCTCCGAGCCGCAGCGCACCGCCTCGACGATGTTGGCGGCGCCGACCGGTACGACCATGAATTCCTGGAAGTCGATCGGGTTGTCGGCATGCTCGCCGCCATTGATGATGTTCATCATCGGCACCGGCAGGACATGCGCCGAGACGCCGCCGACATAGCGGTAGAGCGGCAGGCCGCGCGCGTCGGCAGCGGCCCTGGCCGTGGCGAGGCTGACCCCGAGAATGGCGTTGGCGCCGAGCCGCGCCTTGTTGTGCGTGCCGTCGAGGTCGATCATCGCGCGGTCGATATCGGCCTGGTCCTCGGCATCCATTTCGCGGATCGCGTCGGCAATCTCGCCATTGACCGCCTTGACGGCCTGGTCGACGCCCTTGCCGCCCCAGCGGCTCTTGTCGCCGTCGCGCTTTTCGACCGCCTCATGCGCGCCGGTCGAGGCGCCCGAGGGCACCGCGGCGCGGCCGAAGCTGCCATCCTCGAGCAACACATCGACCTCGACCGTGGGGTTGCCGCGGCTGTCGAGGATCTGGCGGGCATGGATGTCGATGATTGCGGTCACGGAACGATCCTTCTAACGATGCGATAAGGTTTTGAGCGGGTGTCGCGGCGAGCCTCTATCGGCTAACATCGGCGGCGGCAATTCGTTGCGGCGGTGGAACCGCAAGGGGCATTGGCCGGTTGATCAGGCGAACCATTACTTTTGTGAAACGAGGACATCATGGCCGACGAAACGCCCAAGCCCGCCACGCCGATCAAGAAGGCGGCGACCAAGGCCGCGCCAAAGGCAAAAGCTGCGACGACGAAGCCCGCTGCCAAGGCAGCGTCCAAGCCTGCGACCAAGGCGGCTCCGAAGCCGAAAACCGCAGCCAAGCCGGCCGCGAGTGGCTTTGCCGACGTCACCGGCGCAGCGACGAAATCTTTCAAGGACGGCGCCGCCAAGATGACCAAGGACGCGACCGGCAAGGCGCGGGCCTATGCCGAGGACGGCAAGGCGCGTGTCGGCGGGGTGCTCGACGAGCTGTCGAAGATGATGGGCGACGCGGCCGGCACGGTCGATGAAAAGGTCGGCGCGCAGTACGGTAATTATGCGCGTAGCGCGGCGGATGCGGTCTCCGGCTTTTCGGAATCGCTGAAGTCGAAGAACGTCGACGACATCGTCGCAGACGCACGCGACTTCGTGAAGAAGAGCCCGGCGATCGCGATCGGCACGGCGGCCGCGCTCGGCTTTGTGCTGATGCGGCTGATCAAGTCGGGCCTCGACAACGACGACCGCGCCTGATCCGGCGAGCGGGGGCAGCAGGTGGACGACGCGCCAACCCCAGGCAACAAGGGGCCTGATCTCGGCAGCATCGGGCACCTGTTCTCCAGGCTGATCGACGATGCCGAACGTTTCGTGCGGGCGGAGGTCAACCTCTACCGCGCGCAGGCGTTCGCGCGGATCAGCGAGGCCAAGGTCGCGTTGCTGCTCGGCGCGACGGCGTTCCTGCTGGCGCAGTCTGCGCTGATCGCGATGCTGGTTGGGCTGGTGCTGGTGGTGCGCATGCAGGTGCACAGCGCGGCCTGGGCGACAGTGATCGTGGTCGGCGGCGCACTAATCGTCGCGGGGATCATGGTCGCTATTGCCGTGGCCAAGATCAGGAAGCTCACCCGAATCAAGGACGGGCCGGAATGAGCGACGAGGGCGAACCCAGCCTGGCAGTGGCCGAAGCACGTTCGGTGCGGGCGCGGCAGCGGCTCGCGGGGACGCTGGTCGAGATCCAGGCACGGCTCAACCCCAAGGCGCTGGCGCGCGAGGCGGCGCAGGAGCTGCGCGAGGCGGGCGAGGAACTGGCGCGCGAGGGTCTGGAGACGGTCAAGCGCCATCCGTTGACGGCGGCCGGGATGGTGGGTGCCGTCGCCCTGTTCCTGGCGCGAAAGCCGATCCGCGCATTGATCGCCAGCCTGCCCGATGAAACTCCGCCGCCACCCCCGCGTTTGACCCCCAAGCCACGCACACGAGGAAAGTCACGATGAGCGACACCGCCCCCAAAAAGCTAGCCACCTCCGCCGGCGCGCGCGGCACGATGGAAAGCACCTATCGCAGCGCGAAGGACGCCGCAGGCAAGGCGATCGAGACGACACGCGGCGCGGCGCGCGACGCGGTCAACCAGGCTGCGCAGAGCGCCCAGGCCAATCCGATCGCGGTGCTGGCCGGCGGGATCGCGGTCGGCATGCTGGCAGGCGCGTTCCTGCCGCACAGTGAGCAGGAGGCGAAGCTGCTCGGCCCAGTCGGCAAGCGCCTGACCGATACCGCCAAGGGCGCGGCGGCGGCGGCAAAGGACGCCGGCAAGGCCGAACTCGATTCGCTCGGATTGAACAAGGATGCTGCGCGGGCGCAGGTTGGGCACGTCATCAACGGTGTGCTGCAGGCGTTGTCGAGCGCCGGTGCAGCGGCGGCGAGCAAGGCGAAGGCGTAAATCCCTTCTCCCATTGGGAGAAGGTGGCGCGAAGCGCCGGATGAGGGCAGGTTGCCGCGAGTGCAGCGCCAATCATCGGCCCTCACCCTCCCGCCGCTTCGCGGCTCCCTCCCTCTCCCAACGGGAGAGGGAATTTAGGTTCACGTCGGGGAGGATGCTGGCTAAGGGAGCCGCGAACCCTTTCAGTGCGGAACATCCATCATGAGCAAGCTCCACCTCGTCTTTGGCGGTAAGGTCGCCGACCCTCAGACGCTCGACTTTAAGGAAGAGACGATCGAGGTCGTCGGTATCTTCCCGAATTACGCGCTGGCCGAAAAGGCCTGGCGCGCTGCCGCGCAGCGCACGGTCGACGATGCCGAGATGAAGTTCGTCGTGGTGCACCTGCACCGGCTGCTCGAGCCCGATATCGATCTCGCCAAGGGCTGAGCCGTCAGGCGCTGCGATAGTGCCACAGCAATAAAGGCTGGGCGAGCGCGAGGCCGGCCAGGAAGCCGCCGATTGATGCGCCGACCGTCACCAGTGTACCGGCGGCGAGGCCGCCGAGGCCGATGAGTAGCTGAAGGCCGATCCACGCCGCTGCCAGCCAGGCGATCGCGACGACGCGGGCCGGGATCGGCCCGATCGCGCGGGCGCGAGAGCGGCCGAACAGCAGGGCATAGGCACCGACCAATGCCGAGACCGCGCCATTGGCGCCGATCAGCGGCGCGTCACTGGCCGGCGCCTGGAGCCAGTAGCCGGCGGCGGCGGCATAGGCGCCGATCAGGTAGAGCGCCGCCGTCGCGCGCCAGCCGAGCGTACGCTCGAGCTTGTCGCCGCATAAGGCGAGCACCAACAGGTTGAAGGCGAGATGCACCAGCCCGGCATGGATCAGCGTGGCGCTGAGTGGGGTCAGCCAGAAGGGCAGCGTGAACGGCGCATCGGCCGACGCGGCGACGTGAAGTCCGACAAGGCCGGGAACGAAGCCGCCGCGGATCGCCGCCTCCGCGACGAGGCCGAACAGGAACAGGATCAGCGAGACGATCGTGGTCACCGCCGCGATCGTCAGCATCGCGGGCGTATCGCGCCATTGCGCGGCGAACCACGCACGCGTCAACGCAGCCGCGTTAGGCTTCGAGATCAGATGAACTCGATCTTGGAGACGACGTAATAGCGGTCGCCCGCCGGCACCGAGACCTCGATCTCGTCATCGACCTTGCGGCCGATCAGCGCGCGGCCGAGCGGCGAGTTGTACGAGATGCGCCCGCCCTTGGCATCGGCCTCGGTCTGGCCGACGATCTGGTAGCGGATCGGCTTCTCGTCCTCGTCGAGCAGGGTGACGGTCGCGCCGAACACGATCTTGTCGCCCGACAATTCTGTCGGGTCGATGATCAGCGCGCGGCTGAGCTTGTCCTCGATATCGGCGATCGACGCCTCGATCTGGCCCTGACGCTCTTTCGCGGCGTGATATTCGGCATTTTCCGAAAGATCACCATGGGCGCGCGCTTCCTCGATCGCATCGACGATCAGCGGGCGCTCGGCTTTCAGACGACGCAGATCCGTAGTGAGCTTGTCGTGCCCCTCGGCCAGCATCGGCATCTTTTCGACGGTCGCCATCCCTTAGTCCCTCGTAAAATCTTCAACCCCAAGCGAACCCGGGGGTTCGCCCGCACCTGCTTCTCTTCTGTCGGGGATTAATTGTGCGAGTGCGAATGATAAGATTGAAGCGGCCGAACTTCAAGGTCTCGCGTCGAAAGGGCGACGATCGCCTGTGCCGTCTCGACACTGGCGGCGGCGGTGGTGACGTGCGGAATCTTCTGCGCCAGCGCCGCGGCGCGGATCGGCTGCGAGTCCTTGAGGCTCTGCCAACCTTCGGTGGTGTTGAAGATCAGGTCGATGCCACCGTCCTTGATGCGGTCGACGATATGCGGGCGGCCCTGCGCGACCTTGTTGACGCGCTCGACCGCGACGCCGGCCGCTTCGAGATAGTCAGCGGTGCCGGCGGTCGCGACGATGGTGAAGCCGTGCTGCGCCAGGGCACGTACCCCTGACAAAATTACCGGCTTGTCGCTGTCCTTCACGCTGACGAACAGCGCGCCACCGGTCGGCAGGACATTCCCCGCTCCGAGTTGCGCCTTGCCAAAGGCGATGGAGAAATCCTTATCGATTCCCATGACTTCTCCGGTGCTCTTCATTTCCGGTGAGAGTACTGGGTCAACCCCCGGGAAGCGGTTGAACGGGAAGACGGCTTCCTTGACCGCGAAATAATCGATCGCGCGATCGATCTTCGGCAGGTCGGCGAGCTTCTCCCCCGCCATGACACGGGCGGCAATTTTGGCAACCGGCGCGCCGATCGCCTTGGCGACGAACGGTACCGTGCGGCTGGCGCGCGGGTTGACCTCGATCAGGTAGACCAGGCCGTCTTTCACGGCGAACTGGATGTTCATCAGCCCGTTGACCGAGAGCGCGCGGGCGAGAACCTCGGTCTGGCGGTCGATCTCGGCGATGATCTCGTCCGACAGGCTGTAGGGCGGGATCGAGCAGGCGCTGTCGCCCGAATGGACGCCGGCTTCCTCGATATGCTGGAGCACGCCGGCCACCACGACATCGGTGCCGTCGCTGATCGCGTCGACATCGACCTCGATCGCATCGCGCAGATACTGGTCGATCAGCACCGGCGAGTCGCCCGACACCAGCACGGCGGTCTGGATGTAGTTGTCGAGCTGGGTCGGCCCGTCGACGATCTCCATCGCGCGGCCGCCGAGCACATAGCTCGGGCGCATCAGCACGGGGTAACCGATACGTTCGGCCACCGCGATCGCCTCGTCGCGGCTGCGTGCGATGCCATTGGCGGGCTGGCGCAGGCCTAATTTGGTGATCAGTGCGGCGAAGC
>Ga0307510_10009595_pt1 | contig 11535 bp, 3 predicted proteins | sample 12_EM_MG_FD_207224 | JGI IMG/M metagenome (GOLD analysis project Ga0307510, IMG submission 207224) | Populus trichocarpa ectomycorrhiza microbial communities from riparian zone in the Pacific Northwest, United States - 12_EM | ecosystem: Host-associated > Plants > Roots > Unclassified | place... | reverse complement strand
AAGATCTGTGGCAATACAAATGTTGATTCAAAACCCAAGATCTGTGGTAATACAAATGAAGGATCGTGTCCAAATCCAAAGACAAATGGCAGAGAGGATTTGGGGCCGGAAAAGAACTCACCGACCCAAAAAAATGGGACTAAATTGCGTCAAAGTGCTCCCAAATATATTGTAACTTGACGAGATGCATTGAGATTAGGAAAATTGAAATACAGTTTGACAATTAGGATTGTTCATGCTAGAAAAAACCTTCTTGATTGTAACCGATATTTGATATTTGTTGTTTAATCTTTTCTTTGAGTTCTTGGTGGGCTGTCATTTAAATCTCTCATTTCCTTTCTTCCGGTGATATGAGGGATTTCCCGTTGACCTACAAGATACGGAGAAAAAAAGAACAGCAACGGGGCATTCCGAGAATTGAACTCGGGACCTCTCGCACCCTAAGCGAGAATCATACCACTAGACCAAATGCCCAATTCGAAAAGCAGCTAATCAAGCTTTATAATACCTAATATACTCCTTCGACCTCAATTTCACACTGCTCAAGAATTTTGCAAACACGTGATTTTTTCTATTAAACTGATGATAGTTTCATTGTGTTAATAAAGGGTGACAAATCTTAAACAAAGAATAGTAAAGATGTCACGGAGTGATTTGAATGATCTTAAATCAACGCTAGTTTTGCCACAAGTTAGTTAAAGGATTTCCTGCTGTCTAGGTTTTAAAGTTAGAATTTAATAAATCATTTTTTTAAAGGAGCTTGGTCATCCTGATCTAAAATAAAAGTAGTTGATTAGGATTCGGTGTTAACGCATAATGGATTACTGTTAGAAATCTGAAGCTCAATACATATAAGTCACTGGCTAGATGAAGTTTAATGTTTTTAAACAAGAAGTTATCTCTTGTATAGTTTTTTTATTGGACAACATTTATTATTTTATAAATATATTGGAAATCCAGAGCACTTATGTATAATAAAAAACAATAAATTTCCTTTTAAATAAAAACTTTTCTCTTACTAAAATATGAAAAGCAACCATTATTTTCCATGCATGGTGGGTGACCTGAGAGATCACGATGCATATATGATGAGTTTTGCAACATTTCTTACAGGTCGATGACCTCAAGAGTTGGTTGCCAAAGGGAGCAATGAAGAACATTAATTATTTAAATAAGTCATCGAAGCACAGCAATGTCGTTGTAGTATAGTGGTAAGTATTCCCGCCTGTCACGCGGGTGACCCGGGTTCGATCCCCGGCAACGGCGCTTTTTTGTACTTTATATCCCTTGCAAAGAAAAGCACAAGACCCATCTCAATGACGACCAGCATCTACATCTCCGCTTTAGTAGTGAAATTGTTGGAATTATTGTTTTTTGAAGTTATATTAAAATATATATTTTTTAAAATAATTTTTATATTAATACATTAAAATATAGAAAATATTATTTTAAAATAAAAATAAAATTTTTTAAATTTTAAATTTTTTCAAAAAAAAGTTTTAAAATTCAAAAAACAGGCTGTAATCTTAAATGTTAACTCTCTCTTCAGTCTCAAGCTATTGGGATCGCTAAAACTTCGAGTCACAATCATGGAAATTATTTGCAGATGGCGGAGCTTTTGTTAGCGCACGTGAATAAGAATTTGGTTCGGGTTGGGAAGTTGGTTTCGGGCATTGGGTCGGTTTGTGGGTGCGTGTTTCTGATGTTGGGCACTTGTTAATGTTATTCAGTTGAAGCTTGGGGTTTTGGGTTGTGGAGGCGGACATGGTCTTGTTATTTTGGCTCTTTTGGGTTATGTTTCCATTGTTTTGTACGCTTTTACTCGCTAGTTATGTTAATGTAGTATCTGACTTTGTATAATTTGTTTCAGAGGGTAATTGTAACGAATGAAGTGAAAAATTGAAGTGTTTCCTTCTTCCATTTTGTAGGTCTCCGATATGGAGTTCATTCATGTGCAAGTTGGTTTTTATTAATGGACCTGGGAAGTGATTTTATTATATTTTGATGATATTATTTGTAGGGCAATCCTATTTCTCTTAAAATATTCATCATGAATCATTTTGTCTTAATATCTAAAAAATATTTTTAAATGTTATGATATTCCTAGTCTATGAAAGTTAGATAATCAGCTAATTAATTGTTTTAACAATTTTTTTTATTTTTTTTAGTCAAGTTGATTGATAGCTTATACTTGTTGTTTGGTAGATTAAGGTGGTTTGTGATTAGTAACTGCAAAAAATTCTTTTTAGTGGAGATGATGACTCTTCGATGCTTCAATAAATATTTTTTTAAAAAGAAAAAAATCCAATAATATTCTAGACAGAGATGTTCTGAAAATATATTTGCAGTAGAGAATAAAGATTGTGAACCTTTATTCTAAAGATCTGATGATATATTTATAGTCCATGAGTCATATTGGTTAAGAAGTGTAACTTTTCTCTTACGATATTTTGAGTTGCATTACACTAAAAATAATATGTATTGGATCAGTATAAAATACTAAGGGACTTGCATGGGGTCTCAGAAAAGTTTCTTAGCGAGTGTTGAGCTCGGATAAGGTGCTCGCGCTCATTAGAGGTGATAGTGCGTTCGGGCACGCTGCGTGGACCCAAACATGTCAGGCTCAACATGAAAGCCTAAGCCCATGAGAGGTGAAAGTGGACGCGGGCGTGCTGCCTGGATCCAAACACACTAGGCTTAGGTGTATTAAAGATGAATAATGGGTCCAGATGCGCTGCCTGAACCTGAGCATGTGGGGTTTAAGGTGCGCTCCAGAGCCCGAGTATGTTAGGCTCGGGTGTAGAAGCCCGAGCCCACAGGCATGTTGGGATGCACGCCAAGCACCAAGGATGTTGGGCATGTCATGCCCACGTTGGGCGTGCGCCCTTCAAGGGCTCGAGCTTCTTGCCCGAGCCCAGGCTCCTTGTGTGATGGGCTCGGGATACCAAACCCGAGCTCAAGGAGTGTTCTTGTTAGGTCTATTTTGAGAGAATCTTTTGGGTCTATTTTGGAGGGAATTTTAGATTCATTTTATTTGTATCCATCAAAATGAATATTTTGGGATAAACAGGGCCAGTCTTGTTTGTATTTAGTTTAGCATTGCTATGGTCTGTATATTTTGTAAATCTTAGTTTAATGTGGTCGGTGTAATTAATTATAGATGCGATAAAAATGGTGGGAAATGAGTGGGAGTTGTTTTGGCAGAAAGAGGAAGTGGAAAAGTGGGAACCTTGATGATGGGGGGATGAACTTGATGTTCTTGCAGACTTGGGTTGAGTTATGACGAGCAGCAATAGCCGCTTTAAGAAGTGGGTTCATGCTTCCACTCGTATGGTCGTTGATTTCTTATTAGGTTAGTATCAAAAGTCCTATGATTTGGTAAAGGCTATTAGGATAAGATGGATGAGCACGCCGAGCGTGCAAGAAAGTCCGGAACAAGGAATTGTGTCGCGACAAGCAAGAGAGGAAGCATGCATGTGGCAGGCTCTTGTCAGATATAGCTTAGGAAGTGATGGATTTACAATAAAGGAGCGATTTGAAATAGAAATGGCAATGTGCTATTAGAGGGTGAAAACTGTTTATTGAGCATAGATGATCCAGTCTGTAAAGCCTTCAGAGTTTAGCATTTTTTCTCCTTTCTTCCTATAATACATTAAGGTTTTTGTTTGCTGCGTGTCTACTTCCCTGGACAAGGACTATTGTTATTTCCTAATCTGAGTGAAATTAGGCATTGGAAATCCTTTGATATGGACAAGGACTGTATTGTTATTGCCTCATCCGAGTGAAATTAGGCATTGGAAATCCTTTGATATCTTTTCCTGGGGAAAAACATATGGCAGCAATAATGCTGAAAGATTGCAGATGATTTTGTCCTATGGTGGATCCTCATGAGGATGGCCCTACAACTTTTAGCTGACAAATGAGCTGTGCCATGGATTTCTTATGATCGCTGGTTGTCTATACATTCCATTATTCCAAGTTTGGATTGATCATCTCTTCTGTTTGTCCCGTGGATCTGTTCTCATTGATGTTCACCTTCACTACTCTGTTACCTTCACCAAAAAAGTCTATTAATTTTAGCAAATTTTTATAGCTGTCGATGACGGAGAGGGAAGAAATGTCATGGAGGTGTCTGAAAAGAAAAAAATTGCTCCTGTAGAATGTATCAAACTCCAATTAAGTTGTAATAAAACTTTTATACCAACAGTTCGAAGTATATGATGCTTTCTGTAGTGGTGTGATGTTCAGATGGAAGAGCAGAAGTAAAGGAACTGTGAGGCTATGGGTTTCAACTGTTTGATTGATGTTGCGTAGAAACTGACGCTAACCACTTGCGTCCTGCCTTTTCTGTTGTTCCTCTTTCTCAGTCAGAATGAATACCCAGAAACATATTTCACGGAAAAGGGAAATGCGAGCAATTGACAATTCTCGGATATTTGATAGTTGTATGAACTTATGCTAAGCTATACTCCATGAGGGATCATATTTTTCTACAAGGGATGATTCTGGTAATTAAGCTACTAGCTCCTAGTCATGTGGTACCTTAAACTAGTTGCTTTAGGGCATTTGGAGAGTGCTGTATAGCATGTTTTATATATATTATTTTTATATAAATTTAATGGTTAAAGAGAGACAAAAATAAAGTGAGAAATCAACTTATCTGAATTTAGCTATGAGTTGAATTCAAATGGATACAAAATCGACAATTTTTATAAATTCTTTATTGGATTACAAAACTTTTTTTTTTTTATCATCTTTACCGTAAAATATTAAGATTAAAGATGCTCATCTTTTAATACTATTGGATGTATAAAAATCTTCCGAATATCTATCATATTTTTATCAACATTAATAATGTGTAAGTGTATTTATTTTTCATTAATGATGTATAAAAATATTTATCCAGAAAAATAACATTTGAGCTCCTTTTTTCATAAAAAAATTTGGAATCATTCAGATATTAGATGGATAATCTATTCTTACATAATTTTTTTATTTAAAATATCATCTTAAATTTTTTTTTAAAAAAAATACTTAAGTACGTATCATATAATCCTTAAAGCTATCAAATATAATTTTTCTTAAGTATCAGTCTAAGTGGCTTATTAAATAATAGTTAGCTACCAATTATCAAGAAAAACAAAACAAATTACTATAATTGTTAATCTTGGTACTAAATCACTTAGATATTTTGGGACATCACGAGGGAGTAAACTCTAGAGTCTTTCATAGTTGTGAAAACCAGAGGGGCTTCAAGAAACATTGGTGATATCTTTTGTAGAATTGAGTGGCACTGCTATGCTGTCAATTGCTCATGAAAAGCACCCATTTTCCCCTTCGTGAACAAAAAAGCAACGAAATGGTTCCAAAGACTCTAGGGAGCGGTTGCCGTCATTTACTGTAGCCGTGTAAATCTGGAATCCATTGTGGAAGGAGTAGGTGATACAATAAACAAATGACCTTGTGTTTATAGTGCTACTTCCACTATGATTTATGGGTTCACATGTAAGCAACTTTCAGCTACTTGTTTCAGTATAAAATCCTGCGAGGTAGAGCATTGCTTGTGCATTGCATTGAAAAATGGCGACTCCAATGAAGTACATTTGCTTGTTTATGTTTCTTGCAATTCTCAGCATTGCTGGGCTCAATCAAGTTGACGGGGCTGGTGAATGTGGGAAAAACACCACTCCTGACATGGAGGCTTTCAAGATGGCTCCTTGTGCATCAGCAGCACAGGATGAGAATTCTTCAGTTTCGAGCCAGTGCTGCGCTCGGGTGAAGAAAATTGGACAGAACCCAGCGTGCCTTTGTGCTGTTATGCTTTCCAACACTGCTAAGAGCTCTGGAATCAAGCCAGAAATTGCAATGACCATTCCCAAACGATGCAACATTGCTGATCGTCCTGTGGGCTACAAGTGTGGAGGTTCGATCACAAATTCGCTCTCTTTCATGTCTTCTTTATTTCTACCTGCTGCCCGTAAATGTTTAAATTTGCTTGTTTTCTCTTGCAGCTTATACTTTACCTTGAAGAGTGAAGACCATGAACTGTGCTCGCCCTGTAAAGTACTTTCTATCAACCTGCTGGAGTTTACATCATTGTTGCTAGTTCTTCTAGCTAACAAATGTAGTGTAACATCCAGACATCTAAATAATAAATAACTATTGGTGCTTAATCTCCTCTGGCTCGATCAATTGCTTTTTTTTTTCCTATTATTCTTTTACTATTCTACAGCAGATGTACTTTCTTTCTATCGCAGATTAGACCACCATCCACTGTCAAACCAACCTGGCAGATCAGAATGATTACTTTAATACTTAATACCTAAATATCATAAAACTGCAAGTACACAAGTAAAGCCTTTATGAAATATGACTAGAAGTTCCATTAGTATTTAGCTTCAGTAATTTTAACTTACGTTTGCTGGCATGAAACTAGAAGAGGGAACTCCTCTTCTTAAATGGGCTTGAATATCATGGAAAGAAGAGCATGAGCCTCAATCTAGTGTTTTATTAATTGGACTTGCAGACAGTGTGGATCAACAAAAAAACATTCTGCTACAAACAACCATTAAACTAGTAATGTGTGGCCATTAGATGTTTGTGCTGATTTAGATACCCGATTAATTCCGTTCGAACCATATGTTTAAGGCAGCCACGATCATGATCTGATCATGTTTCTACCATTTGCAGTTGCTGAATTGCTGGGAGCGGTTCTAGTTGATTCAAGTAATTGTTTCTCCATTTACACTTTCTGAAATTAATCAATATTTGTCACAGCAGTAGCTATAAACTGGCATAAGCTAGAATTTGAACAGTACAAGTTTTATAGGGAGAGAATAAGTTAAGAGTATAAAGTCCATGGACAGGTAGAGTAATATATTGATATTAGTCGACTAGACAACATGATGGATTGTTTAGTATACAAGATTCTGCAAGGAGTGAAGGTATAAAACCCCGACAGAAATATATCAGCTCGAGTATACGACTAGTTGGGACAAAAAGAACCCAACAATTTACCGCACTGTCCTGCCATATGACGCTGTGCTAGTCTTATACTAATCTGTATTAATTTCATAGTTCCATAGATTACGTTGAGAGAGCTCATAGTCATATTCCTGCATCACATTAAACAAACGCCATTTTAGTCATCTGAATAACGTACAAAAGGCGAAGAAGAATAATAACATGCATATCTATGGAAAGAAGAGAGATGCAACATACATGTAAATATATTACAATGTTCTGGTGAATTTTATAATGGCAAATTCCTGATGCCTTGTAACATGGTCTTGTGAGAACATTTTCTTATTCCTTTTAAAAGCCTTTTCCTTTTCAGAAATCAGCAATTGATAACAAAAGTGCTTATATGGATGCACGATGGATCCACTAATTTTGCGCACCTTAGTTTACTGGGATGCTGCATTTGCATAAAATGGGGCCAGACGCTTAATAATATAGTGAACCTGCAAAAATGCATGTGATCAAGATTTACCAAACTGTCATGAAATAACATCATAATGAATCATATTTACAACTATACGGCTACCATACCCTGCCACCAGTTCCCTCTTGAAGCGCTGTTTGGATCGTTGCCATTTGGATCATCCTTTCCATAATCTTTCTTGAACTGTTCAGGAGAGAAAGAAAAAAAAACAGTCAGCTATCACTTCAACAACTTAAGCAAGTAAAATAAAATGAAGCTATCATGTTCCACTATTATAATGCATCTTATGATGCATGATCCGTATTGGCTGAAATAATCTTATCTTCCAAATAATTATTAGTTTATTGAAAGATTCACTACTCACAACATGTTGAGATTCTGCGTTCTTGGTCCTTGGGGAATAGTTTTCTTGGCCACCATAGTAGATTGACGAACTAAAATAGCATGGTTCTGGCGTTTCGTTCTGATAAACTGAACTCTGGCCTTTGCCACTTATGCCGCTGCTCTCTCCCTTGGCTTTCCGAGTGGCATTATCTGAAAACAACCCGAAGATGTAAAGCATTCACAAAATGGTTTAGAGCACTGATCAGCGAGCAATCTATTAATGACAAAACCAGATTTCTGCTATTTATGCAATTTGAACGATTCACACAAAGCCTTTGTTATACTGAGTTGTGACTGTGCAATATAGATAATATTGGAAGCACATATCATCTCTACAAGAGACAAGGATATTTTTAGTCAACGTAATTAGCAATAAAGATGGTCATTACAGTTCAAACACAAGATGTTTCTACTCTAGCAACAAAAGTTATGATCACACACCTGGATTCACATATGTTTCATTCCCAACATGATTACCCGTAGTTCCAGAGTCCCTTCCAGCTGGCACCTGATATTGGAACAGTTAAAAGGGAAAATATTCATAATTCCAACAAGGAGTTCAATAATTATCTGTGAACGGCCACTACCTTCCTAAGCTAATAATTATTCCAAAAGGGTTTCTTCGTTTTCCTGTCTTTCTATTCTATTTCTCTATCTTTTGCTTACCATCCCTTTAGCTTTTTTATGTGCTAATCTTAGTGGTTGCTTTGCTAGCCCCCGCAACTAGATATGGTAAAAAAAAAAAAACCAGGAGAACCATGGAAAGCAATCATTTTCATTTGTCATTTCTGATTTCTGGGCTAATGGCAAGACGGCTAAACCCCCGTAATATATAGTAGTACCCTGTCACACATCATAAAATTAAGCCTAACAAATTAAAAGGTCTCCAAGTAAAGTACCTTCGATGGAGGAGGGAAAATGGACCCAAATATCCCACTTGAGGCGGATGATGAAGAGGAAGAGTCTTTAGGACCAAAAAGATGATCAAAAGAAGAAGCACCGACTTGCCTGTTGTTTTCCATGCTAAGATTGGATTTTTTTTTTTAACCTTTCTTTGTCAACCAACGAACAAAACTACTCTTTAATAGCCTTCAGTAACGACCACACTGACCCCAAAAAGACTCCAAACAAATTGAAGAGGGAGCAAAAACCTAACTGAGCCCAAAAAACAGCACAAATTAAGAGGGTAGGAGTGGTACGTAGATAAGGTTTGCCGAGTGAAAAGGAAAGAAAGAAACCAAAAGATAAAAGAAAAACTTCAAGGGTGGATGCAAAGCACGTGAAGATTTGCAGTTGTGGAGATATAATGCAAACGATCTCTGCTATTTATAAGCCCAAAAAACGGTGCTTTAGGATGCTCTCGCTGATGCTGCAGCAATCCCATGTGCCTCTATTCAATCCTCTCTACTCTTTTTGACACATGGGGTGCATCCTCTGTCTACAAGTGGACATGCTGCCAGTTCCAACCCCTCTCTGCCACGTGTCTCCCATGCCCATATCTTTGACTCTCTTTCTGCTGTTTTTTTCATGCATGAGGATAACCAGATAAGGTCTTGGCTCAACTTGGTCTCATAGGATATGCTTCCAAATAGTTGGCCTTCCATCCCTTTCCTTTTTTCTTCTATTTTTTCCTTTCACTTAAACTAAATACTAAGAAGATATACCAATATTCCATGCATTGAAGATGTTATGGATTTCCCTTAAACTAAATACTAAGAAGATATATATACCAATTTTATTCCATGCATTGAAGATGCTGTACATTTATTCTTTCCCCTGACCCTGCAAAATCTTCCTAGGTTCAATGACAGAATATATGTTTGTTCTTTTTATGTGTGTGGACAATGTTGGAGCGCTCATGGCTGCTAGCTAGGTTGTTGGACTTTATCGTACCACCGCTTTTGATCAAGATTGAGTTAATTACTCGAAACATATTTGCGCTTCGGACTCACATTACCTGAGGATAACTCGGCATTTTTATTACATGTTGTGAAAAAAGAAATCAAGTATTTCAATGTTTATTGCCAAATTAGCATACGTACGCTTATATCCACGATAACAACTGCTATTTTTAATGTTTATCCTGGATATATTCAAGATAGCAATACGTACGCTAATCTTATTCATAAATTTTGGCATTTTCATGATGACAATAACATTTGTGGTTGGTAGCGTAAGAGTGCTAGCTAGATAAACATATAATTTTCGAGATAAGGTTATTAATTTTGTCTCAAGGAAAACGATTAAGGGGACAAGGAAGATGATAAAGTCCATGTCTAAGCAAGAACAAGGACGGAGTATTAATTATTGCTCGATCCGAGAAGCAAGACAAAGCGTTGTGGCATTATAGTCATTGAAAATACAAAGCTATCAAATTTGCTCGAAAAGATCCATATAAAAGAGAGATTAGAGGTAGTCGAGGGTCGTCATGGTTATATAATCTGAGTTCAAGCGTGGATCGATAAATTCTCAATCCTTTGAGGATAAAGGTGGATGTTGTGCGTACAACCCATACAAATACTTATCTGTGGTCCTGATCGATGATACGGTAGTTCAAGAAAATTTATAATATATCATTCTTTTAGGTTCCTTTTGGATATAAGCGGATAAGTTCATTCGAAGGACAGTGACTTTAATGACGTGTGACATTAGAGTTTTCTAGGGCTAGTCTCTAATTGGGGCCGGTTTATGGCGTGATATGTCCGACAGCTCATCTGCGTCCTTACGTTTCTATAATCCGGAATGCTATTCCTTTCATCCGTCCTTACGGTTCTATAAAATCGAAGGATGGTTTTTTTATTTTATATATATATATATATATTAAAAGTTCGTTTCATTTTGGGGGATGCCCGCTTAAAAATCCCTTCATATTCGTTCACCCCCAGCCACCTAAGAAGAGGGCGTTTGGCATTGCTGTTGAAAAGTATTTTTAAAAAAATTTTAATTTTAATTTTATTTTGCTTTGAAGTAATATATTTTTGATGTTTTCAAATGATTTTGATGTACTGATCTTAAAAATAATTTTTAAAAAATAAAAAAATATTATTGGCACACTTTTCTGAATGAAAAACACTTTGAAAAGCAACCACAACCACACTCTCAAACACCCTCAAGAAGGAGAAGGTAAATTAAGAAAAAAAGTACTTTAAAGTAAGTCTTATTATTATATATAATATATAAACACACTACACAGTTAAAATTTTCTTTAATTTTTTTATTATAAATCTTTTATTTTTAAGAATTTTTTTTAAAAAACAGTATTTTTATTTTTTTATATTCGATATTTTTATCATTTTACACTTGGTTTATTTATCACATTTTTTTATCTTTATTTTTTGTAATATTTTAATAGTTTTTCTTTTTTTTCTTTATATCTTTTTTGAAAAAAAAATATTATTTTTATTCTTTAAACTTAGAATATTTTCACTTTACACTTAGCCTATATATAACATTCTTTTTATTTTTATCTTTATTCTTTTATACTTTTTTTTTCTTTACACTTTTTTTTTTCAAAAAATTCTTATAAGAAAAACAATGTCATATGCGAGTTCATCTCACAAGGATATCCCTTATCTAGAAAAAAAAAGAGAAGAAAAATGTAGCAAATTTAATGAAATTTCGTGGCAGCCGACAAATTTCTCACAATTTGCAAAACGACGAGAATATGTATGTTCTTGCAATAAAAAAACAAGAAGCTAAAACTTTTG
>Ga0307510_10009594_pt1 | contig 11535 bp, 9 predicted proteins | sample 12_EM_MG_FD_207224 | JGI IMG/M metagenome (GOLD analysis project Ga0307510, IMG submission 207224) | Populus trichocarpa ectomycorrhiza microbial communities from riparian zone in the Pacific Northwest, United States - 12_EM | ecosystem: Host-associated > Plants > Roots > Unclassified | place... | reverse complement strand
GACGCGATGCTGCACGCGTGCGAGCAGCAAGCCGCCTGCCGGACGGCCTACCCGAAGTTGCGCAGCAACTGGGCCGCGTTGCTGGCCAGTCTGCCGAAGCCGGTGAGTGCCGCACAGCCGCTGACCGGCCGCCCCGAGCACTTCACGCTGACGCGCGAGATGGTGCTGAGCGCGGTGCGGGGTGCGCTCTATTCGCCGGCGACGGCCGCGGCCTTGCCGGCCGCGATCACCGAGGCCGCGGCGGGCCGCATCGAGGCCCTGGTCGGCGTGGGCGCGCTGCTGTCGTCGCGCAAGGGCATCCAGCTCGCGATGGGCATGCACTTCTCGGTCGTCTGCGCCGAGGACGTGCCGCGCCTGGGCCGCGCCAGCGACCCACCCGGTGTCGACTTCGGCAGCACCTACGCCACGCTGTATCAGCGCGTGTGCGCACAGTGGCCGCGCGGCGCGGTGCCGACGGCGTTCTACGACGTGCCCGCGACGCGCACGCCGACGCTGCTCTTCAGCGGCGGCATCGACCCGGCGACGCCGCCGCGCCATGGCGCGCGCATCGCCGCGGCGCTCGGCCCGGCCGCGCAGCATGTGGTCGTGCCGAACGCCGGCCACAGCGTGCTCGGCGTCGGCTGCGCGCGCGACCTGCTCTATCGCTTCATCGATGCGGCCGACGACGCCGCGGCGACCACGGTGGACACGAGCTGCGTGAAGGCAATCCCGCGGCCGGGCGTGTTCGTGCCGATGGACCTGGCCGCCGAAGGCCCGAAATGATCCAGATCGAGCACCTCGCCAAACAGTTCAGCGCCCCCGCGGCGGGCCGCAAAGGCCTGAGCTTCAAGCGCACCGCGCCGCGCATCGTGCACGCCGTGCGCGACGTCAACCTGCACGCGCCCGACGGCCACATCACCGGTCTGCTGGGCCCCAACGGCGCCGGCAAGACGACGACGCTGCGCATGCTCGCCGGCCTGATCACGCCCGACGCCGGGCGCATGGCGGTGGACGGCATCGACGTGGCCACCGACACGCGCGCCGCGCTCGCCCGCATGGGCCTGCTGTCGGACGCGCGCGGCCTGTACCCGCGTTTGAGCGCACGCGAGAACATCGTCTACTACGGCCGGTTGCACGGCATGAACACCGAGGCCGCGAACGCGCGCGCCGAAGCGCTCGCGCAGATGTTCGAGATGAGCGCCCTGCTCGACCGCCGCACCGACGGCTTCAGCCAGGGCGAACGCATGAAGACGGCGCTGGCCCGCGCGCTCGTGCACGACCCCGCCAACATCGTGCTCGACGAGCCGACCAACGGCCTGGACGTGCTCGCCACGCGCGCGCTGCGCGACAGCCTGCGCTGGCTGCGCTCACCCGCCGGCGGCGCGAAGTGCATCGTGTTCTCGACCCACATCATGCAAGAGGTCGAGCGCCTGTGCGACAGCGTCGTCGTCGTGTCGCACGGCCGCACCGTGGCCACCGGCAGCGTGCCCGAGCTGCTGGCGCAGACCGGTGAGCAGGACTTCGAGGAGGCGTTCGTGAAGCTGGCGTTTCCCGAAGAAGAGGTCGTGGCATGAGCGGACTGCAAACCGTTGCGGTCATCTTCCGCAAGGAGATCGTCGACGCGCTGCGCGACCGCCGCACTCTGCTCACGGTGTTGATCTCGTCGGTGTTGATGGGGCCGTTGGTGCTGCTCGCGATCTCGGCACTGGTGGCCTCGCTGGAGGCCAATGCCGAACAGCGCGAGATCGTCGTGGCAGGACTGGATCGAGCGCCGAGCTTGCAGAACTACTTCGAACGCCAGAGCTACACCGTGCGCGCGGCGCCGTCCGATTACGAAGCCCTGTTGCACAGCGCCAGGCTGACGGACGCGGTCGTCGTCGTGCCCCAGGACTTCGAGCCGGCGCTGCAGCGCGGCGACGCGCCCATCGTCGAGATCGTGTCCGACAGCGCCAACCAGCGTTCGCAGGCCAGCAGCAGCCGCGCGGCGCGCTTGCTCGGTGGCTTCAGCCGCGAACGCGCGATGCTCAACCTGGCAGTGCGCGGCGTCTCGCCCGACGTGCTGGAACCCGTGCAGCTCGAAGAACGCGACCTCGCGAGCACGCAGACACGTGCGACGCAGATCACCGGCATGCTGCCCTTCTTCGTGCTGATGGCGGTGCTGACCGGCGCACTGAACGCCGCACTCGACACGACCGCCGGCGAACGCGAACGCGGCTCGCTGGAGCCACTGCTGATGAACCCGACGGAGCGCTGGGCACTGGTGCTTGGCAAATGGGGCGCGGTGGCCGGCGTCGGCATGCTGATCGCGGTGCTGAGCTGCTTCAGTTTTTTGCCGGGGCAATGGCTGCTGCGCAGCGACACGCTGGCGGCGATGTTCCAGTACGGCCCGCGCGAGGCACTGTTGTTTCTCGTCGTGCTGCTCCCGTTCGCGGCCGCGGTGTCGGCCTTGTTGATGGCGGTGGCGATCCGCTGCAAGACCTTCAAGGAGGCGCAGGCGAGCACGACCGTCGTGATGCTCGCGGCCTCGCTGCTGCCGCTGATCAACGTGTTCAGCCTTGGGCAGGAATCGGCCTGGTACCTGTGGGTGCCGGCGCTGGCGCAGAACCTGTTGATGACGCGGGTGCTGAAGGGGGATGCGTTCGGCTTCGAACAGATTGCGGCGCCGCTGCTGGTCTGCGTGCTGATCGCAACGGTGTCCGTGTGGTTCGTGGCGCGCCACCTGCGCAGTGCGGCGGTACGATGAGCAGCACCCTGACCTGGCGCTGGTGCCGCTTCGACGAACTCAGCGTGTTCGAGCTGGACGCGATCTACCGCGCGCGCCAGCAGGTGTTCGCTGTCGAGCAGGCCTGCGCCTACCTCGATGCCGACGGCTTCGATGCGTTCTCGTGGCATCTGGCCGCGTGGTCGGAGGGGCACGACGTTCCGCTGGCCTATGCGCGCGTCGTGCAGCCCGGCCAGAAGTACGCCGAGCCGTCGATAGGCCGCGTGATCACGACCGGCGCGGCGCGCGGGACCGGGCTGGGTCGCGAGCTGGTGCGGCAAGCGATCGAGCGCTGCGGCGAGGTCTTCCCTGCCCAAGGCATCCGCATCTCGGCGCAGACGCGGTTGGAGCGTTTTTACGCCGAGCTCGGCTTCGTCGCGGTCGGGCCGCCCTACATGGAAGACGGCATTCCGCACACCGAGATGCTGCGCCCGGCGTGAGGCTCAGTGCTGTGGACGCGTCGCCTCGTCGAGGTGAGCGATCCATCGCAGGGCGTGCTCGCGATCCGTTCCGCACATCTCGGCCGAGGCCTGCAGGCCGGAACAGCAAGCCGGGCGTTCAGGCTGGCCGAAGATGGCGCAGCTCAGGTCGTCGCGCAGTTGGACGCAGCGCACACCGGCGGGCTTGCCGTTCGGCATCCCCGGGATAGGGCTGGTGATCGAAGGCGCGATGCAACACGCGCCGCAGTGGGGTCGGCAGTCCATGAGTCGGTGAGCGTAGCAAAGCCCTGGTGTGACTTCGGGCGCCCCACTCTCTACAATCTCGGTCTGCTCAAAAAATAGGCACCTGCGATGCTGTTCCCGAAAGAGTTCGATGTGATCGTGGTCGGCGGTGGCCACGCCGGCACCGAGGCCGCGCTGGCCGCTGCCCGCATGGGCGCGGCCACGCTGCTGCTGACGCACAACATCGAGACACTGGGCCAGATGAGCTGCAACCCGTCCATCGGTGGCATTGGCAAGGGCCACCTGGTCAAGGAGATCGACGCGCTCGGTGGCGCGATGGCCGCGGCGACCGATGAGGCCGGCATCCAGTTCCGCATCCTGAACGGCTCCAAGGGCCCGGCCGTGCGGGCGACGCGAGCGCAGGCCGACCGCATCCTGTACAAGGCGGCGATCCGCCATCGTCTGGAGCACCAGCCCAACCTGTGGTTGTTCCAAGGCGCGTGCGACGACTTGATGCTTGAAGGCGACCGTGTGGCGGGCGCCATCACCCAAGTGGGCATTCGCTTCAAGTCGCGCGCCGTGGTGCTGACGGCCGGCACCTTTCTCGACGGCAAGATCCACGTCGGGCTGCAAAGCCACAGCGCGGGCCGCGCCGGCGACCCGCCGGCCGTCGCCTTGTCGGCACGGCTGAAGGAGCTGAAGCTGCCGCAAGGCCGACTGAAGACCGGCACGCCGCCGCGGCTGGACGGACGCAGCATCGACTTCAGCGTGCTGACCGAGCAGCCCGGCGACCTCGATCCAGTGCCGGTGTTCAGCTTCATGGGCAGCGCAGCGCAACATCCGCAGCAAGTGCCTTGCTGGATCACGCACACCAACGCGCGCACCCACGAGATCATCCGCGCCGGCTTCGACCGCAGTCCGATGTTCACCGGCCTGATCGACGGCATCGGTCCGCGCTACTGCCCGAGCATTGAAGACAAGGTGAACCGGTTTGCCGACAAGGATTCGCACCAAATCTTTCTCGAGCCCGAAGGGTTGACGACGCACGAGTTCTACCCGAACGGCATCTCGACATCCCTGCCCTTCGACGTGCAGCTCGCCGCCGTGCACAGCATGGCCGGGCTGGAGAACGCGCACATCCTGCGGCCGGGCTATGCGATCGAGTACGACTACTTCGACCCACGCGCGCTGAAGGCCAGCTTCGAGACCAGAGGGGTCGCCGGCTTGTTCTTCGCCGGCCAGATCAACGGCACCACGGGCTACGAGGAGGCGGCCGCCCAGGGGCTGTTCGCAGGCCTCAATGCGGCGCTGCAGGTTAGAGGCGACGCGCCTTGGCTGCCACGCCGCGACCAGGCCTATCTGGGTGTGCTGGTCGACGACCTGATCACCAAGGGCGTGACCGAACCCTACCGCATGTTCACGAGCCGCGCGGAGTTCAGGCTGCAGCTGCGCGAAGACAACGCCGACATGCGCCTGACCGAGACAGGCCGCGAACTGGGCCTGGTCGACGACCAACGCTGGGCGGCGTTCAACCGCAAGCGTGACGCGGTGGCGCGCGAAGCCGAGCGCATGAAGTCGACCTGGGTTCGGCCCGACACCTTGCCGGCCGCCGACGGCGAACGCCTGCTCGGCAAGGCCATTGAGCACGAGTACCGTTTCGAGGATCTGCTGCGCCGGCCGAGCGTGGGCTTCGACACCCTCACCGAGGTGGCGAACATTGCCGGCATCTCCCCCGCTGTTTCACGTGAAACACTGCGCGCCGAGTTCGGCCAGCCCCTGGCGGACGCCGTGATCGAGCAGGTCGAGATCAGCGTCAAGTACTCAGGCTACATCGACAAACAGAACGACGATGTCGCTCGCTCGGCCCAGTTCGAGAATCTGCGCCTGCCGGACGCACTCGACTACGCACAGGTGGCAGCACTGAGCTACGAGGTGCGCCAGAAGCTCAGCAAGCACCGCCCCGAGACGCTGGGCCAGGCCTCTCGAATTTCTGGCGTCACCCCGGCGGCAATGTCGCTGTTGCTGATCCATCTGAAGAAAGGCCGCTTCAAGGGCTTCGCCGCCAACGACAGGGCAACGGACGATGCGGCGGCTTGACGTTGAGTGATGCCGCCATTACCGACAGTCGCCGCGCGCGCCTCGCGGCTGCGTCGACGCAGCTCGGCCTGCCGCTGATCGAGGCACACATCGACCAGCTGCTGGCCTACCTCGACCTGCTCCAGCGCTGGAATGCCACCTACAACCTGACGGCGGTTCGCGACCCCGATCGCATGCTGACCCAGCACCTGGTCGACTGCTTGGCGGTGATCGCCCCGCTGCGCCGGCAGCTCGGCAGCGACGACTTGCCCAAGCGCCTGCTCGATGTCGGCAGCGGCGGCGGACTGCCAGGCATCGTGATTGCGATCGTGAACCCGAACATCGATGTGACCTGCGTGGACACCGTGGGCAAGAAAGCAGCGTTCATCCAGCAGGTCGCCGCCAGCCTGCGCCTGCGCAACCTGCACTCGCAGCATGCACGGGTCGAGCAGATGAAGACGACCCCCTTCGATGTCGTCACTTCGCGCGCCTTCGCTTCGCTCGTCGATTTCGTTGCCCTGACCCGACAGCACCTCGTCGCCCAGGGTTTCTGGCTCGCGATGAAGGGCAAAGACCCGGTCGACGAACGCGCTGCACTCGCCGCCAACGTGGACGTGTTTCACGTGGAACAACTGAGCGTTCCCGGGTTGGACGCTGAGCGTTGTCTCGTCTGGATGCGGCCCAAGCCCTCTCTATAATCAAGGCCTCTCTGGCGCTCCGCACGGCGCGTCTTTCGCGCTTTTTCTTCGTCTGCATCCGCCCATGGCCAGAATTTTCTGCATTGCCAACCAAAAGGGCGGCGTCGGCAAGACCACCACCACCGTCAACCTCGCGGCCGGCCTGAGCCAGATCGGCAAGCGCGTGCTGGTGGTCGACCTCGACCCGCAAGGCAATGCGACGATGGGCTCGGGCGTGGACAAGCGCGCCCTCGAACTCACGATCTACGATGTGCTGCTCGAAAACGCCTCGGTCGCCGAAGCCCGCACGATCAGCGCGAAGGCCGGCTACGACGTGCTCGGTGCGAATCGCGAACTCGCCGGTGCCGAGGTCGAGCTCGTCGAACTGGAGCGGCGCGACAAGCGGCTCAAGGGCGCGCTCGAGGCCGTAGACGCCGAGTACGACTTCGTGCTGATCGACTGCCCCCCGTCACTGAGCCTGTTGACGCTCAATGGCCTGTGCTGCGCGCACGGCGTGGTCGTGCCGATGCAGTGCGAGTACTTCGCGCTCGAAGGCCTCAGCGATCTGGTCAACACGATCAAGCAGGTGCACGCCAACCTGAACCCGGCGCTGGAAATCATCGGCCTGCTGCGCGTGATGTTCGACCCGCGCATCACCTTGCAGCAGCAGGTCAGCGACCAGCTCAAGGCCCACTTCGGGGACAAAGTGTTCGACACCGTGATCCCGCGCAACGTGCGACTCGCAGAAGCGCCCAGCTACGGCTTGCCGGGCGTGGTGTTCGACCCGGCCTCAAAAGGCGCGCAGGCCTTTGTCGAGTTTGCGAAAGAGATGTCGGCACGCCTGGGCGCCGACGCAGCAACGCCCGCCTGAGGTCGGCTACAGACCGAGCGCCTCGTCCAACCCGAGGTGCACGTTCATCGCCTGCACTGCCGCACCGCTGGCGCCCTTGCCGAGGTTGTCGAGCCGGGCCATCAGGATGGCCTGGGTGTCGTTGGCGAAGACGAAGATGTCGACACGGTTGGTGTCGTTGGCCGCCTGCACGTCGAAGTAGCCCTCGGCGAGCGCCGCCGGGTCACGCAAGGGCAGCACGCGAATGAAGCGCTCGCCTTCGTAGCGGTGGCGCAGCGCCGCATGCAGCGTTTCGGGCGTGGTGCCCGCTTTCAACTGCGAAAGGTGTAAGGGCACACTCACCGACAGGCCCTTGTAGAACTTGCCGACGATGGGCATGAACACCGGCGGCACCGAGAGCCGCGAATGGGTCATCATCTCGGGCACGTGCTTGTGCGACAGCGTCAGGCCATAGGGCCGCGGCGCATCGAGGCGCGCGTCGCCGCCGGCCTCGTACTGCTCGATCATCTTCTTGCCCCCACCGGAGTAGCCGGTGATTGAGCTCGCCGTGATCGGCAGATCGGCCGGCACCAGACCGGCATCGACCAGCGGACGCAGCAGCACGATGAACGCCGACGCATGACAGCCTGGGTTGGAGATGCGCTTGGTCTGCCGCAACAGATCGCGCTGGCCGGGTGCCAGTTCGGGCAAGCCGAACACCCAACCCGGTGCCGTGCGGTGCGCCGTGCTCGCATCGATCAGGCAGGTCTTGGGGTTGGTGACCAACGCCGCGGCCTCACGCGCCGCCACATCGGGCAGGCACAGAAAGGCGACATCGGCCACATTCAGCAAGCGGGCACGTTCGGCCGCATCCTTGCGTTTGTCGGCGTCTATGCGCAGCACCTCGATGTCGGGGCGCTGTGCAAGATACTCGTGGATGCGCAGGCCGGTCGTGCCTTCCTGCCCGTCAACGAATGCGCGGTACGTCATCACCAACCCTCGATCAACTGAGTTCGTAAGGATAAACCAGAGCATGCCGGAGCCATTGCGTTATCTGCTGTTGCCCGGCTGGCTCGACTCCGGCCCGGCGCACTGGCAAAGTCACTGGGAAGCGCAGCACGGCTGCGCACGAGTTCAGCAGGACGACTGGCTCTGGCCGCGACGCGGCGACTGGATGGCGCGGCTCGACGACGTGCTGCAGGCGTCCGCGCGACCGGCCGTGCTGATCGCGCACAGCCTGGGCTGCCAGCTCGTCGCCGCGTGGTCGGCCCATTCACAGCACACCGCTCGCGTGCGTGCGGCCCTGCTCGTCGCCCCGCCCGACACCGAACGCGACGACATGCCGCCCAACCTCTACAACTGGCGACCCATCGTGCGCACCCGCCTGCCGTTCGCGAGCCTCGCCCTCATCAGCAGCGACGATCCGTATTGCACGCCAGACCGAGCGCGAGGCATGACACGCGATTGGGGCAGCGACACCGTCGTCGTCGGCGCACGCGGCCACCTGAATGGCGATTCAGGCTTAGGCGACTGGCCCGAGGGCTGGGCTCACGTCCAAGCCCTGTCCGCCTGATCGCTGACAATCCACCCATGGTCACCAAGAAACCCAAGGGCCTCGGCCTCGGCCTCGAAGCATTGCTCGGCCCCCGCGTCAAAGAAGCCGGCGACGTCGCGAACGCCGCCGCGACCGACACGACCCCTCACGTGCTCAAGCTCGCACTGCTGCAGCCGGGCAAGTACCAGCCGCGCACCCGCATGGATGAAGGTTCGTTGTACGAGCTGGCCGAGAGCATCAAGGCCCAGGGTGTGATGCAGCCCGTGCTGGTGCGGCCACTGAGCGGTGGTCGCTACGAGATCATCGCCGGCGAACGTCGCACCCGCGCGGCCAAGCTGGCTGGCCTCGACGAGGTGCCGGTGCTGGTCAAGGACGTGCCCGACGAGTCCGCCGCTGCGATGGCCCTGATCGAGAACATCCAGCGCGAAGACCTGAACCCGCTCGAAGAAGCACAAGGCTTGAAGCGCCTGACCGATGAGTTCGGGTTGACGCACGAGATGGCAGCACAGGCCGTCGGCCGATCGCGCAGCGCCGCGAGCAACCTGCTGCGGCTGCTCAACCTGACCGAGCCGGTCCAGCAAATGCTGATGGCCGGCGACCTCGACATGGGCCACGCGCGTGCGCTGCTGCCCCTCGATGGCGCGCAGCAGATTCTCAATGCGAGCGAGATCGTCGCGAAGAAGCTCTCGGTGCGCGAGGCCGAGAAGCTCGTCGCGCGAGCCAGCGCCAGTGCGGGTCGCCAAACCCCGTTGCTGCGCACCAAGCACGAGAAGCCGCGCGACCTGCAGCGCATAGAACACGAACTGTCGGATGCATTGACGGCGAATGTCGAGATCCGCGTGAAAAAGCGCACCAAGCATGGCGAACAAGGCGAAGTGGCGATCAGCTTCGGCTCGCTCGACGAGCTCAACGGCTTGCTGAGCAAGCTCGGACTGGCGCCTCACTGAGCCTCGCTCATGGAACTTCGTGCAGCCCCGCACGCTCTCTCACACACTGCGCGTCAATGCAGCTCGCGTCGGCACGTTGTTTGCTAAATGCATCATGTTGCTATCGATCACCGAAATGAGGGGCCATGAGCCTTGTACTTCGAGGATCGGCGAGCGCAGAATGACCGAAGCTTGAACCATACAGACTGCTGATGAACGGAAAGCTCTGATGGCGCCCCACCGGGTGTCATCAGAACTTCCCCAGGCGTTGAGGGTGCGGTGTCACTCGCCGTCAACGTCTCCTTCCCGCACAGGAGATCAGCATGGATGTGATCAGCAATTTTTCCGCTCGCTTCGAGCGCAGCCGCGAAGAAGAGCTCTCGATCGAGGAGTACCTCATCGAGTGCAAGCGCAACCCGATTGCGTATGCCAGTGCCGCCGAACGCATGCTCAAGGCGATCGGCGACCCGAAGATGGTGGACACGCGCAACGACCCGCGCCTGTCGCGCCTGTTCGCCAACAAGCTCATCAAGATCTACCCCGCCTTTGCCGAGTTCTACGGCATGGAAGACGCGATCGAGCAGGTGGTTTCGTACTTCCGCCACGCGGCCCAGGGCCTGGAAGAAAAGAAGCAAATCCTCTATCTGCTCGGCCCGGTCGGTGGCGGCAAGAGTTCGATCGCCGAGCGCCTGAAGCAGTTGATGGAGCAGGTGCCCTTCTACGCGATCAAGGGCTCGCCGGTGAACGAATCACCGCTGGGCCTGTTCGACGTGGCCGAAGACGGCCCGCTGCTCGAGAAGGAATACGGTATCCCGCCGCGCTACCTCAACCGCATCATGAGCCCGTGGGCGGTGAAACGCCTCGAAGAGTTCGGCGGCGACATCCGCAAATTCAAGATCGTCAAGCGCACGCCCAGCGTGCTCAAGCAGGTCGGCGTGGCCAAGACCGAGCCGGGCGACGAGAACAACCAGGACATCTCGGCGCTGGTCGGCAAGGTCGACATCCGCAAGCTTGAGACCTACGCGCAGGACGACCCCGACGCCTACAGCTTCTCCGGCGGGCTGTGCCTCGCGAACCAGGGCCTGCTCGAATTCGTCGAGATGTTCAAGGCGCCGATCAAGGTGCTGCACCCGCTGCTGACGGCCACGCAAGAAGGCAACTTCAAGGGCACGGAGGGCTTCGGTGCCATCCCGTTCGACGGCATCGTCCTCGCACACAGCAACGAGAGCGAGTGGAAGACCTTCCGCAACAACAAGAACAACGAGGCCTTCCTCGACCGCATCTACATCGTCAAGGTGCCGTACTGCTTGCGCGTCAGCGAAGAGGTCAAGATCTACGAGAAGCTGCTGCGCGGCTCGTCGCTGGTCGACGCCAAATGCGCCCCGGGCACGCTGAAGATGATGAGCCAGTTCGCGATGCTGACGCGGCTGAAGGAGCCCGAGAACTCGTCGCTGTATTCGAAGATGCAGATCTACGACGGCGAGAACCTCAAAGACACCGACCCGCGCGCAAAGAGCTACCAGGAGTACCGCGACTACGCCGGTGTCGACGAAGGCATGAGCGGTGTGTCGACGCGCTTCGCATTCAAGATCCTGTCCAAGGTCTTCAACTTCGACCCCGCCGAAGTCGCCGCGAACCCGGTGCACTTGATGTACGTGCTGGAGCAGCAGATCGAGCGCGAGCAGTTCCCGTCCGAGACCGAGCAGAAGTATCTCGGCTTCATCAAGGAGCATTTGTCGGCCCGCTATGCCGAGTTCATCGGCAAGGAGATCCAGACCGCCTACCTCGAAAGCTACAGCGAGTACGGCCAGAACATCTTCGACCGCTACGTGACCTATGCCGACTACTGGATCCAGGACCAGGAGTACCGCGACACCGACACCGGCGAAGTCTTCGACCGCGCGTCGCTGAACGCCGAGCTCGAGAAGATCGAGAAGCCGGCGGGCATCAGCAACCCGAAGGACTTCCGCAACGAGATCGTCAACTTCGTGCTGCGTGCGCGCGCCAACAACGCCGGCCACAACCCGGTGTGGTCGAGCTACGAGAAGCTGCGCACCGTGATCGAGAAGA
>Ga0307510_10009593_pt1 | contig 11536 bp, 9 predicted proteins | sample 12_EM_MG_FD_207224 | JGI IMG/M metagenome (GOLD analysis project Ga0307510, IMG submission 207224) | Populus trichocarpa ectomycorrhiza microbial communities from riparian zone in the Pacific Northwest, United States - 12_EM | ecosystem: Host-associated > Plants > Roots > Unclassified | place... | reverse complement strand
TCTTGGGGTTTGATTTGATAGTAAATGTGTTAAAGTAGAGGCCATCTTCATCACTCATACATAATTTCCTTTATCAGTTGCATAGCATGGGAAGAAACATGGATTCTCATAAAGTTTCCCTTCTCAAATGTACCACTGCTTCTGAGACATTAGTTATGCACCGTACCACTTTTTTATGCCTGTCCCTTGTATTTGCTACTAAATCCTAAAACGCATTGCCGTTGGTACTGTAGTGCCAAATACTGTTGGGACAAAATCAGGTGATAGAGGATGAAGGATAACTACCCAGGGGAAGGGGAGGCTCTGAGCCCATGCAGGACACCCCCTGCCTTTGAGAGCCGCAACAGTGCCGGAAAGCTAGCGGGTGGGGCGGGACTTAAATATAGTTGTATCGTGGTATTATCAGTGTTACTTCATTAAGCTCGCAGTAGTTTCCCGGCCCGGCTGTGAAATGTTTGTAGACTGAATCAGAATAGCATGTGACGTGTATTATACTATTGGAAGGCGTACAAATCCCCAGCCTTCAACCCGGAGTATCGGTTAATCCGCTGTCCATTTAAGCTCAGGATTTTGTCTATCTATAGCTTTAGACGATGCCGTGTCACCAACAAGTGCCGTTAGGACTTCAACCTGTGGAAGTAGTTCTGGACCCGCCCTTGCCGCATGGTCAGAGTATTTGGGGCATGGGGTAGCGATTCTGGTATGCTCGCAGCCATCCCCCCCTTACACAGCCGTTGGGATTCCTTTCACTCTGCGTTGAATCTTCCACATTACACTGACAGACCCCGGCTCGGTACAATCAATATATGTCGAGTTGAACTCTGAGTGGCAGTGGGCACATACCATTGAACCCTAACCCTATGTGCTCCAGGGGGCTGCTAAACTCTATCGGAATATGGGTATTCAGACGCCCGGCGATCTTTGGCCCCTGGAGCTCGCGTTATAGCGATGTGAAATAAAAATAAAAATAAAACATATCTAGACAGAGCCCAGGCATTTGTCAGTATAGTACAATGCACAGGCCCGTTATTTTCCTTAAATGGCCAGGAGGATTCTCGGTAGTTTGGTTGCCCATAATTTCTAATGCCGGCGCTGCATGGAAGCTAGGTCACAGGGCTGCAGTGAATCGATTCTGCTCAGACTGATGCTGCGGAGATTTTTTATTTTATTTTAAGATCACACCTGAGAGACTGTGCCCTCGAGTGATGGCACATGACGAACCCGGAGAAAGGTCACCCTTGTGGAAGCTGGTGACACCTCCCCCTGTGTTCCGTCTCCCAGGCTAATCTGAAGATGTTTTCTACTAGTGTAGTTCGTAATCTACGTATTAAGTACAGCAACCCGAAGATCGACTGTGGACGAACGAATATGGGTGCTGATTATTCACCACGATGAATCTGACGGATCGGAAAGCACTGCTCCTGTGGAGATAGAAGGGAATTGTCATGATGCGGGGGTGGGGAGAGGGGGATTATACAGTTTTTTAAAATCACATGCAATTTCCACCTTATATAAAAACAAAACAACTGTTGATGTGTCCGCCATCAATGCACCACATTATCTATATTACATCACCACCTTCCCTATCATAGATTAGCCGGGAGGTACAAGCACGAAACACTCAAACACAGTCCCGCTTGCACGACAGGCGGGGATTACTAAGATTTGATCAATTGGTAGCGAGTTTTTGTATTCGTATGGGGTGTGTAATTTGCGCGTCTCACGATTGTGGAAGTGCTGGACTTGCTGGATCGATTCTTGGAGCTGTTGTGACTTGCGCCGGCACTACGAATAGCTCTCGGAATCCCGCATGGCATGGCGCAATAACCGATTATTATGAAACATCTAGCCCCCCCCTACCCAACTTTAATTGTTTTGGTTAAATTTTGGGGAAAAAATCGGGTTGCTGGACTAACGCAGTGGAGGTCACAACGGGTAGAGGGGGGGGGGGTGAATAGCTCTTTCGGTGGGGAGGATACGGGGTTTTCGTCTCGGAATCTTATGATACAATGTGGTTAAAGGGAAGGGGTTTTATGACCTATGATACAAGGTACAGGCAGCGTTTTACCTGTGAAAGATATATTCCTATGATAATATGATACCAGCTTGATCCACCTGGGCCTAAACCTCTCTTTAACCTATAGCTCGGAGCTTAAGGGATTGGGGAATAATAATAATACTCTAGACCTATATACGCACACGCCTTGTGGGATTCGTGGCACTCTGATCCTTTAAGTGGGTTTCAGCTAGTAGGCCGCTGCTTTCGAGTGATGGAGAGTGACGGAGATCTGTCTCCCCACCGTGGCAGCACTGACCACCGAGGGCCGACTCATATAATATTATAAAGAACTGGATTCCGTGGGCTTGGAATTGGGCTTATTTGCTTCGAATTCCGGCCTGAACAAGCCTAGGAGTCACAAGTCGAGTTTAATTCTGGGCGGAAATTTATTTCTCCTGTTTAGCTTTGGTAAGGCCTTAAATTTTTGTTCATGGAGGGTCCCGGTGGTGGCACTTTGGGCCCCAGGGGTGATACAAACTTTATATACTAGCAGCGCCATTATTTGTACAAAGACATGAAGGTTCGAAAGAAAGAAAAAATCGGGGAAATTAGTCATCGACTAGTGGTAACCATAGCCCCCTCTTCTCCGTTGATCTCTTTTTCAACTTCAACAGCGGTAGTTGATGAGGCGGGTGACACGCCGGCTTCATCCTTTCTTCGATAGTAAAGCACCACGTCTCCGTGGGCTTTCCAGACGTAGGAACGTATGGTCGCCAATGTCATGGCTGGTGGCACAACCTGAACCTTAAGTAAGTAGATTGGTATCAGAAAAGGGTAGATGACACAAACCTGGTGGTGGCAAAGAAGTTCCAACCAGTCCTCTGGCTTTGGAGGGTCCTGGCCTTCTTTGATCGCAGGGGCGAACGAAGGTGTCATGAAAGGGGGCTCCAATCTTTCTGCGACATAAGCGGCAATCTTTTTCGCTCTTAGCATGCGATTTGCGTTTAACCTAGAATTTTTGCCCTCGCTTTACCGGATGTGAGCAGTTGATGTGGTCGACCTGTGTAGGCGACTGGCGGAGACAGAGCGACTAACCTTCCAGACTCACTGGGTAGATGGGGGAGTTCGTCTTGCCATGGTATTAAGACAAAGCTTACTTTAACTGTATCCTTTAGTGGGATACGGTTGAGGAGGATAAGGTCTCCTAACCAGGCTGGGGCAAATTTCTCGAGCAAGTCTGCATCCTCGCCAACGGAAGAGACTGTGCCCCTGTACAGATCTGCAACCCCTCCCAAATCAAGTCTGTCCTCTTGAATAATGATTGTAGTATTTCCGGGAGGTTTTAAAACTGGCGTTTCGAGAGGCAAGCTAGGAGCGATGCTGCTCCTGAGGGGTTCGCCTACCCTTTCCCGAACCTGAATCTCATAAGATCCCCGGATCTTCCTCAAGACACCCAGGAGCGTATCTTCTAAGGGATCGGGCTTATCAGATATCGCGGATTCATCTTCCGGCGGCTTTTCGTCGACTGTTGATACAGTGGGTTTGTTTGTCATGTCCGTAGAGGCAGAACGGCCCAATTTCCTAGTTCCAAACGATCTCCATCTGCCAAGAAGCGAGGAATCCTTTTCTTCCTTTTCTTTGTCCGCTGTGGAGGGGGTTGCGGGGGCATCGTCAACTGCTTCGCCGAGTGAGGGGCCGGATGAAACCGGTTTGTTTGGCGTTGCGTTATTTCCTGTTGAGAAATAGTCACCAGTAGTTGGTTTATCAATTGACCCCCTTGTAGTTGGAGAAAGAGAAGCTCTCGGCCCACTCTCTTCTTCATTGGTGGTGGGTAGGGGCGTCGCCTCTCCAGCATGTGCAATATTGGCGGGCCCAAGGGCTAGTGCAGGAGTTGCAAGACCGATCGCCATACCCGGTGTTTGTGGAAACAACGAAAACCCGCTGTACGCCTTAGGAGTGACAGCGCCAGCGCCTCCAGGAGATTGGGCGCCGATCTCAGATGAAGAGAAAGTAGCTGGTGGCATCGAGATCTGTGGGGGCGCATTGGCACGCCGTATTTGCTCACGTGCCTCCCTATCATTATCGAGTTTTTTCCTGCAATCTTCATCGCGGGCGATCTCTTCGTTAATGAGATTGCTAAAGAGATAACGAAGGACCCATTTGCCAAGGTTAACTGAAAAACGTTAGCGACGCCGTAGCTCCAAAAATGGGGCGCGTAAGTGGCCCTTACTTCTTTGATCATCCTTAAATTCCACTGCATCTTCGATGTCGGCCTCATCGGCATACATCTCAGCGTCGAAGCAGTAGTTTTCTTCCAAGACACAGGCCAGTCGGCCTGTTCGAGTGTCGATCTGACACCAGTTCGCCACACTTTCAATGGTGTTTGTCTCGGCTGCAACATCTTCGAGATGCCTTTTGCCAAAGGACTTGACTGGCATGCATTTCAGTAAATCCCACATCATCACCTCACCCGCCGTGTCCAAGGTTAAGACCCTCTTTCTGTCATTTAGTAAAAAGTGCTTTATTAGACCGTGCTGTCCCTCAATGGTTTCGTCAGGAAGCTCGTTTACGGGAACCAGGACTCCGGGATCAGCGTCGAGAATAGTTTCTGATATTGAAGCTTGTCGGGCATTAGGTATCGAATACACGGTGACAGCATCAGGATCCCTAACATTGGAGGGGAACGAGGATGTTGTTGACAGTCTCAGTAGGGCATTTACGGGAATAGTTGACTGTTTTAGTCCAGCGGTCGTCGGTGAGCTTGGAGCGCCTGGTGGCGGAGGTGGATTTATGACCCTTGGCTTAGTGCTGGCCGATGAGGTTAGCCTGGGTCGTGCTAGATCCGGGCCAATATCTATATTGGTGTCCACGTCTAGCCAGCGACTTATACTAGAACTTTGAGTTGCAGTCCAGAGGTAGTCACCACAAGCAACTACCTTATTCACGCCTTCTTGGTCCTGACAAACTGCCACACATATACCCTCCTCTATCTCAGCCACATTTCGGACATCAGTCTTGGCTACCAATCCCGAGCGATCGCTAGAATGGAAGATATCCAAGTTAGGATGAGAGGAATAGAGTGACCAAACACTATCGTTGTGCATACTCAAGGTATGGATACATCTTCCGGCAGTCAAACTCCACATCTTGATTGTAGTGTCGGAGGAGGCAGTTAATATAATATTCCCCTGCTGGCTAACAAGAATTGATCGCACGTTGTCGGTGTGCCCAACAAACTTTGTGATCCTTTGACCTGATCGGGGATCCCAAACACGGACCACGCTTTCAGGGCCACCACTTGCTATGATACCTCCTCCAATCCCCAGTGAATATATCGAGCCCTTAGGATTAGTGCCCTCATCGCCCACATCAATCTGTAACTTCTCACCGCCCCCGTTGAGGTCCCAAATCATGATTTTTCGGTCTAACCCCCCGCTAGCCACCCAATCCGAGTGTTCATCAGGTGTTGCAAGACATTTGACGTAGTCAGTATGGACGCCTATTGTCTTCGGTGGTAATTGATCGGCTGCATGAGGTCGCCAGAGCTTTACTGTCAAGTCCGACGAAGCAGATACGAGAGCGGCGTTAGAGTGACAGAGCGCAAGGTCGTTAACCCAGTGGGTGTGGGCCTGGGCCTGTGTGCAGAAGGTAGATGGGGAAGGAGCGGGACGAGGGAGAGCCGCTGAGTTTGCTGCGCCATCTGCGAGATCAACGCCGATTTTCCAAGAACAGATGACTCCATCACGGCCAGCTGAATAGCTTTGCTCCAATCAAAAAAAAATATCAGCCAAAAAATGCCCTTAGATGGCAAGTACTTTTTAGCTGGTCGAGAGTGAAACTTACAGAGTCCCCTGTTTATCGACGGCGAGACTATTGACGCCTAAGCGATGTCCACCAGGAGAGTTCGCCAGTGGCAGCACTGTACTTTAATCAGTGGCTTTGCTTCGAGAGTGCGCGGGGAACAGACCATAGCTGATCCGTTGGCGGGCCTTGCGCGCCATGGACCGATAGAGAGGGGGTGGTGTAAAGGGGTACAGTTTTTACGTTGGAGGGGAGGGCGGAAGCTAAGGGGAAGCGTTGCGGGACGGCGTGCGGAGTAAGGTGGAACAGGTTACCGCAAGCATGGGGGAGGAATGGCTGGTGGGGATGGTAGTGGCATGGCGGAGACAGCAGGACAAGCGCTGGAATTCGAATGCATCCAGCAGATTGCATCTGTGCGCGGTGAACCACTTGAAGACTTGTGCGGTATTTTACTGTACGAGTACGGTACTGGTACCAGATATTTCAAGCGACGGCGAAACGTCGCAACTTGATAGAGGCGCACTTCTCGGACTTGTAAAGCCCACCCTACAATTCATAGTGTGATGTTATAATAGCTTGTATCATTTGGGTATCTCTGCGGCGCGTAGGGTATGCCTGCTGGGCGGAGCGAGGAGTGGGGTGGTGTTAGTCCTTAGGTGAGAATTTTTAGAAGCACTAGGAGGTGGGTTGGGTAGTTATGGCTTGTCACTCACGTTTGTTTGTCTGTTTTTCCTTCATGTTAATAAGTAAGTTGGGTTTGCGATAGATATGGTGAGATGTATGGGATAATTGGGATTAGCCTTTTCTTCCAAATTAAATTTTCCATAAGAGGGGTTTCAACACTCTTAATGGCGCGGTACGGTATTCTATTTCCCAGTTCATGAAAGTGACAAGTAATCTAAAAAGCAAAGACACTGAACTATACAGGCGCTTTTTGTCTCTCCACTACCCTCCAATCCAAGGGGGACGGCCAGTCACTTTGCAGCAACAGGTAGGTAATCAACGCACCACACTCATTGGGAGTAAAGTCTTTTGCTCGAACGATAATTTGCTGGTCGTTTCCATGTGCGTGTTTGGAGACTTCATCATAAAGACGCTTGGCCCGATCTCTAACGTCCTCATACACCAGACCACGATCACCCACAACTCTCGAAAGGATTTGCTGGAATTTGGAAGTGCGAGCTAATGCGTTCAGACCTGTCTGTACACCCGCTTCAGGATTGACTTTGATCAACCTCGTATGTTTAGCCTGGTAGACAATCCTTTCTGCCACAGAGTGTTAGTAAGCCTGAAACAGGCATGTATTATTGAAACATATGGTGCCGGGCATTTGAAATCAGCCCTCATGGGTAATTCAGGAAAATGCTTAGTAATATGCCAAGACGAGGAGGGTTAGGGTTATATGCTCTAAAACGCTTGCTTCTGTGTTAGATCTTCCCCGCTTTGCTTCTCATTTATAGCTACAAATGAGCCCGTTCTATAATACCTATAGTAGAATCTTAATTTTATAGTGCTCCGTCAAGCTTCTGCCATAACTCCTTTACCAATCACACATCTACCCCTCACCAACTGCCCTCTAACCAGCTCGTCCCACCCACAGTCTACATCAACCTTCGGGGGCAGTACGAATCCATCTTATCCACCCTACACTATATCCTCTCAATACAGTCCTCCAGCAACGGCACCTCCAATAGTGAAAATCCCATAGACTACTCAAGTTCCTCCAGACCGGTTCCAACCCCTACTCTGCCCGGTTGTGAGGCTGGCTGTCAAAGGATTTGTGCGCTCTACATATCTCCTGTTTTGAAGTAGATCCGTCGATGTGATTTGTAGCTCTCGGTCCATGTTCCAAATTCTGGTGACCCATATCCAAAACCTGCCCGGTAGGCTTGTATCCTACGCATACATCGGTGATAGTGGCCATGGATTGTTGAGTTTTTGACCGATGCTAAGGCCTGGGGGATTGTGGAACGTAGCTCATCAATAGTGTATCCGCATTGATCTCGTGCAAATCGCTTTCCCTCACCCCAATAATATTCAATCCAATTCAATTCACAATGGAATTTTGGAAGAAATAAGATAAGATGTCCGCTCCTCTCAATTTCTTCCTGCAGCATACCGTTTTGTGAAAGAAAATCCTCTTCTCTGCTCAGGATCTCAGTTGCGCAACAGCCTACTCAACAGATGAGATGAGTGTTAGTAGCAATTCAGTATTGTAGAAGTAGATAGTAGAGGTCTTACTATTTCCGGAACAGCTAGGTGGTTGGTGTTTGCAGTCTTTGCAGTCACGGCCGGAGAAGTTTTCATGGAGAGGACAACGGACCTTGGGTCGACATTCGCCACACCCTCTTCTCTGCTCACAAGAGTCGCACTTTCGCCTTTGGGTACACTTTCCACTATGCATTTTAGGCTGCTTACAGCCATTGCACTTTGTCCCTGCCTTGCATTCCTTACATCTCTGGTAAAGCTTGCAATTATAGCATAGATTTTTGGGACAATGCATACTCAGTCCATCTTTCCACAAGCCTCTTTCCTGTAAGACAACCTTCATGCCCTTGGCTTCAGTAATTTCAACTCCTGTATCCGGATCCATAGTCCTATAAGTCATTTGTTGAACTTGTGTTGGGTCCCCATACATATACCCTGGCCGTAAGAGCTTCTGACTTAACCCACCAGGATTAAGTGACATCGATTGAACCCGTAGCGCATCATCCGCATAGGTTCCATGATTGGATGAGTTGTCGAAGAGAAAAAGAATCTGATATCCTGGATAAATCTTCTTTAAGATCGGAAGGGCAACTTCAAGAACATGAGCCACTAAGTCTTTTCCATCCCAATAGCCTTCTGCCTTTCCGTACTCTAAATATTTTGTTGCATATAAAGGCAATTGAGTATTGCTTCTTTCCTGCTCACTTAAAGTATCCGTAGATAAGCGACACCATGGTAGAAGGAAGTCAGAAACCATAATCCCCTGTCCTCTTCCTTTAGGGCGTAGAAACTGGCGAGAAGGACCAGTCCATGCTTGTCTTCGTCCATCATTACTTGAAAAGGTTGACTCGTCATGAGTGACTAGGATAATTGGCCTCCGTTCTGGTCCACCCACCGCACAATCCTCTGGATATACCTTATTCAACATTTTCCCATCATCCTCAAATTCCACAATATAAGGCCACAGCTCTTCTAGCCTTTCAATAAATCTCTTCCTATATTCAACCACATCCTTCCGCTCATGCCCATCCACATACACCCCCTTCTTCACATCCCGCCAATTCAGGCCCTGCTTCCGTAACCAACGGCGTACAGTTGAGGCAACAACTGCTTTCCGCTTCCGTACACCAATTTCCTCATAGTCAACATCGTTTTCTACACCTGTACGGTGTAGTGAATGATCTATTCTCTTCTCTATATCCTAAGAACATTGTCAATATCAATAGTCCTTTAGAATTAATATAAACTCAATTCATTTGTGTAATTTACCTGAAACTCCCAGCCGGCAGTATCATTCATACTCAAATCTGTATCTAAGGTTCCACGACTGTTAACATGATGATTAATTACTTCAGCCAACTTTCTTGAAGTAAGTCCTGGGATATATTAGTAACAATTAACATATATTATGAACTGAATAGTACTAGGGAGTACCGTACCATCTCCACTCTTTTCCATATACTCCCGAACAGTGAGCAAGATATCCTCATCTTCAAAAATAGATTTTACCCGATTACTATTAGAACCGGTGCGGCGAGCAGGAATTGTGCGGTTTTCGGTCCAGCTCCGTTCCCACAGAACAATCATCCGAGCAGTATGGTGACCACGCCCATAAGAGTTTGCTACCTGCAGTGCCAATGCTCGGCGTCCACCTCTGCACTTTTTTTGAATCAAAAAGAAACTATGAACAAGCTTATGACGCAGGAGAAGATGGCCAGTAAGCTCTCCACCATATCGCTTTACTTGCTCACTCCTTTTAGCTAAAACAGATTCCAAATCCTTTATCGCCTCTGCCAAATTCTTCATTTTCTTCTCCTTAGCAATTACTTCTTCTCCGGGCCCTCCAGTCGGCAATTCTTCCATAGCAATTTGCCTAAATGGATGAAAAGAAAGCTCCTCCGCCTCTCCGACTCCGCCTTGTTCTGTAGCCAGACTGATTCCGAGATCAATTTGGCGTTGAAATACTGCCTTGATATCATAGGAAGAGCTGGCGGCAGAGGCGAGTTCACGCTCATTCTTCCGGTTGTTATATGATGTTTTTCTGGATCCAAGGCCATATGACTGACGCATACTACTTCCAGCACCCTTATCCCACTTCAAATCATTTAAAGTTTTACTATATCCATTGTGGTAAGCGATTCTTCTTTGCAATATTACCCAATCGTATGAAATAACTCTCATGTCTACTTACACTCTCTTGCTATGACCATGAAGATCATTATCACTCTCACTCTCAAGCTCTTCTACCTCCAAAACATCGAACTCGTTATCAGACACATCACAGTCAGTGTCGCTCCCCTCCCCATCACTGGCACTGCTATCTCTCTCACTCATACTCGGAGCATGGTGGCCGTACTCAGGATGTTGTGTCTGCCGCTGATGTGCTATCGCCCGTAAATGCTGTCGTCTTTTCAAGGAAACAGGCATTGTTAATTAATCGTTTATAGTCCTAGACACGAAGTTGTTGATGAGGCTTAACTCCCGTTTCTTCACATATTTTCAGTGTTTGCTTCCCGCCTCCGGCATCATAGATTGTCACTCGGTGCCGGGTAGGTGCATAATGCGGCTCATTTATGGGTAATTCATCTTGATCGCCTAACAAAATATCCTGTCTTGAACCCCATTTTTCTCACTAACCAACAGCTTAAATGAGAATTGCTCAACATAGATTTATTCAGAGGTTCTTAATCTATAAATCTATGTTCTTATTTTTGCTCAATGAAGTTGGGATGGGGTGTCGGGGTCATTGGAGTTTTCGCTTTTCCTTGCCTAGTTGTTGTTGATTTCAAGCGCCCGGCACCATACCAAGTGCCCCACGGACGTTGAAATTTCCCATCATTCTTAGTTTTTCATCAACCTCTTTAAGAATGGCAGCCTATTTAGAATGTTAAAATAGGAAATAAATAAGAGAGGAGATCAACTTACTTGTAAGCGGTTATTTTCAGCAACATGGCCAATAATTTCACGATAAAGCTTATCCTTGTCTTGTTTTGCATTCATTTCTATTTGTCTAATGCGTTGGTACCAAGTCGCTTCAATCTCCTTGACATTGGCCAAGTGCTTGGCAATTGGAATTTGTCCAGCCTTGGCTTTGTGGTGATGTTTGACTGTTGCGGGATTCAAATTGGGGAGAATACGACGATGGTGGGGAACGCCGTGGGTTCCAGAAGGGATTGCCTCCGGAGAACTGGGTTGGCTCTTCATCAAAAAGGTCAGTAAAGTTAATTTGGGATTCGTAGTTGATCAATATCTTATCATACCTGGGTGGTGTGGAACCTGCCCTGAATCCTCCCCATACAAAGGCGAATGCCAGCGGCGGCGGGGTAAAGGGTGAGTTTGGGAAACATTTGTTTGACCGGTGATGTTGTAATCGCTCTGGAGATCTCTGCAATTGCTAAACCAGCTGTTTTATCTGCTTTAGATTGATAAAGAGGAGAGGAGAGTGTATAAAACAGCTGCCTGTGGTATAAGAGGGATTTTTAGAGCAAAGGCGTTCTGTGCTTGGTAGCCGACGGCAGACCTGGTCAT
>Ga0307510_10009592_pt1 | contig 11536 bp, 13 predicted proteins | sample 12_EM_MG_FD_207224 | JGI IMG/M metagenome (GOLD analysis project Ga0307510, IMG submission 207224) | Populus trichocarpa ectomycorrhiza microbial communities from riparian zone in the Pacific Northwest, United States - 12_EM | ecosystem: Host-associated > Plants > Roots > Unclassified | place... | reverse complement strand
CCAGCCACCTGAATTGAGACGCCCGTCGAGCTCAAAGATGTCTGACGTCGAATACATCAAATCCTTCTTCAAAATCCACCCAGATTTTCCAAAAAATGTGAGCAGTGTAGATCCCCGTTGTTGTTCCCCACTGAGATCTTTCCAGGGTCTAAGATTTTGTGATATCCTGCCAATTCTCCGTAACCCTTTGGCTTTCGAGGCCCTCATCACGCACCTAGTCCATCACCTCGTGTCCGAGACCATACCAACCTCCCCCAACAAGAGGATCGATGTCGTCATCGGACTCGACGCTCGAGGCTTCCTCCTTGGCCCCGTGATCGCTCTCAGACTCGGTGCCGCCTTCGTGCCCGTGCGCAAACGAGGGAAACTGCCTGGCGAGTGCTCGCAAGCTGCATACGAGAAGGAATACGGAACGGTACGCCCGAATTTCACATCGCCACCCCTCACCCATTTCCTTCCTTCTTGTTTTTCGTGGTCGTTGTTGTTTGAACGCCCACGGGGACCCGACCCAACCCCCCCCCTCCAATCTCGCTTTGGGCTCGTTCCTAGTGGCTGATCTCTTTTTATTTGGTGGGGATAATGTCCCCCCGGATAGGACGAGTTTGAGATGCAGGTGGATGCCATTGCACCTGGGCAGACGGTCATTATCGTCGACGACATCATTGCCACGGGTGCGTCGATCTCGGTCTCTCGAGCATTTGCTACTAGGAAACCACTGACAAACGGACCGTCTTCTCCCTCCTGGAACCATTACATATTTTTTTCAGGTGGATCGGCTGCGGCTGCAGGCGAACTCGCTACGAAGCAAGGTGGCATGGTGTTGAGATACCTCTTTGTTGCGGAGGTCACCTCGCTCGAAGGCGCGGCCAAACTTGGCGCGCCAGTCTACTCAATAGTCAAATTTTGACGACTAAGCTTCGTCCCATAGAACTGAGAGCTTCTTTCCCAATTGGAAAGAAGTCGCATAACTTAAACTAACAGTTTTGTATTGTGAAGCGGGTGACCGTTGATATATAACATAGATCTCTCCGAGAATCTACTCTGTGCCTCAGATGGCTCTGGATCCACCAAGGCAGTATCGCATTCCATGTTCTCCAGGACGAGCACGACCCGCCCGGCGTGGCGATCCTCTGCAACATCCAACATCGCTGAAACTTGGCGCCCGTCCGATTCGCGCAGGACCACTACAGCTACGTCGTCCAAAGAATTACCAGTATCCTTGAGGTCTTCAACACTCGCAGATGGATTGATGGCCATGTCGGAGTCATTGATGACCACGACCCCCGAAGCCCCCGCTTCATGCGCGCGCATCAGTTTCTCGATGAACGTGCACTCGCCACGCCGAACGAGGATTGCCTCATCTGCGAACGTCTGTGTGTATTCCAGGCACCCAGTAGGGTTTGCCGGGTCTCGGACTAGTCCAACACCTTCCCCTTGTCCGAAACGCAGAAGCGTTCCGTTAGGCGGATCGGGAACGGTTGGGTCGCCAGCGAATTGGCCAGTGCTCGCTGTGAAGACCGCATCGGATACCAGGCCTCCAGCAACAGATGGGGTATATGAGCTCGCGTCGACGAAATGTATGAAGATTCGGAGCTGGACGCTGGTGTGTCGTGGTTCGGTTTGCATCTGTCTGCTGCTGCCAGAAAGCACCACGGCTAGCGCCTTGTCATCGATAAAGACGGTTTGACCTCTGAGCACTGTATGTGGGCCCACTGTCCGAAGATTTAGTGGATGTAGTCTGTGTGGCGAGTCATGGGAAGGAGACCAACATTTGGTAACATCGTAGCCCCTGCCATCTAATCGGCTTACCATCCGGATCCGAAGGCCATTGACACTTCGAACCATAAATCCATGAGGAACAGGATAAATCTTCTCGAGACCAGGGCTGGTGTCCTCCTTCACCGTTTTGCCATCTATGGAGAGGATGAACTCCTGTGTCTGAAGTCGCCAAGATTTCAGTATTGATGACGCAGCAGTATGGAGATAACTCACGTATTGGTCGACCGCTGGGACCGTACACCAGCCATTCAGATGCCACCATGTTTCATCTCCATCCGAGAGCGCAGCGCTCACAAGGAAGCGAGCATAGTCAAAATCGGACCGGGAGCGAATGCCGACATATAGCCCAGGCATATCATCCGTACCGATAAGGTAGGGGGGCTCGTAGGCAGGACATTGTTGGTTCTCTGCACGACGAAGCTGCCGCACCGTAGCTGATGGGGGCTTCAAATACTCCTGATCTAGTGACAGTATGTGGCCCTCCGTCGTAAAGACGTAATTTGAGTCGTCGTTATGCAATGGGTTGTCTTCATCAAATAGCAAATAAAGATACTGGAGTTTTCGAATTAACAATCAGCACCCAGCGTACAGGCGAGTGACTACGAACCTTCAAGGTCTCCGAAAGGACAAACGATTCCATTCTGTCATCGAGGGCATTGGTTCTTAAATCCTGAATACCAGCAATTCCGCATTCGACTTTTGCTCGGAGTAGTAAATCAGAGAGAACGGTCTTTCCGATGTCGAGATACATAGGATCTCGGGTTGCCTGCGTTTGGATTAACGGGGACTCAACCCAGGTCGCGAGGAACATACGCGATATAAATACCAAGTTGACTCAATAAATTCTATCTTCCTATCAACCTTTGAAAACACATAAAACGCGTCGTGGCGAGCTTACCAGGGCGTAGAGGATATTGTAGTGATGTAGCTTGTCTATAGCTCATGTCCCAGACCTCTGGGAGACCTGCATGACGCTTCCATAATTGCCAATCTAATAGTTGTCAGCACTTATCGTACTATGTATCTCCAAGGCGATCCTTACAAAGTAGATGAGATTTGATTGCGTTTTCGATATCACCAGCGAGGACCTGAAGTCCAGGCCAAAACGCTGACAACGAATCTAGGGTATTGTATGCTTGATCGCCTGTTGTAATATGTACCTGTCGATACTGCGGTGCGTTAGAGCAACTGTCTCAAATCGGAAATGCAGGCTTACCCAAAGGCCATCTAATGATCTAGAGTAACGCATGACAGCCGCGTATGATTCATTCCAGACATCAAGGAACTCATGTTCGCCTAGCAAGATACGAACTTGAGTCCACTATGTTGAAAAAACATCCAGTACCTACCACTCAGGATGTACCACTTGAGAGCATATTCAAGGAACGAGTCAATCCCAGCCCCGACTGAGCTAACTTGTGGAAATGTCCAGTCCTGAGACCAAGAAGTCGGTGCCATGTGATGCAAACTGAAGAGAGGAGCACTGACCCCAGTCCATGCATTGACTGTATTTCCTACTAGCCCGATATCTGATCGACGGTTCCAGAGACCAAAGAAGGCTTTACGAGCGGCCTTCTCAAATCTAGGGTCCCCAGTAAGCCGACTCAAAGTGGCGAATTCGATGATAAGGGATCCTGCACCGGCAGTACCTAATGAACACATCCTGCTCTAGCGTGGACAGGGACGAGATTCGCGTTGCCTAACTCACAGGTTTGGACAGTCTCGCCTTCGGGGACCCCATGGCGAAGGTTTATCTGCAAGCACTCATTCGTACATACAAACCCGAACAAACCAATGACACTCACTCTTGCAAACGGCAAGCCGGTTGGAGTGGAAAACGCAGGCAAAAACCTCTGTCCTAGATCATATGCCATTGCAAGGAGCTCTCCACGGTACCATGGCAGTTGAAATGGCCCTGCCCGGGTAGCGAAGAGGTGAGCAGAAAGTAAACCCCCGAGGACACGGATATTTGTCTCAAAAATCTGAGGTTTGGTGTTGACATCGAAGGATACCCAGTCGATGACTTTGCGAACAGCATCCTCGAACCCAGCCCGGTCATTGAGTACAACCAGGGTGTCGAGCGAGTCTATCAGCGTGAGAGAGAAGTTTCCCGTAACGTCGTTGTGTACAAAGTTTTCACTTGAACCCAGCGAGCCCACGCATGTGAGGAACATCAGGTATTATCAGAGTTGAGGAAGTAGCTCACGGAGAATGCCAATCTGGTCCACGGCCTGAACAGGATAAGGGAGCTAGCTAACAGCCCATTGAGATGATTTTCCGGCGCTGTTGAGAGACGTGACAATACCTCATCCAGTGGGAAAGCTTTTGCATGCGTATTAGCGCTAAGAAGAATACGACGTTGGGGATAGCTATCACACGCACCAAACTCCATGTAGCTATTATATCCATGATACCAGAGGTCGCGCACTTGGTCACTTGAGAATCTCTTAGTTGGTTATGACGTATGACAAGCTAATCACATACCGCACATCGAGTTTCCGTTGAGACGTCCATGATGTAGCGCCAGCTACAATGGGAGTGGCCGTGTTGCCGGTTCGATATGCCTCAAAGGCTGCAACAAGAACTGCCAGAAATATCTCTGGCCATCGTAATAGCCAGTTCATAAAGTGTTTCGTCCTCCGACGAGGTGAGGTGAACGCTTGAGAGCCAAGCGGAAAGTAATGTTGTGGACTCGGAACACAAGAATCAAGACGTGGCGCGCGTTTCCCCGCTTTGACGCAGTTTTGACGCTCAGCCTCAACAAAGATTCCAACGCTGCTCCCACTCCCACTCCCACTGGCACTTTGCGGTGTCGTATCGCTATGTCCAAGGTCATCAATGTTTCCAACGATTTAGGCAAACGTCTGCTCGAGGGATGGGTGTGTTTAGAGAACTAGAACATCTCACTTCGACTCGTTCTTATAATTCTCCAAGACACCATCCGACCGAACATGTCCAGCTGAAGCATGTCGCGGCATCCCTCTGCTCTGTTCCCCTGAGGGACACCACCCAGTCACATGGTTTTGTCCTAGTTGTGAGGGTGATGGGAGTAGGCGAGCCTTTTGTCCCCACCAGCGCTCACCTAACTTCCCGACCTTTCAGCAGTCCGCGACCCAGCTCAGTCCGAAATGCAACGCCCCCCCTCACCCAGTCTTTCATCTAGCACTCATTACTCCCGGTCTTCAACCCCGCCGACAGAAGAGTCTCATGATCTGAGTTCACCCACTTTTGCCTTACCTGAGGAGACAGAGGAGTCGATCAGGCGACGGCAACAATCCGACTTCGCCTCAGCGGAAATTGGGAATCGACTGTTGAAAGGATGGGCCATGCTTGCCGATGAATGTCCCAGAAGCACCTGCTACGGTATCCCGTTGGTCCGGCCTCCAAAATCAGGCCGTGACAAAGGCCCTCCAAAGGTGTGCCTGTCCTAGATAATAATGAAGGAAAACTGACATCCAAGTCGCTGGAATGTCCCCATAGGAATGTGTTGTATGTGGCACTGTCTACGTTACAGACACAGAAAAAAATACGCAAGGGTCGGATCCCTTGGCACTCGGTACGCTATCCGGGACAAGGCGGGAAGAGATCTCCACGTCTAGCGTGCCCGTGAAGGTGTCAAATGCAACAACCAAGGGCAAAAGGAAAGCATCCGAGAACCCCGCCGTGCCGGAGGTCCGTTTTTTATAATCTATATAAGAACGGGCAATTGACGTAACTCATGACTGCTGATGGCATTGTCTCCAGGCGGTTACGTCTGTTTCGCCTGCTGTCGGGAATCCGAAACTCATGCACCCCACTACCTCTGCATTTCCCGTAACATCATCACTGTCGAACCTGCCGCTGCAGGCTTCCTCCAACCACGCGTTTTCCGAGGTGGGTTCCCCGCGAAATGAGGCAGCAATGTACTATAATTCATCTTGTATGCGTTTCAGCCCGTCTTCACATCCGACGTTCTTGCTGGCTCGGACAAGGCCCTTAGGGCTACTCTGAGTACCCTGTCCCAGAGGCTCTTACTCCTCTCTGGCCAGCAGATTCTTGATCCAGTCACCATTTCTCAAACAGCAGATGCCATTGCCAGAACTGGGCAAGCCCTGGCAGTTATCAACACGTTAAGGCGCAATCAGGAGTAGGTAATAAGCGTGATTGCGGGGTTATTGTTGTGAAAGAGTTGGAAGTGGCGTGAAATGGTGCGAGGCGAGTTGCCACACTGGATCCGACTCTGTGACAAATCTGGGGTTCCGTAGTGCGTTGTAACATACTTATTTCCCTGATGAGAAGCGCTCGCCAGATATCAGTGAATCTTTTTCGGTCCTAGGGCATGCGATGTCCTCATGTGCCTTCGCGGATGTCGCGCCAGGGTACGGGGCTCTCCGTGTGTACGGCAGGTGATCGCATCCCCTGTCGCACATGGCTGGCTCATAGTCTGGGCCGAGCGTATCGTCGTATATGAATCCGGCGGTTTGTGAAGGGGGCACCCCACATCAATCAGCCTTCATCATGCCCCTCCTCAACATGTTCAGGCCAAGACGGGGACGCTCGGCGTCATTGTCCAAGGCCCCTGAAGGGTACCGGCACAACTCTTACGATCAGACGTCGGCGTACGGTCCACGCTCAGGATTGAGTCGCGGCGCCCACCACGCCCCCCTACATACTGGTAGCAGGTCGCAAGGCTATCCACCGTATGGCTCTTCATTTCCAAACTCTGGTGCCGAGCAATACGCCGAGAGTTCAACGGATGACCAAGTACGAAGCAATAACCTCGCTGCGTACTACTGCCTGTCCTGACACATTCCTTATTTTCACAATGTGTACGTAACACATAGTCCTGGTATCGGGTGGAGCACCCTGACTACCACCGTCGCGGTCCGCACGATCGCGACACAGAGTACTATTCGTATTCCGAAGAGGGCTCCGACAGACGCAGCGACGCGCAGCCACCATTCCACACCTACACCGACTCGGATTCCGCCTCCCGCGTCGAGAGCCCCGTCCCGACCGTGCACAGACAGGAGACGCCCGGGCTCGGCAGCCGTCTGTTCGAGCAATTCCCGGGGGGGCGCCCGCCACCGGGCCCGCCCGCGTCCGTGACCCGCCTGGATCTGCACGAGCAAGATGACTGGGGATTCGATGGCGGAGGCGGCTTCGATCAACGCCAGCGCGCCGCATATCCCACTGCTTCTCAATACCCCCACCGCCAGCCGTTCGCACCAGATCCGCGCCGTCCTCATCAGCCGCACCGACGTCCATCCCAGCGCTCCGCCTACCAGGTGCGTATCGTGTGTTTCATTGCGGACCCTTTCCCTTTCATTTTCATTTCCACGTCCGACTGACTCTGGAGTGGACGGTTCTATTTTGCCGACGCCATGGTGATGATAGGGCCCAATGCACATCACTCTACCATCTGACAGCAGCCGCTCAGACGTGTTACAGACGTTGGAGGATGGGAAGCGCATCGCGGTTCGTTGCGGTTCTCCTTCGTCGTGTTTTTAATGGCCTCTTTATGATCGGGGATGTTATTATAATCCCACTAGGTCCCCCGTCAGCCGGTCGAACGACGTCAATCGGGTCACTCTGGGTCCGGGTCGTATGTTCAAACCTCCAACTTGAACCCCGAACGTACCTACTACATCGTACCTCCTGGGATGAACGTCATCTTCCGCGACGAATACGGCAACGAACTGAAACGGCAAGCCACTCACCACGCTTCCTCGATCTAGCTACTAACGCCTCGCTCTCGCATCAGTGTCGGCGACTTTAGCGATAGCGGGGATACCAATATGTACGACGAAGCGCCGGTAGAGCTGACCGATGAATACGGACGTCTCGTATACAAGCAAGTTTCCTGATGCTATTCGGTTTTTCCTCGAGGCAGATGTCGCTTACTGACACATGGGCTATGCTTACCAGGACTGGAGGGAACTATACCGATGACGGATCGGATGTAAGCGATAGCACCTACCGCCCGAAGGTCGTTCATTTGGGACAATATGTACCGCATGGGTCCGCCTATTTCACTTTTGGTCCCGAGGCCTCCTTGATGATCGTTCTGACCAATTAATCGATTCAAGCAGATCTGCGATTCCGCGGGCAGCGTCCCCACTAACCATTTCTCTGGATCGGCGTGGTCAGCACCGGAACATACGACTGTAAGTTGTGTTTGAGCACTTTACGGAACAACTATGTGACGCTTGGACGATCAGGGAGCATTCAGAAGACGGGAGTTTCAGCGGATCTCAAGGGTCAGAAGGATCGTTCAACCCTCGATTGTCCCACGCACACTCAGAGTAAGATTATAAGATCGCCTTCTTTCGTCCGCTCATCATTGTTAGGGGTAACCTTGCCAGTTTCGGATCTCGATCTCGCTATGATAACGTTAGGCTGCGTACAATTTATCGCCCGTAGCTGAACAGAAAAAGATTAACTACCACCATGCCACGTATCGCTTCTGGTCAATAGGGTTGTGTATACCATATGTTGTTTATCCATCTAACCATAGTTCTGTTGTATATATATCCCTCGCGTAAGTTATTGCCTTTCAATACAAAGGACTAGTATCCATGTGACCGAACGTTTGCCAGAGTCGGCCGGGCAGAAGGACGCAAATATCGTCAATGTAATATTAGCTTTATATTGGACCACATTGGTGATCCCAATTCCTTCCTGTGTTAAAGTCGCTATTACAACACTTGCGAGAGCCTAGGCAAGCGTGATGAGATTAAATGGGTGCTACCCTTGATAATGGCGGAACGTACGACAATGATCTTCCAAATTCCTCACAACGACGCTGCAGACTGTAGCTTTAGCCATGTCGAGAACACTCGCATCGTCTTGCACGACTGCGCAGTTGATGTTGATGACAACTGTAGTTTGGTCCGAGTCCGAGATAAGAACTTGCAGTGGGTGTTTTCCTTTTCTGGCCTTTCGCTTCCCTTTTCGGATGTCTCATCTCTACGCACAAATATATACTCTACTTAAGCTTTGTAGTGCCTAGATTGGATCCCCATATACAGACTGATGCTAGTATTTGTTGGACTTATTAACATGGATTTTGTGTGCACTTGCCAAAAATGAAAGAAAAAACCACAGCACCCAGGATTCCCGCGTGGTCCCCCACCGTGGTACTAACTGGGCGGCACTCTGGTTAACTGCGCAGATCGAACGGGATGCGGTGCTTTCAGAGTCCTATGGCCGTGGATATTATATCTCATGAGGAATGGCCCATATGCCGTTGCATTAGACCCTGTGTTCTGTCGTTGTCGTTGTATACTTGTACTATGCACTACACGTAGTACACCTGTTCGTCTATCTATCTGCCCTCTCTGCCGTGTCAAGACCCAGGAATCTCTCAACGTCACTGGTGTTGCGGATTTCAAACGCTCGTGCCCGCTGGCTTCATAGAGTACTACTAATGGGTGATGAAGATTCTGAGCCATGGGATGTGTGAGATGTGCTAGGTGAGGAGAGACTGGCAATAGTGTCGTGAATTTGTAGTATTCCGAGTCGGCATACGCTAGAATATGCCAAGATTCATAAAAATAGCCCTTCAGCTACGATGGTGGAAATGTCATGGGTCATGCCTACACCCCGAAACAAAATCACGGATCAAGTGACAGCAAACCCTTGTCAGCTTGAGCGACCAAATCACGTTGGTCCCAAACTCCCGCGATAAAAGTATGGACATCCACGACGTCATGAGGAGAGATTCACAGAACGCAACTTTTCCATGATTTTATCCTAGGTTTGAGTTTCTCGGTGTGGTTCCGATGACGAATATCGATGGCTCAGGATAGAGTTCGCAATTCAGGATTTTTTTTCATCCACAGCGCACGATGGATGACAGCAACTGAAGGTACAGGGACTTTGTGGTCGGCCAGTCAATTCTACCCCGGTCCGGCCCGATTCCCACCGAAAATTCGGAACTGCTGCCAAATCCCAGACCTGCTTACCTCCCTCATTCATGGAGACGATCCATCCATATTGCTACTCCCGGCTCGGAGATCCAAATCTATGCACCGTTCCCTTCCGCAGTGGCGCTCGGTGCTGATCTCGATGTTGATGCTGCCAATTGGCGTTGGTTCCATTGCCTCACCTTCCCAATTGAGACCCTATCCAAACTCCAGTTCTCGCATAGACCCTACAAATGGATTCGCTATGCCATTGTGGCTGTTACTGGAGCGCAGGGTACCTGGGTAACCTCTCGTTAAGTCGCGACTCGCCCGCCAATGTTATGGACTATGATGATGGCCTCCCGCGAGAGTCTGTCGTTCTAAACTACCACACCAGCCGCCTGACCAGCGACGAAGAGAGGCGAAGGGCGTTCCCTGCCGATCCTAACATCGGACGCACAAACATGACTTCCAGTGTTGCCACCAGTCGAAGGGCTCGAAGGGTTCGATTCTGTGGTGATCTCCTAGAGCTGGATGACAGCCGATGCGTCTTGTCAGATATAGATGAGATGTCTTGCAATGCCGTGCACCTCGTAGCCCATAGCAAGGGCGACGCGGTATGCTACCTCTATCTCTCTCCCTCCCTGTCACCATGGAAACGGCGGCAGTATATATTAAATTACACTCAGCATCGCAGTCGAGAACCTGACAGGAACAACCAAACAACATTTTGTCAGACATTGACAGCATTCTGTTGGATGTGCAATCTGATCATGAATTCAAAGGTGACAGAAGAGAAGCCATCCCATTGATCTCCCCATGGTAGCTCAGTTGGAAGAGCACCTGGTATATATTCAGGAAGCCTGGGTTCAATCCCAGTCTGGCCATAATTATTTAGGCTGCAAGCCTGCAACACATTTGAAATGGCCTTTTTCTAAACCCATTAACTCACAAAGTATTGGGTAGACATGTTGCATTCTTAAAGGTGTGTGATGGTTGTATGACGCCCAATCAGAGTCTGATGGCTTCCATAACTAGACCCCTAACTTTGCCATGACCACGACCGACATCGACCCCGCCGCACCATGTGAAGAGCGAAGCTATACAGCACACCTCTTTTCGCCTGACGTGCTGCATAACCTCGGCGACCCGAATCGAGTCCGTTCGGGATCCCCGCTCCGAGTGCCCAACACAACTGATGTTACTGATCAGTGGCCCCCTGACATTCTCTTCGACATCGTCTATGCTGGTGCTATACTTCACCATTTTCCCGCTCATGCACTGAAAGGTGAGCTTAGCGAGAGTTGGAAAGACATCTTCTACCCCACGGGGGTCATGACCGCAACTCAAGTGGATCACAAGGCAATCACTGATGAGCGCGCCGCCGCCAAGGAGAGGACAGAGAAACAAGAGCGTAATGCGCGCTATGAAGCTCGCTGTGGCCCCGACTTGCTTGTATCCGTGCAGGTGGTGCAACGCTGCGTACCTTGCTGACCGCGTGGGGACGATTTGTACTTGGTCATGAGGTTCGGAACCTGCGATGGGCTGTATGGAGAGATAAACCCTGCGTGCAATATTAGCCGGGTCACGCACGGAGACTTCTACTTCGCCGGAGGGAAGGTCTTCGAAACGGCAGAGAGCTGCTTGCTGGAACGGTCGGCCGAGGAGGAGTCCGAACGACTAGACTGGCCGTGGTCCGGTTCGCGAACATGTTGGACCAGGTTCGCACATGAACCGGACCCGACGTTCGGGTTCGGGTTCGTGTTTCTGGCCGGACCGAACCCCAAGTGGGGTCCGGGTTCGACACCTTGGGTGAACCTGAACCTGAGGTCCGAACCCGAACCTTGGGGGTCTATGCCGAATCGCCGATA
>Ga0307510_10009591_pt1 | contig 11537 bp, 10 predicted proteins | sample 12_EM_MG_FD_207224 | JGI IMG/M metagenome (GOLD analysis project Ga0307510, IMG submission 207224) | Populus trichocarpa ectomycorrhiza microbial communities from riparian zone in the Pacific Northwest, United States - 12_EM | ecosystem: Host-associated > Plants > Roots > Unclassified | place... | reverse complement strand
CCCAAGACTTTGATGAACTCGCTCTTCGCAACCTACCATCTCCAGTCATCATTGCGTTTGCTGGATTTCGTGTCACAGAATTTAAGGGTAATTTCAACTTCCATTTAATTTTTTTTCTTAAAAAAAATCTTTCAGATTTTTATTGTCATTCTAATCCAACTAATCCCCCTTTCATTTGATTAAAAAAAACTCTTTTGTTCACAAGGAAAACCAAATCTTAACAGTACAGATGCCTCTCTTTGGTACTTCAATCCAGACATACTAGAATGTTCAACATATAAACATTTGTAAGTTATCCCAACATCAACCATCTCTCTTATGCTTTACCATTCTCAAATTTTTTCTAACTAATTATTTTTTCATCATATTTTTAAATCAATTGTGCATTCAGCTTTGCACAACTATCTGTTGAAATCCAACAACTCCCCTCATCCTCGAATGCTGTTTTATCGATAGAGGAACAAATCAAAGAAAATAGGAGAACAATACATGAGATTCTTTGCATGAACCCTTATGAGCACAAGGTTATTTTTTTCACCCCTCTATTATTAACTTTGATAACATACTTTAGCGTTTTCATATAATTAGTTTTTCAATTTCATTTAACCACATCCATGTAACATATATTTCCTTTATGCTACCAGCATTTGAGATTCACCTGTCAAGCTTTGATTGTTGACTTTGATTTTTCCAATGGCTGGTGGTATCCAAGCTGTCCAAAATGCAACAAAAAACTTAGTTGGGGTGAAAACATTTACACATGCGTGGATCATGATGCTATCACCTCTCTTCCAGTTCCATGGTAACTCATCTAATTTCTCAACTAAGACAATATTAAGTTGTTAAATAAAAAAAAAGCAAACAATTGATGTTCCTCATATACATTATCATAAACTCCTTATTAATGAACATGTCATCAATTTTATATCATAGGTTTCGCTTAGAATGCATTGTTACTGATGGAGAAGATGTCACTAATTTCCTTCTATTTGGGAAAACTGCTGAGAACTTTTTTGGATCATCAGCCTACCATTATGTCTATGATAAAAAATTTATTGATCCTTCAGTTATTCCTCCTGCCATGGCAGCAAAGTTAAACAAAAGCATGATTTTTCAGCTTCGTTTTGGTGCTTTCGGATTCACCACCAACAACAGATGTGAAATTATCATTACTAATATCTTTGATGACACCACAAATAAGAACATCCATCCTCTAGAGACACCATTTACAGAAGCTAAATCATCTACTACATCCAAGACATCTACTCCATTAAGCTCTACAAAACAGGTTCTTATAGGTCCATGTACTCCACAAAATACAATCACACAACTCAAGATTGCTTCTAGTTCCTTGAAGACACCATCCCGAAACATATCGCTAAACAAGGAAACAAGCTTGAATTATGAAGCACGACGTGCACTTGATTTTGAAGCTACAACACAGCAACTTAGGCAAGTTTACCTTTCCTCACATACTTCTTTTACAATTTTTTTTTGTCTTTGACACATGCTAAATTAGATGGTTCTTAACCTATGATTCTTCTACCATGCATCTCTTTAACTCCTTGATTAAAATAGTATCGACGATCAGTGTGGCAACGCAGTTGAAGCTGAAGGAAGCCTGGGAAACATAGCTACATCTGATACATTTGATCACTTACTTCCACATCTGAAAAAACAACGAACAAAATCCTCATCATCCTCAAAGGTTTGATTTTAAACCTCACATTCTTTCATTACTTCTTATTATTATTTGTGATGCTATGCCTGCAACTTTTTACTCTTATTTTACATTACAAATCATTGTCTGAGGTATCCAACATGCCTTCCATGTGTTATTTATTTTCTGATTCTATTTTTCTTTTATTGTTTTACAATTACCTCTTTGTCTTCACTTGATAGCATATAATAGATGTGCTATTATCTTCTTTACATGCTAACGAAAATATTGGATACAATTCTTAAAAGGGAAAAAATCATTCCCTAGCTAATTTATATATCAATATTAATAATTTTCTTTAAAACCAATGGATTAGTAGTTAAAGATATATGTATATTAACAAGAATATGATATAAAAAAACATAATTATTATGTGCACGCAACAAATATAGTCAAATAAAGAAGAAACAATTGCAACTATAAATGTGCATATGTTACTTAAATTTAAAGGCATGAAAAATGTAATGAGAATTGCAACAAATATGATTGTTTCCTTGGTGGACGCCATAAGACTTGGAATCAATAGGAATTTAAAGAAAGTTTTATAATGGCCATACAAACTGCACATACAATAACGTGAAAAAAATAAGCATGCTAAAATTTTATTTTCTTGTCTCATCCACACATTTAACTTCATCTAATTCACAAATACGGACAAAATTTTCAAATTTTTGTGGAGGCTATTTAACATGTCCAAAAAAAAGAAAGACATTAACTAAAACGTCAAATTATAGCGAAAGTTTTTTCTTTTATTGTACAAATTATTTTTCCATGTTATTTTATGTTACACATGTCTGCAACACACACCTTTAACACATCCTTTTTTTTTTTGACACAATTTATTTCATTATCTTTCCATCGCAGGAGAACTAGCAATTTCTCTAATAATGACTTGGATTTGGATTTCTACAACAAGAAGATAATTGCTACCTTTGCAATTTTGATATAATTTGCAAACAACACTGTTCTTTAAATGCCCAACAATCTAGCAACTTATTTGCACTTTTGCTATTGTTTATAACTTTATCTATATTATCAAACCTTTGATACTAGACTTGCCTACAATTCTCTTTATCATTACCTAGCAATCTCTTTTTTTTTTTTTCCATGGATGTTATTTTTGTTCCAGCAAAAAATATTGCACCTCCATACACGCAACCTAGAATCGCCCGCAGCAAAGCGCACAAAGTCAATCCATCCATCTATCTAGCAATATACTAAAAGCGCCTAGTACCCTGGGTGCCTAAGTTTGCCTAGGTCTGCTGAACATCGCCTGGAGTTTGCAAAGCCCCCTAGACAAGTTTAATAATATTATTAATATGATAAATAATATTATTTGTATTATATTGTTATTATTTTTATTATAGTTAATATAATAATTAATAATTTTTTAAATATTATTAATCTTGAATTAAAAACAACCATTTGATTTGAAAGATAAAATTACAAATTATTGTTGTTATTATTATTATTATCATCATTAATAGATTTGAAATAAAATATTATTACTACCAAAGAAAAACCATATATTTAATTTGAAGGATATAATAATAATAATAATAATAATAATAATAATAATAATAATAATAATAATAATAATAATAATAATTATTATTATTATTATTATTATTATTATTATTATTGAAATAAAATATTATTACTACCAAAGAAAAACCATAGATTTAATTTGAAGAATAAAATTATCATTATCATCATCATCATCATCATTAATAAATTTGAAAAAAAATTATTATGCAACCTTAAACTTGGCCAACTACCAAGTCCAAGTACCTTGGACTTCACTGCCTGTCAAGTCCATGTGTAATGGGTTTAGCAAGTGTGCTAGATCTACGATACCTTAGACTTGGTCGTTTGCCAAGTCTAGGGGCCCCTTAAACTTGGCCAACAATCAAGTGCATGTACTGTGGACTTGGAGTCCAAGTACACTAGGATTTGGAGTTCAAGTGTAGTGAGTTCAGCATGAGTGTTGAACCTATGCTACCTTAGACTTCGGCTCCTGTCAAGTCTAGGTACTTTAGACTTGGTTGCCTACCAAGTCCAGGAGTCTTTTGGACTTGGCTGCTACCTTAGACTTCAGCTCCTGTCAAGTCTAGGTACCTTAGACTTGGTTGCCTACCAAGTCCAGGAGTCTTTTGGACTTGGCTAGCAGCCAAGTCCAGGTACTATGGACTTAGAGTCCAAGTGTAGTGGATCTGGCAAGTGTGCTGGATCCACCCTGCCTTGGATTTGGCCCCTCTAAAGTCCAAGTTCTTAGTCTTGGTGCCTGCGAAGTCCAAGTGTAACTTGGACATGGACACCTACCAAGTCCAGTTAACTTGGACTTGACCGCTGCCAAGTTTAAAAGTAGTGGTTCCGGCGTTGCAGTCAGACCCAACGCTTTTGGATCTTAGATTTTTTTTGATATTTTTATGAGAATAAAAGGTGGGCCCGCGACGTAGCGCGGGCCACCTAACTAGTATATATATAGTCCATCTAAAATATACCAATATGAATGTCTATCATTGTTGTCATTAGTCTCCTAATTCCGGGAGCGATAAGTCAAATATTGAATAATGTCGATATCAATAAATTATATTGAAATTGTTGGTCTTCTAATTCCAGAAGCGACAAGTTAAATCTTGAATAACGCTGATATCAATAAACTATATTGATATCATTAATCTCCCGATTCTAGGAGCAATAAGTCAAATCTCGAATAATGTCGATATGGATAAATTATATTGATATCATTAGTCTTTCAATTTCAGGAACGACTAATCAAATCTCAATTAATGTTAATATCAATAAACTCTATTGATATCATTAGTCTCCAAATCCCAGGAATAACTAATTAAATCTCAATTAATGTCGATATCAATAAACTCTATTAATATCATTAGTCTTCCAATTCCGAGAATGACTAATCAACTCTCAATTAATATTGATATCAATAAACTCTATTGATATAATTAGTCTTTCAATTATGGGAACGACTAATCAAGTTCAGAAAGTGTCGCTATTAATAAATTATATTGATATCATTGGTCTTCCAGTTTCAGGAATGACTAATCAAGTTCAGAAAGTACCAATATCAATAAATTATATTGATATCATTAGTCTTCCAGTTTCAGGAATGACTAATCAAGTTTGGATCTCATTCAATTTTTTTTTCTTTTTTTTCTTTCATCATCTCCAAATCAAATTTCTATCAATATCAAATACAATTATAATAAATTTGCATATTATAATTAAACAATGCCTTAAATAATTATGCTATAGGTTAGGAACCTACCTATAGTGTGTGATGTCCAAACTCTTACTCCACATTGTGGCCTACTTTGTGAGGCCCAAACCCATGTGTATGGGATGGGCTCAGACCCAGCCCAACCTGATTTGTGTGGTCAGGTAGATGGCCCTACAAACCCTTTTTGTTCTTTTTTTTTTGTATAAGTGAACTAGACCTAGACCAGGCATATCGGCTGAGCTTAAATCCACTCAATATAATTTGGTTATTGGTCTAGCCCAGTGATCAAATTGATAGCATCCACAGAACATGAATTATTTCACGTTCTGCATGCTTGTTGTAACAATAAATTAAAGAAGATAAGAGAAGGAAAGTTACCTAGGCTGGACAGGGCGTTGCTTACTGGTAGAGCTTCAGTCGTGGTTTGGTGTATAAGACGTTGGAATGCTTTGGAATTACTTAATCTTTATTAACTCAATGATGATTTATATACAGCCATGGAGAGTGCAACAAGAACGCATGATAAGCTCTCCTAACAACCTGATGACAGAGGATTAATTCAAATTCAAACTGTAGAGTCCTAACAACATAAATATTCCTGAAGACCAGCACAAAATCCTAACTATACAACATCAATATTCCTGAAGACCAGCACTGTGAATGTTGCTTTTTGACATCCCTCCTCAAGATGGACGACCTTGAGTAAGTCCAATCTTGTCCTTGAGTAGTTCAAACTGATAACGAGGAAGTGATTTTGTCAATGCATCAGCGAGTTAGTCATCAGAGGAGACATGACAAACCCGAAGAACTCAAGACTAAACTCTTTCGTGGATAAAATGGAAATCAATTGAGACATGTTTCATCATTGAATGAAAAACTGGATTTGAACTTAGTTGTGTTGCACCAATATTATCATAATAAATAATAGGAACTTGATTAACCGAATATTGAAGTTCATTCAATAATGAACATACCTAGCTGATTTCTAAGGTTGTGTCAGCCACAGAACGATATTCAACCTCCGTTGATGATCGAGCAATTGTTTGTTGTTTCTTGGATGACCATGAGACAGGATTCCGACCTAGGTATAGAATGTAGGCACTGATGGATGAGAAGTCATCCTTGTTCCCCCCTAATCTGCATCTGAAAAAGCATGCAAGTGTGCAGGTGATTGATGATGCAGAAGAAGACCTACATTACTGGTGCCTGAGAGATAACGCAGTATGCGTTTGACAAGTTTCCAATATTCTTCAGTCGGCTTGTGCATGAATTGGGACAATTTGTTCTTAGCAAAAGATAAATCCGGTCGGGTAAATGACAGATATTGAAGACTTCTAACAGTGGCGTGATATGCAGATGGATCAGGGAGCAACTCACCCATTGCAAGAGTGGGAGGAGGACCTGGTGGCAATGGAGTAGCCATAGGCCGTGAGTTGCTCATGTTGGTACAATGCAGGAGATCCTGAATATATCTGTGCTGAGAAAGCACCAACCAGTGAGGATGTGATTGAATTTCCACACCAAGGAAATAAGTCAGAGACCCTAGATCCTTCAGTGAGAACCGCTTGGCTAAGTTTTGAACAAGGAGATCGACTGCATGCTCATCATCACCGGTGATGATAATGTCATCCACATATACCAATAAATATAGAAGATGTCCATGATGTTTAAGAATGAACAAGGACATATCATTTACTGAATTTGTGAAGCTGTTATCAATCAGAAAGGAGCGAAGTTCATGGTACCATGCTCGTGGTGCCTACTTTAGCCCATAAATGGCTTTACGCAACTTGCAGATGAAATGTGGTCATTCTTTGTCTACAACACACGCTTGGTGGATGAGAGCATTAAACTCATCCTGCATGGCATGACGCCATTTAGGTTCCTTTAAAGCATTCGTAACAGATGTGGGCTCCTGAATATCAGTTGAGGGAAAATGTGTATGAAAGGTGAGTTTGCTGGTAGGTTTGTGAATATTGTTCTTTGATCTGGTGGTCATGGAATGAGAAGGTGCAATAGGTGGAGCAGGGGGAGGGTGAGTGTTTAGAGGGGATGGTGAGGCGGGTAGTACAGAGGAAGGTTGTGTGGGTTACATGGTAGGAGGGTTGTTGTTGGCTGTTGTAATGGAGCTGCTGACAGGGTGTGCTGCAGAAGGTGGAATTGCAGGTGGCTTGAATGGGGGAGGCATAGAGACAGGTGCCACGATAGAAATAATATGATAAAAATAATAGGAGGTATCCATGTTGGTAGAGAGGAAGAGTTTGATTCAGACTATGATTGTAGTAAATTAGGATATGAAAAAGTGGACTCATCAAACTGAACATGACGAGAAGAAAAAAATTTGGAAGACTAGGGATCAAAACAGATGTAAGCACTTTGAGATAAGGAGTAACCAAGAAATATGCATGGTTTGGACCGGACATCTAGTTTATGAGCCGAATATGAACGTAGCCATGGATAACACAAGCACCCGAAAATGCACAGTTTAGCATGGTTAGGAGATTTTTTAAAGATAAGTTCAAATGGAGAAAAATATTGTAATGACCATGAAGGCATCCGATTAATGAAATAAATGGTAGTGGAAAACGCAAATGACCAAAATTTTTGAGGTAATGAGGTATGAGTGGGAAGTGAAAGACCAGTTTCCACTATGTGTTGATGTTTGCGTTCAGAGATACCATTATGTTCAGGTGTGTGTGGTGCGAAAGTATGATGAGAAATGCCATGTAGTTGAAAAAAATCTTTGAGAGTTGTAAATTCACCTCCATTATCGGAATAGAAGGTGATGCTTTTATGGTTGAAATAATTTTCAACAATGGCTTAAAAGCGTATGAAAGTGGGCTTGACATCAGATTTGTGTTGCAAAGGATAGAACCATGTATAACATGTAAAATGATCTATAAAAACAATATAATATTTAAAGCCATCAATGGAGTACATAGGAGCAGTCCATACATCAAAGAAAATTATTTCTAGAGGAGCATGAGACTCTAAAGTAGAAATTGAAAATGGAAGTTTGTAACTTTTGTTACATTGACATGCATTGCAGGAAAATTGTTTTGTCATTGAACAAATGTTTAGCTCATTTTTGGAAATGATAACATTGAGAATAGGTAACGATGGGTGACCTAATCGAAAATGCCAATTTATTGGTGCAATTTTGGAAATAGAAAAAGCAGTTGGAGAAGAGGATGTTGTATTGAACCCTGACCATTCATAAACGCCACCTTTGCTCTCACCCTGAGCGCGAACCACTCCCGTTAGCAGATCCTTCACAAGAAAACACCAAGGGAAGAATTCAATAGAGACATTATTGGTTATACAAAACTGATAAATAGAGATAAGATTTTTTTTAATGTCAGGAACACAAAGAATGTTCTTGAGATTAAAAAAAGAGGAGCCTAAATGCAGAGTTGAGGAGCCTGTATGGGTAATGCGTAAACCTGTACCATCTCCAATCATAACATCGTCTGAGCTAGTATATGGAGTGTGAAGAGACAAATTGTGGAGATCAACGGTAATGTGGTGAGAAGAACCACTATCCAGCAGCCACGAAGGAGTGCTGGTTACATTGCTGGTAGGAGTGCTGGATTCATTGCTAGTTACAAGATGAACCTGTGGCTGCCAAGGGTTGGAATTGTTGCTGCTTTTAGGAATAACTGTTTTTTGAGGGACAAACCTGAATGAGGGGCATCGTTTCGCCGTGTGCCCTTGAAGGCGACAGACCTGGCAGTATCCCAGGTAAGGACGGGGACCAGGTCGTTGATGATGAAATCCCTGATTATGAGTTTGTCTTTGTGGTCTTGAAGAACTGCGGAATGAAGTGCTCCACTGTGGTGAGGGAGGAGGAGTATATTGGCCAAAAGAGTTCTGAGATCGATATTTAGAACGATTAACTGCTGCATTGGCCGTAGGAGAGAACTGTAAAGAGGCTTTGTGTGAAGTATTTAGAGAGGCTTCAAACATGAGTAATTTTTCATAAAGCTCATCAAAGGTAATGGAGCTATCACTTGCTTGTACAGCACGCACAAGTTCTTTATATTCATCACCCAATTCTTCCAAAATTTTATCTATGATGTCCTCACCATCAATGAGAGCACCCAGCATTGCTGATTCATCTGCCTGTGCTTTAATAGAGTGAATGAAATCAGAGATGGAAAGAGAGCCCTTTGTGAGAGCTTTGAAGCTGGCATTGACTTGCTTGATGCGGCCTCTAGATGGGGTGACATATGTTGATGCTAAAATTGTCTAAGCTTGCTGAGATGTAGTAGCACAAGCAATAAATAGGATGATAGAGTGGTGAATAGCTCTAATGAGATCATTTAAGATGAGTTGATCCTGACGTATCCATGCATGGTAGTCAGGATTAAGAGTGTTTGAGTTGTCAGTGATGAAATATTGTGGTGGACAAGGTTTGGTTCCATCAACGAAACCTTGGAGATCATAGCCTATAAATAGTGTTTGGAATTGCAACTTCCAGGACAAATAATTGGAGCTGGTGAGCTTGAGAGGAGCCTGTGCCGTTACATTGATGGTCACCAGGTTGGGCAAATTGGTGTGAAAGTGGCTGGTGCTATTTTGATCAATCATGATGAGAAGGATGATGGAAGAAATAAAAAAAATTGAAGATGCTCTGATACCATATAAGACGTTGGAATGCCTTTGAATTACTTAATCTTTATTAACTCAATGATGATTTATATACAACCATGGAGAGTGCAACAAGAACAGATGATAAGCTCTCCTAACAACCTGATGACAGAGGATTAATTCAAATTCAAACTGTAGAGTCCTAACAGCATAAGTATTCCTGAAGATCAGCACAGAATCCTAACTATACAACATCAATATTCTTGAAGACCAGCACTGTGAATGTTGCTTGCTGATATGGTGTAGGTGAGGCTGGTGGCTGAGAAGGAACTATTGTTGCTATGATAAGAGATGAAGACCTCTAGTGCTGGCCCTAATTTGCTGGAGTTGAAGGCGTCAGTCTGATGTTGAAACCAACTTGCCAATGGGTTAATGAGCTGGTTGAGTCCTTGTTGCCCACGAGAGTTTGCTGCTACTCAAGAGAACTCTGTTGCGGTTGGGACTGCTAAACAAATGCTGAGGGAATATTGCACTATTATTGCTGTTGTGAGTTAGTGGAGAAGATGAAAACGTGGCTGTGATGATTCTTAATAGGGTCTCTTATCATTAATTGTTTTTTTGCTAGAATAGGGAGTTGTAGTTTTTGGCTGGAATAAGAGAGTTGGTAGTTGTTTTCGCAGTGTGTTTTTCGGTATCTAGCTACCCCTTTTTTTGAACTAATAAGCTCTTATTTATTGATGGATCCTTAGAGGGATATTAGCTCTCCTCTTAGTTTAAATCTTCTGATCAATCTTTGCAAACTAACAAACTTTGTACCCTTTCATCAGGCTATCAAAGGTCGACTGAGTCAGGGGTTTTGGACGTTCAATGCAGCAGATCACAGGCGACAATCTAGAAGGAACCATGCTAGGGACATAATATAACTTCACGTATACTAGAGGAGTGTCTCCTTTTGTCTTAGCTGAGGCATGACAGTGCATTTAATGGCTCTATAAAAAGGTCTCCAACCAGCTTTTTCATGGGAGAAATGAAGGAGAAAATGAACAGTGGTGCCAAAACGGCACAATTTTGTCCATTTTAATTCATTCCTTCTTTATTTGTGATGTAGTCCTTCATCTTTCAATTTTGTTGAATTCAGCTAATTTAGGTTAATTTCTAAAAATTCCTTTCGATTAAGTCCCTGGTCATGTTAGTTTCGACCCTCAATTATCATTGCCTTCTACAATATGGCCCTTGGTCTCAAACTTCTTTAATTTGGTCCTTAATTAAGCCTCAAACTTCTAATTTCTTCAATTCCACCCCCATTTGCAACTTGAATTGGATCCTCAAATTCACATGCTTTTTGCAAAATGATCCTTGGTCTCGAATTTGATTTTCCTGCAATTTTATCCTCGATTTCACCTAAATGAATTTGGAAAAATTCAATCTGGTCCTCTAAAATTTCAATCTTCTCAATTAAGCTCAAATTAAGCTTTCAAACTTATTTTTTCACCAATTAAGCCCCTAATAAAAATTAATTTGACCTATTAAAAGCCCATTTAAGTCTTTGCACTTAATTAATTCTTTTAGTTTGACCCAAATTAATTCTTAAACTTAATTAAACCTTTAATTAGGCCTGTGATTAAAAATTAATTTTTATATAAATTCGTCCGATAATCATTTAATTTAACCTTGATTTTTGCATTTTCTTTCAATCTTGGGTACAATTGAATTCCTGATGTTGTTCAAAATCTCAGTTTGGTTTCTCAATGTGTTTAAAACCCTTATCAGTTTATTCTTACCAAGTTGTTAGTCTTTTATTTTTTTGTTTTATTTTATTTTTTGTTTTTAATTTTTAAAAAAATAATTTTAAGGGAAATCCAAAATTGGGTTATGACATATATGATGAGTTCTAATTTGAGCGAAAGTTCAAGTGAGCATCAGTGGACATAAGTCACACTTGCCACCTGAATCTCTTAATCTAATCCTAAAGAGGGATAAGCT
>Ga0307510_10009590_pt1 | contig 11537 bp, 5 predicted proteins | sample 12_EM_MG_FD_207224 | JGI IMG/M metagenome (GOLD analysis project Ga0307510, IMG submission 207224) | Populus trichocarpa ectomycorrhiza microbial communities from riparian zone in the Pacific Northwest, United States - 12_EM | ecosystem: Host-associated > Plants > Roots > Unclassified | place... | reverse complement strand
TAATATTGATGTTGGAATTAGTTTGTGTATATCTTAAGAGTTCCTAAATTAATAATTATATAAATCTTTAATAATTTTAAAATTATAAAATTTAAACTAATAAATTTTAAAAAACAAATTTAAAATATAACAATAAATTACATCTCACATGTTTTTGTGGGTTTTGTCTGTCACCTTTAATAATGACACGTCGGTCACCGTACCTATCTTATAATCAGATCTCACCATACACGTGTGCACGGAACTCAAACGAAATAAGAGAGAGCAAACGTACGGCAAAACGTTGAGTTGTAACCCAAGCGCATCGAGGACAATTTTTGTCTGTACTGTCTAAACCAAGTCTAATTTTTTCGTTGCTCATTTCCTCCTTGCCACTGCCATGGCAGCAACTCCTTCAACTTGAAGCGCTTTCAACTCCCTCACTTGAATCCATGAAAAAACCCTAACGAAACCCCACTTTCCATGCTTTTAGACCCCCACTTTCTCTCTAAATATGGGTTCTTTGCTCCAAGACCTCAACCTTGTCCCCCCATCTCCATCCTCATCCTTAACCGCCGCCGCCGCCGCCGCCGCATCCACCAGCTCCACCATCATAGCCACCGATGGGTCCACGACGGAGGCAGCCGCAGCTTTGTTAGTCCCAAAAGTCGAACCTAAACTTGAACCATTTGATGTTGAAACCCCAATTTACCAACCACAACAACCGCAAGACCCCACCAGCAGCTCCCAGGATCTCTTCTTTAGCAGTTCTACCCCAAATTGTTTCTCGAATTCCCAATTAACGCCTCCCCTCTCCCAGTCCACCTCCTCCGAGGACGACAATTCCAATAATCTCTATTCCGAATACAACCGAATCTCCGAGCTCTTTCGCACAGCTTTTGCCAAACGCCTGCAGGATCAATATGGCGACGTTTCAGTAGTTTCGGACCCCGATTCCCGCGCTATCGTCCCTGTTAAAGAAGGTGATAACAATGCCCTCTCATCTGTCGTGGTTTCCCAGCGGCCGAAGTACCAGAAGCGGTCTTCTGAGCTCGTGCGTGTAACAGACCTCGGACTCGAGGACCAGAGGTATTTTCGTGACTTGGTCCGCCGGACACGAATGATCTATGATTCCCTTCGGATTTTATCTGTCTTGGAGGAGGAGAAGCGACGGGGAGAACGCCTAGGACGGCGCGCGCGCGGAGATCTCCGTGCTGCCGCTACAATGAGGGATTGTGGGCTTTGGCTCAATCGGGACAAGCGGATTGTGGGGTCCATTCCTGGTGTTCAAATTGGGGATGTTTTCTTTTTTAGAATGGAACTGTGTGTTGTTGGATTGCACGGACAACCTCAGGCTGGAATTGATTATCTTCCTGCTAGCCAGAGCTCGAATAGGGAGCCTATTGCTACTAGCATTATTGTTTCAGGTGGTTATGAGGACGATGAGGATTCTGGAGATGTGATTATTTACACCGGACATGGCGGGCAGGACAGCTTGAACAAGCAATGTGAGCACCAGAAGCTGGAAGGTGGGAATTTGGCGATGGAGAGGAGTATGCATTATGGGATTGAGGTAAGAGTGATTAGAGGGATTAAACATGTAGGCAGTGTTAGTAGTAAGGTTTATGTCTATGATGGGTTGTATAAGATTCTTGATTGCTGGTTTGATGTTGGGAAATCAGGGTTTGGTGTTTATAAGTATAAGCTACTGAGGATAGATGGCCAACCAGAAATGGGTAGTTCGATCTTGAAGTTTGCGGAGACTTTGAGGACTAAGCCATTGAGTGTGAGGCCTAGAGGGTATTTAAGTCTTGATATTTCAAATAAGAAGGAGAACATGCCGGTTTTTTTGTTCAATGATATTGATAATGATCATGATCCTATGTGTTATCAGTATCTTGAACGCACCGTGTTTCCAGTCTTTGTTATTACTAATGGAAGCAATGGAACTGGATGTGATTGTGTTTCAGGATGCAGTGATGGTTGTTTTTGTGAGAGGAAGAACGGAGGTGAGTTTGCATATGATGATAATGGGTTTTTGTTGAGGGGGAAGCCAGTGGTATTTGAATGTGGGGTTTCTTGCAAGTGTCCGCCAACCTGTCGAAATAGGGTGACTCAAAGGGGACTGAGAAACAGATTGGAAGTGTTTAGGTCAATGGAAACTGGCTGGGGAGTTAGGTCGTTGGATTTGATCCATGCTGGTGCTTTTATATGCGAGTATGCAGGGGTTGTCATCACTAGAGAGCAAGCCCAGATTTTCACCATGAACGGTGGTGGGTTGGTTTATCCAAATAGGTTTTCTGCTAAATGGTCTGAATGGGGGGATTTGTCTCAGATCTATCCAAATTACATCCGTCCATCATATCCTGAGATTCCACCATTGGATTTTGCAATGGATGTGTCAAAAATGAGGAATGTTGCTTGTTATATGAGCCATAGTTCAACTCCAAACGTGCTGGTGCAGTTTGTGTTGTATGATCACAATAATTTGATGTTCCCTCACATCATGCTTTTTGCAATGGAGAATATCCCACCTTTAAGGGAGCTAAGCCTTGATTATGGGGTGGCTGATGAGTGGACGGGGAAGCTTGCTATCTGCAACTGATTAAACTTAAAGAGGATGTGCAACTTTTTTGTGTGTTATATCACCGTGTTCCGAGGACATGATGTGCTAAGGTAAATTTAATTATCTACTGTTTGCAGCTCTAGATCTACCCTGAACACATATTAGTGCATCTAATTTTGTTTGTGCATTGTTATAACAGGATATATTTTGTAGTTCTGGTAGTTTGCAGTATCAACTGTGTCAGCTGTTGGGTTAGTTTTTTTGTTCCTTTTGCAATTTGCTGATTCAAACGAGTTTGTGTTTATTGCGTGTCGTATTCCTTGCCTTACCACGCCATATTCTCGCGGATCTTTTGTTATGCATTTTCGTGTCTTTTCTTGCAGTTAGAACAACTCAAATCCTGTTCTTTTTTTTTCCCTCTCTTTCATTTAAAAGTTGTGTCAGCAATGATTAAATTAGTATCTCACTATTGCTATAAATAATCATACTGGCTTTTCTTTTATTAGGGTAAGCCTTCTTTGACGTTCATTCTAGGATGTCTTCATCTCATCAACTTTTGGTTTCTTGGAACCGAACATTGTTTCTTTTGCCCTTAATGTGTTTTTTTCCGGCAAAGCTAAGCTTACATACCACGTTTTCTATGTTTGGAGTAGTCTGCAGCATGGTCTCTGGATTCCATTTTTGTCAGTTGGGTATCTAAGTTCTAGATTTCATGTTCACTTTGGCACTTCAATGCATGTACATTAGAACCAATTCAACAGTGTCTTGCTACTTCAAAGATTATGCATGATGCTTTTCTCATACATCTTAATAGTTTGATTTTGATTTGTCTGGTGTTTCTCAATTGTTTCTGAGACCTGGTCTTAACCCTCCTTATCTTTTTGATACTGTTTCTTTGTGATTAATCTGTTTTCTTCTAAAACAGATACCATCAAGAAAACCTTAATGCCTTTTTAAACTTGTAGCTCTACTACTATATGCTTATGCCATATTCGCAATCGAAATTCTAGATAATGTTGGCTGAAATTCCACTCTTTCTTGTCAATAAGAAGAGTCTCAATTTCATTCAAATGCAATGATACTTCCTCTGAGCCATCTTGTCAACATGCTTCCTTGATCTTATGACAGGTTTAGTTAAACAAAACCTTATTAAAGCTTATCATCCCATATGTACTAATGGCTACATATGGGAATTTGCCATTTGTATGACTGATAACAATTCGACAAAACTTGATTGCTGTCAATGAAAAGTTGGACCATTGGAGGGCTGTGTAAATAATGAAAATTGAATGTTTGCAGCCTATTCAAAATTGACCAATCATTCAGTTTCTCTATAGCTTATTATTTTTTAGGCATCCCCTTTCCCTTTTAAGCATCTCTGCTTGCAATCCATTAAAGTTTAAATATACACGTACATCTCAGGGCCCATTTCTTATTTTGGCTTTCCATGTGTCCCTTAAAATAGTTATTAGCAAATGATAGTTATTGCTGCAGTATAGAATTTAGTATAATAGGACTTCTAAGCAACTTCCTATTCCATTTCTGTACAGCATCAAGATTTTATGGTTACAATAGCTTGTAACCTAACCAATGTGCAGAATCACGACTAAAAAATATGGAAAGAAGAAAATGATTGAGAAACACCAGAGAAGAAAATTCTGAAAGGATAGAATTAAATAAGATAACCATTCAGCTATGCATCTAAAGCAAGAAAAGGCAAAAAACATCCAACTAAATTGTTGCAGGGCTCAAAATGAAATCTTGTAGAAGAACTTGTGCTCTAACTCCATTAAATGAACACGCAAATACCTGTACAAGGAATTATGATGTATCAGTGCCGTTGTAGGTCATCAGTGACTGGTTTATTTATAAAATTATTACTAAAAAATAATAAAACTTATTAATGTGATTAGTGATGTCACTGATCTAAATTTTTGTGACAAGTGCTTTGCTGTCCTACTAATTATTTTACTAACTTCCATCTACTTATTTGTCATGTAATACATTTTTAATCTCTTAAATTGATAGCGGGAGCTATCAATTTTTGGGTTTGGGGGGACTTGTCAAGCATTGATTTCTATACATAAATACCTATATGCATGCTGCCTGGAGTGGCTGATGGAAATTCATTTCTTGAAGACATGTTGAGATATTCCCCCCGAGCTCTTAAATTTCATATTATTTTTGTCTAGAAAGTTTCAAATGGAAGAATATGGATTGGTGATCTTAGGTCACATTTCATTTAAGCGCAGCAACATCTAAACTTTTATGAGTGTTCATGTGAGCAGTGTAAATACTGGCTGGCAACCTGCTTAACAGACCTAACACTGTTTTTTGCAATTTTAAGGGTTCATGTCAAATAATATCTAATGGGGAAATTATCTTGTCAGCTAAAAAAGATGAGCACTTGAGTTTTCAGAATAGTGCTGTTTTGTGAACATAATCTTGCAAGCATAATGGAGAAATTATATGTTGGCTTTGTTTTCGTCCTTTTATTTATTTATTTGGGGGGGGGGGTTGATTTATGATTATTCCTTTTCGAGGAATCTTTTGTAACTTTATGCTGTTTGGTGCTTGACTAGTCTGATAACATTGAGCTTGATTTTTCTATTTTTCCTTTTGGGGGCGAATATGGAACCTTAAGCTGCACAATGGGGTGGTTGTCCTGGTTATTGAAACACCTCAACCTCTATCCCAATGTGATGTAGTTTTCAGGTAATCTGGGATTTCAACCATTGGATGCAAACAGGGCTGAAAATGGTTTGGTTTTGAAGTTATTAGTGGCTTGGTTTATATAATAGCAGTGATGTCATGTTTCTGCAAAAGAATTAAATTGAATAGCATGCTCGGAAATGTGAGTGTTAATTTCTTATCAAATGCTAACTTTGTGCGATGCAGTTTAATTCTTTTGCAGCCTTCTTTTCTTCTTCTTTCTCATATCTCCCAATATGTATCATAAAAAAAGAAATATATGCTCATTTTCATTACCTTCCTGCAGGTGGGAGTCTGAAAATGGATCCTCCACGGTTTTGACAAACCAATGTCTTCAATTTTCTGGTTGTCATCTTTTTTTTCCTTGAGAGTTGATGTTACAGAGTACTGGATTACAAGTAACATCCACCTATCACCTGTGCTGGCATGGCCTTTCTGTGTTTTCCCCTTGATTTCATATTATTATGGCTTCGCAGGTGGTAAAAAGGTGAAACAAGATGTTGGAACTGACAATTTTCTCAGCTAAAATGTGGAGATGCTGCCATTACTGGCATTTTGACTCTGGTTGACTGGATCTCTAGGATGAAGTCTTGTACACTAATTCCTCGAGGCAAGTTGCATAGGATTTTGTAAGCTTGTTGCTTGTATGATGACTGAATGAACTTATTGTACCTTGTATATACAAAGTTCTAACTGTACAAGCTTGTAAAGAAAATCTTGTTGCATCAGAGATAGCCAACTAATTTATTCTTAATACCTTAGATTGTATTTCTTAGTGAAATTAGGAGTTGGATTTAAGTGCTGATTGGTAGCTAAGCACTAGATATTTCTGCACGTTGTGCTTGGTTGGCATTCCGCAGATACTCCCCTCAGGTGAAGAGTATATATACTGTTGTTTTGGGGTGAATTAGTTGAAATTCGTATTGGCACAGCACTGCAGCATGGAGTAGGTTCATATGTGCACATCTTTTGCACTGGGACAGCAATGGGGTAGGTTCGTATGTGCATATATTTGGAGCTTTGAAATGAACGTTGAAAACATGTTGTGCATTAGTTTATGTTTCCTGTGCCAGAGCTGTCTTGAAAGTAAACCAATACATATTACATGGTGGCAAAAAGCTGCCAAGGTATAGATACAACCTCACTGTCAACTGAAAGGTCTGTTGAAACTTTTTCGCATCCAGAATCACCTTCCACAGCATCACCTCATCTGTTATTACGTAAATGAGAGAGCTGACATGTATCCCATCTCGCAGACAGAAACAGTAATTATAAAAAACATTGGTGAGAAAACTTAATGAAATTCACGTAATTCTAATATTATGTGCTTCCAGTTTTAAGTTGTTCTTTGGAAAGGTTAAATCCTTTCGCAGGACTTGATGATCTTCAGCTCTACACACTATCACTAAAACAATGTTGTTCGTTGATAGCTGTTACCATTAGTGAGCAACTAACTTCGCCATCACAGAAGTGCTCGAGATTTGTGTAACCTTCAGTTTTCTATATGTACATGTATGCAATTTTAAAGAGAGTTCATAGTAGAGTATGATTGATGCTTCACAAATCCCCTTGAACACGCATTTCTTGAAGGGCGTCAAGCTTGGGAGTTCCCTATTCCATTTTTTCCCACAGCCCGCTGTCTGGCTCGTTCCATCTTCCGTTTACGCCATTCCTCTAAAGCTGAGTTAATATTCAACGTCATCAGGATCAACATGATAATTTAACCAACAACATTTACCTTAAGAACAAACGTACATGTGTCAAAACATAAAAGTTCCGAGGCACTGTATAAACAAACATATTATCTATCAATACTGTAAAAATTATGAACCCAGGGACATCAGGTGTCCTAGACCTAAAATTACAGAAATCATGTTACCTGAATATGTTTTGGAGAGAAGCATTTAAGTCATCAACTGACCAAACCATAACCAATGATACTGGGATAGTAGATTTTTTTTTTTTTTTTTTGGTGCAGCGAAGTGACCATTGCCATCTCACAGATATAAAGCTTTTTTGTATGGACTACTAAAAGCGGCTCCACAAAACATAAAGCTAAAAAAAGAAGCAGCGAGTACCTTTAAAACTGGAAACATCATTAACTGAACGGATATCCTGTAATCTTTTAGAAAGATCAACTGCAGCAGTCTGCTTCATATCTTTGTGTTGGACTGTTTCAGGTTCTGCATAGGCTTCTTGTTCAATTTCTTTAATCTGCAAACACTGAAAGAATCAACTTCTATAGAGAACATATTCCAAACCATGAGTTCTCACAATTTCCCTCCTCATGCTTGTTTGATACACGATGACAACTGACGAGAGAGAGAGAGAGAGAATCCAATCTTGATGGGGAAAAAATGCATGCCAAATTTCAGACATATAATCTAATAGCCAAAATGGAAGTAAGAAAACGTAAGTACAGGTAAAGCTTCATTTCCAAAATGTTCTTCAAGTGGTAACGTAAGTACAGGTAAAGCTTCATTTCCAAAATGTTCTTCAAGTGGTTCTGTGGGATTTTAATTGCTCATTTAACAAGCATATTAAAATTTAAGAGTGAACTCCATACTCTTTTTATAAGCTTCCATGGTTGCAAGGCAAGGCGCATCTCTTCAGACTCCTTGATGTAGCTGAGCTCAACTGCATTTTGAATTTTTGGACATTAGAAAGTCAAATAGAGTTTTCCGTTGCTCCATCAATGATGTAGAAAAAGTACAAGAATATAAAGAATTCAGTGGCAATCAAGAAATACAACCATCAAGCTCAGAATTCATTCAAAACATTAACTTCCTAGACAATACAGACAGCGAGCTTAATACCTATCTCTTTATGCATGTTTTAAGAACTGTGACTTGAAACAAGTACATCTTTAAGTTATGTGGATATAATTTAATGCTAACTAACTTCCTTAAATATAGCAAAGCATTGACATTCACCAAAATAACACTGAAGAGTTTGTTTCCAATCTTAAAACAATATCATATAACTAAAAAAAATGTTGAAAGCATGCTGCGATAATCTTGTTTATATTGTGAGTCAGACTCTAGTCATTTACAAAATACTTTACAGTTGTTTCAAGCAAACAAAAAAAAGAAAAGAAAAGAAAAGAAAATTTTTAACTTCAGATTCAATAGTAAAAACTAGAAAAAGGCAAGAATGGTAGCACGTTAAAGATCTAGAAGAAGACCAGAAAGAATGATAGAATGTAGTGGAAAATTTTGGGTTAATTTTACATTCCTATGGGTAGCAATCATGATTTTCTGAAACATTCTGCACTCAAACCATTATTTAATCAAAAGAAAAGGCCATCAGTGCAAGCAATATTCAAAGAATATTTTCTTGATTAGTTCAAGGTGCTAGGCAATACAGAAAGAGGATATAGTGGCAAAAATATTGAAAACATTCAAATCTCTGGGGTGTGTGGGGAGGAAAACTTTAAGTCCAAAATGAAATTATTGATAGACAATAATTCTGATCCTTCAAGATAAAAATAGGAAAAAGAAATATCAAAGATACCTCAAGCGAGTTGGTTGATTGAAAGCAACAGCTTCATTTCAAGATGTGCAACTTAAAGTCAGCTTCAACTTTTATTATATCCATGCCCTATTGCCTAGGAAACTACATGCAGGTTCATCTTAAAATATTCAAACTAGCTATAACATTCACAAAGCATCATGAAATAGAGAGTAATCGTGGTGTAGTTTTGTAATGGTTTACTTCTTCTGTTTATTTTATTTTAACATATAAACAACAAATTTTCCGCAAGAAGAGTGTTACGGGGCATCCTGAGGCTCAGTTTTCCAAAGAAAAATGAAGCATATGAACTACTTGGTTGGTGAAAAATGGTGAAATTTCAGATAATAGCAGTCCATGTAACTCTGCAACAAAGTTGCAAGTCTTCATTATCACACTTCCCCCTCAGAATGGAGAAAAGTTGACAATTAACATCCAACATAGGAAAATTCAATTTGATACAGAAAGATGCCATAATAGAGTCTGTTTGATCAATATGTCATTATCACCTAATAATGCACTTAGAAAATATCCTTAGGGTCAATTCTCAACCAAAATGAGCAATGAACTGCATGTTACACCCTTTTATCTGATACAAATTAAAAAAATTAGAAAACATCCTGAGCCTCAATTCTCAACTAAAATGATCATTCTGTTTATAACACCATCTTATCTAATACAGATTCTAAAAATTGTCATTTATGATAATATTCCTTAGACAGATAAAGCTAAAAGGGATCTATCCAAAAAGGGGAAGCAAAATAACCCGAGGCAATAAATCCTATTCCTACCATGGCACACAATTTTGAAAAGTGCTGGAACCTTAGGGTGCATTCAAACAGGAAGGATTCATCCAACATCCAAACTTCATCATATCAATTTTGAAGGAAAAGATTGGTTCTGGCAAAACCATCAGCTAAACTCATGCATATGCACGGGACTGGCAAGTTTGTCCGAAGTCTTGCTTGAACTACTGGATGTCAAAAGCAGATGCAAAGCTTCAATTGCAAGATGCAAATTGATGTATTACAAAAGAATCTTGGAAAATAGAAAATTCATGGATAGATCTAAACACTATCTCAGAATTTAAAAAAAAAAAACATCAAAGGATGAGTCCTGTCCCAGTGAAACAAGAGGGGATAAGGCATTCATATACTTGAAAGATTTCCCATTCAATTCGAAAGTCCTTGGCCATAAAATCCAAGACCCCACCCATGCTCTTAACAACCAACAAATAAGCCTATCCTCAACATACTAGCCATGCAATGGCACCAAACGGGTAGCATCGTAGCCACTTGTATACAACATAGCACAAAAGGGCCAACATTTTTTCATCTGTAATTCAACCGAAACCCCTAAACAATTTTCCTTTGTACATTCACAAAATCCACGAGTTCCACATTTAAAACCCGAAATCTAACCCTTGACAAAATTGTGATACTGAATTCATCAATGAAATGAAGCATCAAAACACAGAGAGCACACGACTAAATGATTCTGTTTATTTGACTACAGATAAAAAAATAAAAAAAACCCCAACAATATAGAGCAGAATGGTAAGAATCCGCCAAGCTAATAACTTTCTACTCAATTTAAACATATACCGATTGTTTAAATAAACCAAAACATGAAAAAGCAACTACTATCGCAACAGAATCTTCAATTTTTTTTAGAGAGGGAGGGGAGGGGAGAGAGAGAGAGAGTTGAATGCCTGAATTGAAGCTGTCAGGTGCGAGTTTGTTGTTGCGGGTAGAGGGAGAAGAAAGAAAGCCCTTGAGCAAGAAAAGGACTGTGATTATATTCAACACCGTCATGACTATTGTTGCGTTCTTGAAGGACAGTCTGAGTCTCCATGAATGCTGTGTCTCCATCTTCTTCTTCTTCTTGACAATTGAGTGGTGAATGATCGATCGATGATGTTTTTTCTTTTCACAAGGAAAGTAGCAGGGCTTCTTCTCTTCCCTTTTCTTCTTCTTCTTCTTCTTCTTCTTCGGACAGGGCATTTGGGGCTCCTCCTTTGGACTCAAAATGGTAAAATAACTATCCCACCAGTTGACCGAATGTGACAGGTATTTTTACTTCGTCCACCTGTTATATTGGATAGGCTTTCAATTAGGCCCCTCCTCTGTATCTTTTTTATCAAAATTATTAAACTAGCGTAACTTATATGATAGTAATTATTTTTTAAAATATTTTTTATTTAAAAATATATTAAAAATATATTTTTTATTTTAAAATAAATTATTTTTAATATCAGCATATCAAAATAATTTGAAAATACTAAAAAATATTAATTTATAATAAAAAAAATAAATTATTTTTAAATTTTTTTAAAAATATTTTTGAAATATAAAAACAAAGGAGCGGGCATTTGTTTACGCGGTACTTGCCACGTTCAGATTGAACCATAAATTTTATGTGTTTGGTTACTATAAACCACAATAATTAATTACAAGAATCCACAATAATTCACGTTTGAATCACAGGCTAGGCAAAAGCAACTCTGACTTACTTTTATGAACTGTTAGCTGAACACAAAACGTGGCAAACCGTTTACACAATTACTTTAATTTTATCTTGTCGAAAATAACCCTCTGTTCTTATCCTCTCAATGAAGCAACAATACAGGAGAGTTTAATAATGAAGGAAAACCCACTTCGAAATTTTAACAATATCATAGGACAATTTCTTATTGATCATGAACAAGTTCAGCATGTGACACGCATAACAACGTATGCTATTGCATCCTAATACCATGAAAAACACCCTT
>Ga0307510_10009589_pt1 | contig 11537 bp, 8 predicted proteins | sample 12_EM_MG_FD_207224 | JGI IMG/M metagenome (GOLD analysis project Ga0307510, IMG submission 207224) | Populus trichocarpa ectomycorrhiza microbial communities from riparian zone in the Pacific Northwest, United States - 12_EM | ecosystem: Host-associated > Plants > Roots > Unclassified | place... | reverse complement strand
GTTGTTTTAATAAAAAAAATTAAAAGAAAGTTAGAAGGACGATTTATGAATTTTTTTAAAAGGTGTTTTCACGACAATATTAAGGTCTCAGTCAACTCTCAATTATTATTATTTTTTTAAATCAATCAATGGCGGCCATGTTTTGTCTCAAAGTGACCCCTCCAGCGTAATGCAAATACTAATCTTAATAGTCGTCATTATGAGTTGAATCCTACGTAACAATATTGCGATATTAACAACTTTTTAGCATATTTAAAGACTATAGTCTTAACCATTCTTTTGAGTATTATATATATATATATATATATATATATATATATATATATATATAAATCCTTCCATGTGAGACAAATTGCGATATTCCATACGTTTTAGCATGGAATATAGCAATTTGACGTATAGAATATGTCGTTATGAGTTTCTATGTATTAACAATATTGCGATATTCCATACTTTTTAGCATATGGTCGCATGTGATGATTCAATTGAATAATTGGATTCGTATATTCATCTGCTCTACCTCTGTCGATTTCACATGCGGGGCATGGTCGCATGTGATGATACAATTGAATAAATGGATTCCTATATTCATCTGCCCTACCTCTATCTGTCGATTTCACACTAGAATTTCCACGCCCTTATTCAATGCTAGTGCCCCTCACATGCAGTGTTCAAAGCTAAATGATTTCTCAAAGTTTTTTTTCATAGGATAAAATAAAATATTAACATCCCAACTAGTGCCCCTCACATGCAGTGTTCTGTGGCTTTATTTAATCTTGAATCGTTAAGAAAAACAATTCTACGAGTTTGTCTTTTTAAAATATTTAATACTTTATTTTTTGAAGAACATTTAGTGCAGGTAGGAAACGGAAACATATATTTGCTATCTTTAATCATGTAAAACATATTTAATTTTATTAATAAATACCTTATTTATTTATGTTTAATTTATGAATTTAATGTTAGATAAATAAATTTAAAATAAAGATAAAATTCTTGAATAAAACACTTTCCAAAAACGATTATAGAAATATTATGATCATGAAATTCTTATTAAAAATATGAATTTGTTCTTGCCAAGTAGTTCTACAAAATATTTTATATGGCCATAAAAATATGCTTCAATCATATTAAAAAAATGTTTATTTTACATGGAATATTGTATGAGGTATAAAATATTTTACACATCAATCTATGAAGTTAATTTATTCATTAAAAAATATTTTTAACTTAAATATTTCTATAATATATATTTTAAAATAATAATCGAATTATAACATCATAAATCTTTCAACTATCACTATCACTATTATAATTTTTCAATCATATTAAAATATATTACAAATTCAAATTAATAATATAAAACATATTTATATATAAAAGATAGAATAACAAAAATAGCTCTCAATTCTCTCACAAACTGTGCAATTCTGCAGTTTTTCTGAAGACTTTTCATCTTCTACAGTTCTGCACCTCATCAGGTAGTGTTTAATAATGGAAGTATTTTTTTAAAAAAAGTTATTTTATTTTATTATTTTAAATTAATATATTTTTAATGTTTTTATATCATTTTAATATATTATATCAAAAATATTTTTTTAAAAAAATAAATATTATTTTAATATTTTTTAAAATAAAAGCATTTTAAAAAATAATCTATATGAATCTCTAAATCAATATCGCATCACAGGAAAATGTAGCACTTTTCAACTTTCTTTCCACAAAGATAGCAGATAAAAAGCGACAGTAAGCGTTGGGAAATGCAGGGACTTTGAAGAAGTTGTACTTCGAAGTTAATGAAGAATAATATAAATTATATGTAATATTTTATTTAATAATTTAAGTGTTTATATTAAAATTTTAATAATTAAATAGTTATGAATTTGAATTTTATTATTTTTATTTATTTGATAAAAATTAAATATAAAATAATATATATATATATATATATATACAAGTTTTAAATTTAAAGGGTTTTCACTTGAAATAATATGTTAAAAAATAATATAATTTATATCTTATAATCTTATTTAATAATTTTAAATTTTAAATTAAATTATTGAACAATAATTTTTCACCAAAATACATAATTAATTCCTGAAAGTTGTCGTGGTAATGATGTTTTAAAAAGAGTTTCTTAAAGCAATGTGAATAATTGGACTGGGATATTCATTTTCCCTATCTATGTCAATTTTACACCAGAATTATATTTTTAAAACCTGGTCTAACCCGATAGGTTGATTCAGAACCCGAAATCAAAACCAGGCCAAGTTTATAAAAAAATAGGAGTAGTTAAAAACCTGACTGACCTGGTTAAAAATTCAGTTCTAACCTGATGACTATTTTTTTATTTTTTATTAAAATAATATTATTTTAATTTATAAAAAAAATATAATTAATGATCTTGCTAAAAGACATGACTTGCCTTTGAACTGTATCAGTTAACAGACCGGGTTTAAAAACACTGAACAGAATTTCCATGTAAAACATAGGGTCTCCATTATTAAAGTTTAATGCAAGACTATAAAAGTCATGCCAATTTCCATGAATAATTGGCATGACTTTTCACAAAGCCCACTTTTAGGCAGGGTAGAGGACTGTGACCGCAGGTATTGTTTTTCTGGCATGACTTTCAAAAAAGCAAAGAATAATAATTTTAAAATTCCCCTTTGAAAATTCAAAAATCACAAATAATATTTTAATATCATTATTTTATTATTAAATATATATCGAGCCGAACAATGCTACCTGACTTTAATGACACGAGTCTTCACCAAAATACATAATTAATTCATGAAAGCTGTTGTGATAATGGTGTTTTAAAAAGAGTTTCTTAAAGCAATGTGAATAATTTGACTCGTATGTTCATCTGCCCTCTCTCTGTCCATTATTAAACAGAAGCTAGAAACCTATAAAGTTTAATGCAAGACTTGTATAATAGTTTCGTGGAAGTTTCATCTCTATAGTTATCTACGTACCTTGATGACATTTTTCAACATCTTCAACCTTTATGAGATCCGCTTTTACAATAGTAATATTTATCTTCAATTAAAGGATGTTTATTCCACTTGTGCCTAGGCTTTCTGCAATGTGAATTCAGTTCTTCGCAGACATCCCAAAGAAAATTATTAGTAGAGCAAATATTTTCTTGGTTGCTGCTTAGCATATTTGTCAAATTCCCATTATTAACAAGTACTTCCACATCATTAGGAGGAGCACGGACGACGCCGCTGATGAAATAAATATAATCATTTATGAAAGTATGCGCATTCCTGCCATGGCATTGCTCAAAAGCCTAGAGATTTCTGAATAAGATTTCTGTCTGGTCAAATATTTTTAGTTGTGGAATTTCTAGAATCCCATTACTGAATCTTATGTCTAATGATGAGCTTTTTTCGGGACGCTTAAACTTCACTCCAGATTGATGGAGCTCCGTTGCAGTGGGTGCGCTTAAAAAAGTTTCTTTTTAGTTGTGGAAGGCGCTTAAAAAACTTCACTCCAGAAGAATTGATTATTTTCCAACTGTCCTCTTTTACACAGTCAAACCATACTCATTTTAATAACCAACAGGTAAGCTCAATAAGGGTACAATTCTTGTTGAGAAGATAGTTTGAGTTGATCTAAATCGACTGTAATTCCACCTTTACAGGGTTAACAGTTTGAGTAGGACTCAATCTCTTGTAGCTCCGACTTCTCAGGCATATACTTACATATATAATCGTTGTAACACTGCAGAAGAATGACATTCAGAAATAAATTCCGACTTCTCAGGCATATACTTACATATATAATCGTTGTAATACTGCAGAAGAATGACATTCAGAAATAAATTCCTTTCATTCTTTTGGTTCATGCCTTTAATTTGTTTTCATGGTATCAGAACATGGTTAAATCCTAACGTCTCTACCAAGCTTCCACAAATTTTTTCAATGGAGGATAGTACTGATTCAACAAGTGCTACCCAAAACACTACCCATTAGAACATGTCTTTTTTAACCATTGATCCATCTGATCCTTTTTTTATCCATGCCTCAGACCATCCAAGTATGACTCTTCTCCCAAAATTCCTTGATGGAACCAACTATGCTATGTGGAGACGCTCCATGTTAACAAGTCTCAGTGCCAAAAACAAGTTGGGATTCGTTAATGGAACTATATCTACACTAGGTGAATCTGATCCTAAATATTTATTGTGGCAACGATGCAATTATATGGTTCTCTCTTGGATTCTTAACTCCTTAAATCAAGAGCTTGCCAATAATGTCCTCTATGTGGAAACTCCCTCTGAAATCTGGTTGGATCTACAAGATTTGTGCATAATCTACTCCTTGAGATATCTTGCCTATAAGACTGTTTCTTAACCATAGAATTTCCTCATCTGTAGTATTGAAAGAGATGAAGTTATGAGAATATGGTGTGGCAGTATCAGACGCCTGATGCACCTGATTCCCTGATCTTACTGCCTCAAGATAGCTTCGGTTGTCTCTTACGCGGATGGGGGCCTTGGCTTTGTTGCTGTGCTTGGATATTTGTTTTCCTATTCCCACTGGTTTCTGTTTCATCGCCTCGTCTTTTCTTCTATGCTTAGCCACATTAACTCTCAGTTTGTAGGAGTCAAACCAAATGTCATTTAAACATTCTAGCAGAGTTTATCTGACAGATTCGAGTGGATGGTGACAAAGCCAAAACGCTTTCCTGCTTGATTTGTTTTTCGAGAAACAAACAACTTAATAACCAGCTTGGGAAGTTTTCGAAGTAACATTGTAGGTGAAAAACAGGGTAGTTTGTTAAAGTCTGAGTGTTTAAGGTGTTGGATCGATGGTAGCTGAGGCTGGGGGTGATATGGTTTGTATGGAAGATCAGGTTGTTTTCTTTGTTTGTGTGAAGGATTGTGTTTGTCTGGAAGGTTGGTTTTGGTTTTTGAAAGAGAGCTTTCCCCCATGGTTAGGAAAGTTAGAGTTAAGCTTTTCATTGAAATTATTTATCCTCAAATTGGAAATGCTAGGGACATATTTATAAATAGATAAAAGGTAACAACAATCTGCAGAACAATCATAAAGCATTTTTTAGAAGCATTTTTTAGATGTATTTTATTGTGCTTCATTTTATTACTTATTACTGAATTAAGATAAAATAAATAAATAAAAATTTTGAAAATCAATTATATACATTAATATGTTTTATTTTATATAGTAACATTTTTAATCATTTACAATAAATCACAAAGTATTCTAGTATCATGGATTAAGAAGCAGCAGACCAAAAAACAAAAAAAGACAACTCAGGTAAGAACAGAATCGCCAGAACTACAAGCAAAAATTCAACTGAACGGTAGCATACATACTAGTCACCATCATCTTCATACTTTCTCTTTTTTTTAGATTAATATGGGTGTTCGGGTAAATTTGCGAATACCTCGACTAATTCCACAGGTCCTGAAGTTAACGATCATGTAAGCCTCCAGTAGCTCTAAGAAAACTCAAACTCGTGACCAATAGGAAGTAAACCCAAGACCTGAACAATTAAGCTATTTCAGGGTTCATCTTCATTCTTATACAATGACAAGCTGAGTGATGAATAGTAGAACAAACGTACGCAGTGTTTAGTGAAGCGAGAAAAGGAAGAGGAAGAAGAATAAAAAATGTTCATAAGAAATTAAGCCTAAACTCAAAGTGGAACCTCCAATGTCTTCCAGCAGCACAAATTAAGCCAACCAACAACATTAGAGGAAGCAGACTAAACCAATAAGTTGGAACTCAAGATTGTAGCATTGTTCATGTTAATCTCTAAAGCTCTTCTAACGGAAACAAATTCAGCTAAATTGGAGTCCATTTCACCAGGGTATGCTTAAAACGTACAGAGCCATTTACATTTTTGGTTGATCACTTTTATGAGATACATTCATGTAGTAATGATTGTTGGGTTTGTTGCCATTAATATGCAACAATCATTAATGGACGGCACCGTCCATTGACAAAGGCAGCAGCTGGAGCTGGAGCTGCACCAACCATGTGTAACCATCCTAAATGTCAAAGGTTGGCAGCCACCATTATTGAAGAAGAGCTGGAGCTGGTAGCACCATTCTTGCCTATAAATAAGCACCAAGAGAGCCAAGAACGTGAGAGAGATTGTGAGTGCAGTAGAGAGACCAAGAGAGAAAATGAAGGGCTGCAATGGCAGCAGCTGCAAGTGCAGCAAGAGAGCTGGAAGTTAAGTAGAGTGTATGTAATCCTTCTCCTCCATGTATGTGTTGTAACATCTTCTCTATCTATCTCTAATAATATGAAACTCTCCCGTGGATATAAACGGTTTGTCGAACCACGTTAAATATTGTGTGTTAGTGTGTTTAGCCTCCAATGGACAATTATCAGAACACCATCGGTCCGTGCATAGAGGAGCCAGAATTCCCCAATAATTGGTATCAGAACACATAGTTTTAAGTGGTGTTTGATTTTTGCTCAAAAATAAAAGTTGTCAAAATTATATTTTGACTATACCACTGTATAGAGAAGGAACAGATGAAGTCATTGGTGAAAACATCAATGTTGTGTTGCAAAATCATATTTTTAACAGCCATCCTCTTATCAGACATGCCCAGTCCACAACTATTCCGAAAGAGAATCGGTATAAATAAGGTTATTTAATCCTTACCAAGACAAAGGCAGACATGCAACTATTGATTCGCAGCCCAATCGCCAATTTCGCTATCGAATTGCTTAGCAATGTTTGCAGTTAGAACCGCCTGATCGTCCGCAGTTCTAAATCCCAGAACCTGCCCAGCATTTAACATCTCTAGGACCTCATCATCTTTCCCAGTCTTTTCTGGTACAGGCACGTGATGCAGACCAGAACGGAACTCACGCGTTTCAACACACAACACACAAGGGTTCTTTGATTTATAATTCCATAAAAAAACAGAAAAAAAGAAAGATATTTAAGTTAACTACTCAAATATTTTTTTTTATTCCAATCTCCCATCGCAAAGCAATTACAACCAAATAAATAGAAAAACTAAACTCTTAGACTCTTAAAACAATTCCATTAAATCTTGTGAAAATAAAAGCTAAATGAAGAAACGGAAAGAAAACTCCAACTGTCGCGCAAGAAACTTAAAGTGCCTGAATGTGAAAGTTATGACCCAGCAAAGTCAAGCCTCCTTTTGTTTTGGGTGCTCTAAGCGACCCAAATAGGAGCTTGCCACCCGGTCCGCATCATCACGTCTCTAAGGTGAGTGTAGCGAGCGTTTCCTTGTCAGATTCTAGAGTCCAGTGAGCCTGAATAATCCTCTAACTCTTCTGCCATAGCTTGTTTAAGGCTTCCAGTTGACGTAAAGACTTTAATTAATTAACCTTCCTTTTCCTTCGCCGTAAAATCATAGGATGAAATGTGTGTTGGGTACTTGTGTTTATTGCTGCTCTACTGGGTGTTAAGGAACTCAGAAACGTTGAGTGTTGGGTACTTGTGTTTATTGAACGAGATCAAAGCTTGTGATGCACCCATAAAACGAAAACCCGTTAATTGAACTCCATTACAAAGCAAGCCTTTCCTGATATCCTGATAATTAACACCTTCACTTATCACTCCTACTAAGCTATTCTCCATCCATGCAAGCTCCTTCTCTTCTGGATCATGTGTTATAACGAGTGAAGGCACTGGTTGAACAACTGGGACCGCATTAATAATATTATCTTGGATGACAAGGGCTACGTTTATATCCTCTGTTTGAGTAACAGGGTATGCATTGCTTTGGAGTTGACGAGTGCTAGCTGAATCACTGCTGATTTTCCCTTTTCTCACAACCATAGAATAACTTCTGCAGTCGCACTCCCTGACTGGTACTGATACACGCTGAACATGCTATTTTATCGGAATCCGATGCTGGGAATTTGTATTCCCCTGTTGAAACCGCTTCAAATTTGCACGTAGACGATAAGACCCAAACCATATTCCATTAAGCTTTCCAAGGGGATCCTGTTGTTTAGAATCTGTTTGCATTGTAACAAAGCCAGACCTCCAGTTTCTTCTGTTGTGTCGTCGTGATATGTACATAACAATTACTACGCCATATTTGTTAAAAGTTCTGCGGAGGGTTTGATAATATAACCAAGAGGAGAATCGCTCAAAGTAAATCTGGGACAGTGGTGTATGAGGCAAGGTTGATGGTGACAGGGTAATGGTGTGGTTGGATTTCGATGCTGTAAGTGTTTTGGCAGGGAAGGCTGGTTCTTTAGGTGTTATAGAGGAAAGGAAATGGTTGCATATTATTTTCCTTAGGAGGGGGGTTAATTTATTCTGCAACAAGATCAGGAAAACAAGAGATGAAAACGATCTGTTATTACTCAGGATTTTAATTACATTGCAATCATAAGGCGGAAAAAACAGTACAAAGGGATTAAATATTTATCGCAATTGAAGGATAGAGCACACCGTTTGCATGACAGTGAGCATAAGGAGAAAAGTAGCAGCAGCAACAGAGATGCCAGTCCATGGATTGTTGAAATAAACCTGCTTCAAGGTTGCCTTCCACTTGTGCCTACGCTTTCTGCAATGTAAAGTCAGCTCTTCGCAGACACCGGAAAGAAAACCATCTGCACTGACAAAATTTTCTTTTTGAAGTTTGTAAAGGAGATTTGACACTGCTCCGTTACTTTTTACAAGATTTTTCAAATTTTCATTATGAGCAAGTAATTCCACATCATTAGTGTTGGGAAAATCAGGAATAAATCAATTTTGTCAAATCACAATCCACAATCCCAATCTTTTTACCTGTTTATGCAATCAAAATTAGGATAAAACAATGAACAAAATAATACAAACAATCACGTAAAACAACACCAAGATTAATTTTACGTGAAAAACCTTATGCGAAAAAACCATGAAACCGTAGTCCACCTAAAAACTTCCACTATCAACAAATAATGGGTTCATAATTGTTCTTTCTCAGATTTAACTAAGGACTGCAACATTCATATCATCAAGAAAAACTTATTCTTGAAATACAACAAGATTAAAGAGAAAAGTGTTTGAAAAAAACTCACAATACTAACAACCCTGTTTTTTATCAAAACGGCCAACTTTTATAGTATTAATCTTCGATCCAACTGTTTAAAATGAAGAGTAACGTGTCTAGAATCTTATTCTTTCTTTCTACCGATCTCAGGAATTGCTACTCTTCCATAACCAATAGACCAAATATTAGTCTACATTACCTCATTTTAGCAAATCTTGTGAGACATAATGATTGAAAAATAATCTTTATTTCATTTAATTTTGAATGCTTAAAGATGTAACTTTATTTGATAGTTATTCTCAAAAGAAAAACGAAAAACGAAAAAGCAAATTTCATTTATTTTTGAACAGTAAAATATGTGTCATCACAGATATTTCTAAACAGCGTTAATTATAAAAGTATTACGCGGCCTATTTTCAATTGTCTACTTGCATACAATTACAAGTATGCGAGACAAAATTCGGCCTCTTTTCTTGGAATAAAAGTTGTGCACAACAAGAAAGAAATCTTCATCTCCCAAAGCAACCATGCGAAAGATATTTTGAAGAAGTTCGGGATAGAAAACTGTATTCTTGTGACAACTACGGTTGAAACGGGACAAAAATCTAGTTGGAAGCTTGAAGTACTAATTTGACTTGTACTATACCAGATATAGTCTGTAGAGTTAGACTAGTTAGCAGTACATGGAGATCCCATACTGAGTATTTGTATAGTATTTGACTTGTACTATACAAAAATCTAGTTGCTGTCCCATCTGAATACAGCAAAGAGGATACTATGTTATGTCATCTATTCATTAAACTGAAGATTGCAGACTTATTGGCTATTCAGATAGCGACTAGGGAAGAGATCTTGACAGGGAAAAAAAACACGATTGGATTCATTTTATGAAAGATACATCATTCACATATTCATCAAATAAGAAACCCATCGTAATGTTGTCATATGTGAAGTTGAGTATGTTGCTGCAAGCTCTGTTTCCTATCATGGTATCTCGATCAGAAATATTTTGGAAGTACTCGGGATTTTCACAAGACAATCTCACGGATCTCTATATTTTGATCAAGCGATTGTCTTAGCAAAAAGTCGATACTCGATACCATTTCATCAAAGAGCATTTCAATAATAAAGAAGTGGAGTTCTTTTGTAGGTCTTATGATCAAATTTTAGATATTTTCACTGAGCCCCTCAAGCACGATATACTTGTAAGACTAAATACAATGCTCAAACGGATTAACGCTAGAAAGTCAAGTTTAAGGGGGCAAGTTGTTGAGTAAACTTGACTCATAACAAATCATCAACCCATACTTTCTAGAAGTGGGTGGGAGTCATTGTTAGAGAAGGAGGCAACTACAAATATTTAAGAATGCAATAGCCATTTTAATGAAGGAGGTGCAGTAATAGTTCAAAAATGAAGAAGATAGTAAAAGAGGCGATGTAATCAATGACCTTTTTAGTGTTGTATTTTCTATAAATAGGCATGTATTTTGAGTGTTTAAACGTGTGGAGTGATCAACATAATAAGAAGAGTTAGAGAGAGGATTGTAATCTTGTGTATTGTACTTGAAAAAATTCTGAATTTTGTGTTTGTTTATGTGTATTTATCTCTCATAGAGGAGCACCACTAATGACCACAATCATCTACTCCACCCAACATTATCAACAGATTTTCTTTAGAAGCTTTATGTTCCCTTCTATTTTTACAGTTTCTTTTCTTTCAATATTCCTGAACTTTGTCTGCTTTTCTTTGGTGGGTCTCTAGCTATTGCAAAGAAACAAATTTTCTCTTCACTGATTCTATTGATGTCTCTTTCAATAATCATTACTTTTCTTTATCTTTTTATTCCATAGATGTTTTGATTTTCTTATTGTTTTGGTTTATGGTTTGTGTTTTTATAAGGTAAAAGAAGGAATTATTTTGGTTTGAAGAGAGGGCAAGGTGATTGAAACGGTTGATGACCCAAAATCTTGATCCTGTTGTTTTCCATCTGCTGCAACAAATAACATGTTATGTTATTACTAGCTAGGTTGTGGTAGTCAAGTTAGAGAAAATTAGTGTTTTTGTTTCTCATAATTTGTGAGCTTAATTTCCTTGTCTCTTAGGATTCTTGTGTTTCTTTTTTCGCCTTTGATAGTTCAATCCCAGAAATATTTTGTATTGATTAACCTAACTTTGAAGCTGAGATACATATCAGTGCAGTTCAAAGAAACTGTGAATTTGAGTACAGTTTAAGGCTGTGTTTGTTTCCCGAAAATTAGTTTTTGAGAAACTACTTTTCAAATTTTTTTATGTTTGTTTGTCATTAGAAAAGTTGGTCAATGGAAAATACTTTCCAGTCAAAGGAAAATTTGGCTTGATTTTCAGAAAAGTGTTTTCTTTTTATTTTGGGCAGAAATAACTTTCTAGAAGTTGTGAAAAATTTAGAAATGTCATATTATTTGTTGATTATATCAAATTTGGTCCTCAAACTTTTGATTGCTATATATATTTTGTTTTGAATATTTGTTTTTCAATTTCATCCCTTAG
>Ga0307510_10009587_pt1 | contig 11538 bp, 6 predicted proteins | sample 12_EM_MG_FD_207224 | JGI IMG/M metagenome (GOLD analysis project Ga0307510, IMG submission 207224) | Populus trichocarpa ectomycorrhiza microbial communities from riparian zone in the Pacific Northwest, United States - 12_EM | ecosystem: Host-associated > Plants > Roots > Unclassified | place... | reverse complement strand
ATTTGTTTTCTTTAAATTAATAATTTTTTGGTGTTTATAAATCATTTTGATACGTTGATATAAAAAATAATTTTAAAAAAATAAAAAAACATCATTTTGATGCATTTCGGCATAAAAAACACTTTAAAAAGCAACTGCAACAACACTATGAAAGAATTCCCTGAATATATAAAATAGAATGGACACCCATGAAAACAAACAATGAAAAGGAAATAATTTCAAGGATGTAATTGCATATATAATATTATCATATTTTTTTTGAAAATATAATTGTCTTATTAATATTATTTTTCTTGAGGATATAATTGTGTATACAAATTATTACAATATATTTTTCTTGAAAGTATATAAATTACCTGTATAATCCTTAACTGGTTACTTATACATCATCAAATGAAATTATCACGATACCCTAGCAAGAGGGTTTTGCATTCTTTATTTGATTTCTTTTTTCCTTATGTGATTCAATAATTTTATTAGAAAGTCTTTGATAAGATTGTCATAGCATTTTTTGCTTGAAAATATATCAAAATAATATATATTTTTTATTTTTTAAAATTAATTTTTTAAACCAACACATTAAAAAAATAAAAAAAACCAAAAACTCAAAGAAAAAAATTAATTCAAAATAGAAAAATTTAATTTTTTTAAAAAACACAACCACACCGCATAAACAACACATCCATTTAACCTAAGATTTCTTGTTTAGGTAAGAATAGAGTTTAAAGCTTTTCCATTTATAGTGCAAAAGGTGATCCGAATTAATTAAGATTAATGTCAAAAGTCAACATCCTTTCTCTCATAACCGAAGACCAGATTTTGTAACATAAATATTAAATAGCAAGAGCCAATCACCCCCACTCTAATCTCTCCTTCACACACACAATACAAAAACTCATTTTACAATATATATATATATATAAAATCTGTAGATTCATGAATTGTTTTTGTAATAAATCACAAATCAATATGAGATAAGAAAATATAACTACTAATACATCTAATAATTTTTCAATTTAAGGATAATGACTTGTGATTTTTTTTTTATAATAAAAAACAAAATCAGATTAGTTTAGAAATCAAGATTTAATATTCTTTTTTGCATGACACCCTCTACCTTAATTGGATGTACTAAAAAGAGTTAATACAATCTTATTATAGACTAATCTCAAAAATTAAAAAATATAAAAATAATGTTATATAATAGTATATACTCTTAAAAAAATAATTGTAGCATGTAATGCTTTTTAAAATAATTTTTTATTTAATAATATATTAGAATAATTTTTTTGAATTTTTTTTTCTAACATTAGCCAATTAAAATCATTAAAAAAAACTAATTTGTTTTTTAAAAATCCGCTAAACATTAAAAAAGAAGTACAAATTCCTAAAGGTAACGGAAAAGGTTGCATTAAACACAAAACGACAAGTGAAAAAAATCCACTCGAAAACAACAAGTTGGGTCTAGGCTTCTAGCACCATTACTAATTTCAAAGGAAAATCTCCCAACTTGCCCATTCTATTCCATTTCTCACAAATGTCCAATTTAGGCCACCACTCATCACCATTCTCTTGGGAGTTTGAGACTCCGATCCCATTCCCATCAACAGAGATACAAAGAAAAGAGAGTTCAGTTTTTTGACCTTCTAAAGGGAGAGAAAGGCATAGTAGTTTTTGTTTTTTGGACTTTATATACGAGAGAGCCATTTGAGATTATTTCTGTTTGCCACCAAATTAATCTTTTTTATGTGACCTTGAAATCTTTGTGCCTCAAAAACTCCAAGTGGGTCATTCTTTCTTGTTTCCTGAGGTCCTACTATCCCCCTTGTTTGTCTTTGGCTTTGCTGTCTCTCTGCTGCATCTCTGACCTTTTCTTGTTTCCAAGCTTAACCCTCCTTAAGACTCTTTCTTCTCTCTTTTATGTACCCATCTTCTTATATCCAAGAAAGATCCATTCTTTTCTGTCCTGGTATTGGTGTATTCTTGTTGAAGGCAACAAAGATCAATTCTTGTTAGCGGGATAGTCATTTTTTGTGTATTGCATGTAAGTAGACAAGGAGTTTGAGCTGGAACTTTTGTTTCTTTATGAAGTAAGGGTGTTGCTGTTCCCTGGAAAAGAAGGTTTCTTCTTTCAATTCAAGCATCTGGGCGTTCTTGATATTAGAAAAGCTGAACTTGGTATTGCTTGAAATGATTATTCAAAGCTTATTGGATTTGATGGGTTGATTTTTGGTCAGTTAATGTTGTGGGGTTTTGAGGCCTTTTCGTTTGTTTGAACTTAATTTGTGTTTCTCTTGGTTTTGTTTTAGACTTTTAGTGATTGAGATTTCATGCTTGGTCCAAGGCAATGGAGAGGTTTATGGCCTGATTTTTATTGCTTTAGCATTGAACAAATCAGTATAATAATATGAAGAACTTTCTTAAGAAGCTTCATATCATGCCCAATCAATCACAGGATGCAGAGGGGTCAAATTCTTCAAGAGGCCATAAGTCCAGTAATGAATCATCCTCTGATAATAAGTTTCTGCATTCTAGGTTGCAGGAGAATAAGCCCTTTTCTGGTCTTTCAAATTGGTTAAGTTCAGTTGCTAATAGGAAAAGTCCTAGCCCACCATCTTCAAATGTGACTAGAGGAGAGAGGGTGGAGCAACCGGAGTCGATTAGTAGTAGTGGTTTTGATGTTTCAGAAGGTGCAAGGCGTGATTCAGTGTCTTCCACCTCCAGGGATCCTGATGTTGAGGAGGAGTTTCAGATACAGCTTGCTTTGGAGTTGAGTGCAAGAGAGGATCCTGAGGCAGTCCAGATTGAGGCTGTTAAGCAAATAAGCTTGGGCTCTTGTGCACCTGAGCATACTCTTGCCGAACTCATTGCTTATCGGTACTGGGTTAGTTTGTCTCTTCATTTTCCTCTTGTCTAATCTATTCAAAGTTTCCTTTTTCATAATCTAGCACAGTAGAAAGTTATAAGGAAGAATTTTTGCTTCGTAGCTACTTTTTAAGTCAACTCCTCTATGATACAATGGTTTGAGGAAAATGTATATGAATGGAACTTATTCATTAGATTGTTCTCCTGACAAAATTGAAATTGCCAATAAATTTATAAAAATTGCTTCTATTAATTAGATTGTTTCTGACATAGTGATAATGGAACTGCGAAAACAAGAGAAGCAGGGCAAAATGGCCGATGAGGGTGTCATTATTATCCTATGTTCCTGTCTCCATCCTTCTTCTTATCTGTAATGAAAGAAACTTCTGAAACTATTAACCTATAGTATCATTATAGTATTATAAATAATATTGTTAAAGGTTCACTATAATGCTCCTTTGTATTATTAACTCTAACCAGCTGGAAAGCGGAAATAGTGGACAAATGATGAACACAATTTAGAAAATCTGAAATTTAGGTACATATGAAAGAAGAAAAGGAAAGGAGGAAGGAGTAGGGACTTTTTAACTTTTATCTAGTTAGTGGAGATTACAAAAATGCTGATTGGAAGAGAAAAAGTTTAAGACATGGAAAGCCACATCCTTCTCAATTTTGGTATTGTAAGTGAAGCTATGGTGGTAAAGACAGGAGTGTTCTTGACAATTGACTGTTTAGTTTCCTCTTTCGTTATCTATGACTGGACATTTACTAGTGTGTGAAGTTGGTTCCTCCATCTCCTGTTTTGTGTCCCTATTTTAATGAGACCAATTACTTGAAAGCATGCTTATTTTGGTCCTATTAGACATGATCTTGTTGGAATACTCACTGTCAAGGAGATAATTGATGGTTTTGTTCTAGAAATTGCAAACCATGGTCTTGAATACTGCAGTAATGGAGGATATATTATTACATGTATGGATTAGTGCCTGCTATTGGCCTATTGTCACTGGAAAATCATCTAGGAAAATGTCAGTGCTTTCCCAATGTTACTTTTCTCCACCTGGGAAACATAGCAAAGTTCGATTTTTCTCTTTCGACCATGACATCTGTTATCTTCTTTGCAGACCTGGTCTGCAGTCTCTAGATTTGGATCATATCTCACTTTGCTATGCACTGAAGATGTTTGTAGACTAATTGGAAGTTTATATGTTATATACTAGATTTTTTCCTTCAGTTGACATGTTTTTCTCAAACTTAATTTTTCATTGGTTTATTCCTTTCTAACCCATCTCATATCGTAGATTTATGCGTGCTTCACAGAATTACAATGCTCTTAGCTATGATGACAAGGTCTTGGATGGTTTTTATGATCTCTATGGTATCATGACCGAGTCCACATCAGACAAGATGCCTTCTCTTGTTGATTTGCAAGCAACACCAGTCTCAGGTGGTGTCACCTGGGAAGCAGTGCTGGTCAATAGGGCCGCTGATGCTAATTTGTTGAAACTTGAAAAGAAGGCACTGGAGATTGCTGTCAAGTCAAGGTCAGAATCTCAGGTTTTCATAGGCAGTGCTTTGGTGCGGAGGCTTGCTGTTTTAGTTTCTGATTACATGGGTGGAGCAGTTGGGGATCCCAGCAACTTGTCAAGAGCATGGCGGAGTCTTAGCTACAGTTTGAAAGCAAACCTTGGTAGCATGGTTTTGCCACTTGGTTCTCTTACAATCGGCTTGCCTCGTCATCGTGCACTGATGTTCAAGGTATTGCTCCAGTTTTCATTTTTTATTTTAGTACCAGATACTCCTAGTCTAGGATGCTACTTCAACTTTTAGGTAAACAGTGAACTTCTGCAGACAAATTTGAAAATTGTTCTGGACATTTTATCGAAGTTTGTACTTGAGCATTCTATGTCCTCATGCTGAGCACATATCTTTATCAACACTCTTCTAGCATCCAATAATGAGTCTGTGCTGTAGGAGAAAAGTTTGCGATTGTTATGATGGATTTGTTGAAATCAATCCTGAACATGCTATATAGATCTATGTTTAAGGCAGGCTAAAATACATCCTCCACAAATGAACCAAATAGGTCCTTGATTTTTTGAATTGCAAATATCTGCAATGATTGCAAACTTCAATAAACAATCTCTATCAGGTTCTTTAGAAAGTGACCTACAAAGAACATTTATTAATTAAACTTAGCCTCTAACCTCTTCAAAGACATGGATAATTATTGGTGTATTTACCAACACCATGGATATTCATGCTAATAGAAAACACTCACCTGGAGATAAGCTGGTTTTCACCTTCTCTTAGAGCAGCTGTTGCCAAAGATTCTGACGTGTGATCACTAATGATTGGCCTTGGCACCAGTGAGCAATGCAATTGTATTCTCATCCTTCTTGTAGCAACAAAAAATCAATTTTGTTGATAGCAATCCTGGTTTGAACTTTCTGAAACTAAGCATATGGAAATATGGTGTCTTACATTGCAGAAGCAAAACTGCATACAGGCACTGGCATTGTTGAAATCATCTGAGATTTTTCATGGCTTGTCTTGCTGAAGCTGCACGCATCTTTTTTCCTTAGGAATGTTAAACAGCATTGAATTCTGCGTTTCATATTCTATGCCAATTTTTCAAGAGAGCAAAAATTTATACCAATCATCATTCCCTTTCATGTTTTGTTCTATGCTGAAAAGCATGCCTATGAATATTTAGTTCAAGTATCTTCCACATGTTAGTGTTTGAGAATTCATTGACATATTACTGATGTAGTCTCCTGACCAGTTACTTTTTTTCATAATTATGAGCTTTGAATTCGCCATATTTCATCAATTGTTTTGTATGAGATGGTTTGTACAGTTTGGAAGTCCTGGTATCTTACTAATTGCCTCTCATCTCTACCTTTTGCTATATATGATCGTGTAGGTTTTGGCTGATAGTGTTGGTATACCATGTCGGTTGGTAAAAGGGCATCTGTACACCGGTTCTGATGATGTGGCTATGAACTTTGTAAAGATCGATGATGGAAGGTAATTACAGTGCACAGTAATTTATTTTATTTTCCTTTCAGTACTGAAGTTAAATAAATTCTACTGGATTGTTTAGGGCTTAGCTCATTCTTTGCTGGTAATTACAGTGCACAGTCGTAAATTGCCTCTAAAATTTTGTAATATGTTGTAGGAAACGATTGAAATGCTTAAAAAGTGTTTATTAAGGCGATAGATGTTGCAAATTTCAGGGAATACATTGTTGATCTAACTGCGGATCCTGGCACACTTATTCCTTCTGATGCAGCTGGATCACATATAGAATATGATGATTCATTCTTTTCTTCCAGTCCTTTTTCTAGAGACATTGACTCTTATCGTATAGCTTCTTCTAGTAGTGGACACACAAGTTCATTTGAAGAACATTCAGAATTAGGGACATTGGAAAAGAGATTCAGATCGAGAAATATTGCTGCTTTAGGGAACCAATCTGATGTCAGAGGTGACTCTCATGAGGGTGCTAGTTTAACTAAGCTGAGCAAAGGTGAAGAAGAATCTACAATTTCCTTGAATGATTTTGGAAAAATTTCCATAGCTGAGAAGGTGCCAGTGCGGGAACTTCCTGGCAGACCTATTTACCCTTCTGCACATGCACGCTCTCCTTCTTGGACTGAAGGTGTTAGTTCTCCTTCTGTGCGTAGAATGAAAGTGAAAGATGTTTCACAATATATGATAGATGCTGCAAAAGAGAATCCACAGTTAGCCCAGAAACTTCATGATGTGTTACTTGAAAGTGGTGTTGTTGCCCCTCCTAATTTGTTTACTGAGATTTATGCTGAACAGTTAAATGCGTCTACTGCTGAGGCCACGTCCCCAACAGAAGGCAAGGATGGTCACAAACAGAGGACTGAAATCCGATATGTGAAGGATCAAGATGATCTTGTTCCTGCTCGATTTTTTCCTCTACTGCCTCCTAATGAACTGCCATATAAATCTAGTTCACCTGGTAATCAACCTGAGCAATCTAAACCTGTGGAAGGTTTAGGGATCAAACATCCTTTTGATACAAAGGAGATCACTGGACTACCCATATCATTGCAGTCTGAATTTACTCCTGTGAAATATGTAAAAAATGTTCCTGTAGCTGCAGCAGCAGCTGCTGCTGCTGCTGTTGTTGCATCTTCTATGGTTGTTGCTGCAGCAAAGTCAAGTACTGACTCAAACCTTGAACTACCTGTAGCAGCTGCTGCCACTGCCACTGCTGCAGCAGTGATGGCAACCACTGCAGCTGTCAACAAGCAATATGAGCAGGGTGCACGAAGTGATGGAGATGCAGATAGTGCTGGTTATGAGCCTCATGGTAGTGGGGACAAGGGAAGTGGGGGGCGTGGCAGTGGGGGCCGTGGCAGTGGCGGCCGAGAACACAAAGCTTTAGTTGTCAATTCAGAAGGCGAGAGAATATCCGACAGATTGGCTGTCAATGTTCGCTCAAAATCTGATGCTGGACTGGATGATGTTGCAGAGTGTGAGATTCCATGGGAGGAAATTACCTTGGGTGAACGAATTGGACTTGGTACTGCCATGTGCACATGCCATTATTTTCATGGCTTCATATCTATTGTCAATCTTGATTACTTCACTCTCATTTAGGTTTCCTCTGATTGCTTTTGGTGCATGCTTTGTGTTGCAGGATCATATGGAGAGGTATATCGCGGAGACTGGCATGGAACTGTGAGTATTTTCATGTTGACCTGAAAGCGGAAGCTTGTTTGCTATCTCTGTGTTGCATGGATGTGCTAGAAAGACAATAAATGACTTGTTGTTTTTGGAATGATATATGGGATGAATGCCAGAACGAGTACAGTTGAATTTGAAGATTCTTTTTCTCCGTTTCTTTTCTATTAGCTAACCTCCCCCCCCCTCCCCCCCAACAATAACAGCTACAATTTGAAATTTTTAAAATTGGGACCAACAATCTAAAAGACCTAGATCTGAAGGTTTTAACCAATTGGTATATAATTCTACTAGGTTATGTATACTCTTTAATTGTTTTTCATGTTAGGAAATTAGGTCCTCTTAAATCCTTATAAGATTCTCATCAGTTTTGGGAAAGGGAATCCAAGGTAGCAAGTTTTACCAAGAGAAAAAGTTATAGTGAAGTTTGACAGCTGGGATTGTGTGATTGTGCCTACTAAACAGAATATCTGCTAATGATAAAAAATACTCTATCTCAATGCTTATTCATGAAAATATATTTGTTTCTACTTGTGTATTTTGTAGGAAGTTGCTGTGAAGAGGTTCCTAGACCAAGATATTACGGGTGAAGCTCTTGCAGAATTCAGAAGTGAGGTATAAGCCCACTCTGTTCTTGCTGTTGTCTTAGTAATTCTCTCATTTGATATCCTCGAAAGCAAAGCTTAGTTGAATATTTTTATAATGCTTGCAGTTGAAGATGTCTTAACCTTGTGGTAATTTCTATGCTGTTAGAATATATCTGGGTGACCATGCACGTTATGTCTCTTTATTGCATGATATAATGCTGCATCCCAGGTATCTCTTACTGTAGATGATTTAGGTCAGCAGTCGTGTCAATTGATGGTATTGTGGTTTTCATGCTCTGTAGCCAATCTGAAGAAACAAGGACAGGCTGAAGAAATAACTATGCTAGTATTGGGTACATGTTCCAGCAACTTAATGATAATTGGGTTCGTTAAGTTGATGCTATAGGTATATAAAATTATAAACACATTCACAGAAAATTCACACATTATGGGATAGTCTCCTAGATGCCACATTGAAATTGCAAATCATGATATGGTTATAGTACTCTCTTTTAAAATTTTTTCTTTTGGCTCCATTACTTTGGCAACAGATCATTTGTTCCAATCATTAGCCTTCTAATCTGAGATCTTTGGTATACCTTAACCTGCTAATAGCTAAACCAGTGAAAACTTTCTTCAAAGGATTTCAATGCTTTGTTCAGTATGCTAGTGCATCATGGAAACTGTAGTCATTGCATAAAATATATCTTGGCTGGAGTAGATGAAATGATTTCCAGGAATTGGTCCTTCATATGCGTGCAAAGAGGGGATTTTGGTAGGCATATATGGTGAAATGCTTTGCTTCTGTAGCCAAATTATTGATCATGAAAAATTCTATTCTAATGTTGGCTGCTTCAAATTCATCTTTGCAATTACAAAAAAAGGGTCCATGTTTGCAAATTAAGAATTTGTTTGACATTTTAAATTTTCGAGGTTAGACACTTATAAGTTTGCATGATTTAACTACACCTTTCTGTTCAGAATTTTTGTTGAGTTGTTTTTAAATTTTAAGGTTTAGCAGTGTTATGTCTTGCATCTGGCCATTTCTTTCTCTCTTTACATGTTAGCAAAATCTTTTCATACTTCTTACTAGGATTTGCTTAAAATATGCAAAGGAAATGTTTAATTTAGCAAATCTGCCTGTGGTTTGAATTGTTAGGTTCGAATCATGAAGAGAGTCAGGCATCCCAATGTGGTTCTCTTCATGGGAGCAGTAACTCGTGCCCCTAATCTTTCAATTGTTACAGAGTTTATTCCTAGGTATTTTGGTGCTCCATAACTTCCATGCTCTTAATTGTTTCTCATATTATATCATCTGCAATTAAATATTTGTTTTTTATTAACTGCTAATGGAACTTTTTGAGGGGCCATTGTTTGGTTCTATGATAACAATCTTGGACTTGTAATCGTAAGGTATGGGTTTGAGTTTTGAGAACAATCATTTTCTTGCAAACATGATGAAGGGTAGGACTGTCTCCAAATTCTCCCTCCCAAGAGTCCATTTATGTGGTATAATATGAGCCTTATAAAAGCACCGATATGGTTTATTCAAGTGCATGATGCATGAATAATCTTACTTCTAAGGACTTCTTGACCTGTTCTGCTCAATTTGGGTTTAAAATGAAATTTGTATGATGCTCAAGTACTTGTACAGTTCATTTTCCTATAAGATAACGTGCAAGTTCCGATGAAAAATGAGGTTGTAGCAAGATGGAAAGGAGATGCTAATACTCTATGCTTTTGTAACAACTGAAATGGTTTCATCAGAAGATTTTGTATTGGATCAGATAGTTTAAGGCACGTACACTGTTGTATTGGCTCATCAGACATGTTAATTTGTCACCGGAGCTTTCATTTTATTTTATTTTTTTCTGTTTTCTTAGTTGAACTCATGGTAATGTTTTTCTTGTAATCTGTATCATAGTTAATTGGCTAGATTTCAACAACTGTTGTGGTGCCCTTGCCTTTGAGTTAGAGTTGTAGTTTTTCTATACCAAATATTCATGTTAAAGGGTGTATTGAAGCATTCCAATGTTTTGCAGAGGTAGTTTGTATAGATTACTTCACCGGCCTAACAATCAATTGGATGATCGTAGGCGTTTGAGGATGGCTCTTGATGCTGTATGATTTTGTTAATCTTTATATATGTATATAAATTCAAATACCAGATAGCATAAATCTTTTTGATCCTGTTGAATTCATTGGAGATTCTCTCTTTTGCATAATTGAACCATTTCAGGCTCGAGGAATGAATTATTTACACAGCTGCACCCCAATGATAGTACACCGTGATTTGAAGTCCCCAAATCTTCTGGTTGATAAAAACTGGGTAGTGAAGGTGTCTATCCTTTCACCAAGATCTTTGAAAAAAACATTTGAAATATCTTCCATGCATTTATTATCTCCCAAGTTTCACCCAGCATGACTCTTAAGTTCCTTTTCCTTTTATTATCTAGGTATGTGATTTTGGGTTATCGAGGATAAAGAACAGCACATTTCTATCTTCAAGATCAACAGCAGGAACGGTAAGCTGTGCCAGATAAGCTGCACCTTTCTTTCACGTAACTATGCAGTATATATTTATGTATGTATGCCTATGTGCACAAGCAAGTACTAGCATTTTTCCCATGCATCACATGGATTTATCTTAAATTATAACATTATAATGATTATATTTGATTGTTCACTAACAATGATTTTTATTATATTTAAGAATTCGTACCAATATATAAAAATGTGTTAGGAATAATTAACTTCAAATCTAATAACCACTAATGAATTTTTATTAGTTGAAAAATATATCTAGAATTCTAGTTTTTTGATCTTAGCACACTCATCACATCAACACAAGGAGAATTAAGTACTGCCATGTGCTCACCTAATCATGGTTCATGATTTTGTGATTTTTGAGTTTTTATTTATGATTTAAAAAAAAAAGTTATGGGGGATGATTGTTGTTTGCTTTTTTTGTTTTAATGTTTCTTAGGGACATGGCCATTATTATAAAAAGTCATTTTGCATTCATAAGATTACATTGAATCTAGTCTATTGTTTATACTACATTTATCCATAATTAATGAGTAATCATAAAAACACACATGAATCTAACATACGTTGTGCAAACAAATTACTTGAATTTATGACATTAAATATAGGAGATTATCCTATAAGATACATTACTGCTGGTTCAACATGGGAACCTGTAGCAAAGCTAAGAGAAAAAGAAATTCTTGCAAAGGAAGAAAAAACTCAGGATACCAAACACTCTATACCATAACCAAGGAGACTATTTGAGCATCAAACAAAGGCATGTGGTTTTACTATTACTATCTCAAATCATTTTTTTTACATAGAAATTATAACC
>Ga0307510_10009586_pt1 | contig 11538 bp, 6 predicted proteins | sample 12_EM_MG_FD_207224 | JGI IMG/M metagenome (GOLD analysis project Ga0307510, IMG submission 207224) | Populus trichocarpa ectomycorrhiza microbial communities from riparian zone in the Pacific Northwest, United States - 12_EM | ecosystem: Host-associated > Plants > Roots > Unclassified | place... | reverse complement strand
ATATATATTGACCTATAAAATATATTAAAAGATTAACAATGAAAAATTGTTAAATTATCACATTTAAAAAACATGATATATTAAACATAAAAATTGTATTTTTTTTCTAGAGTTATTTAAACATTGCTATTAAGTAATACTCTAAAAGGTGTGGGAAAACTACTGTAGCTTTCCCACGCCTTTCACTTTCCCATCTTTAATATATTATATTATTATAATTATTATGTTATAATAATAATTATTATTATATTATATTATATTATATTATATATTAAAAATTAAATGAAACGCTAAATTGTTTATTTTTTTTATTTTTTTTTGTTTTTTTAATGAATTTTTTTGTTTGATCCCGGGTTTGATAGGTTAGTCTGGTTTGACGAGTTAACCCGGATTTTTTTTCTTTTTAATTAATTTTTTTCATTTAATTTAGTGTGTTAATGGTAAATTTCTTTATATTTAATTATCAAACTTTCATGACATGTATCCCGGACTTGACGGGTTAACTTGGTTTGACGGGTTAACCCAGTTAATTTTGGGTAAACCCGTCAATTATTTTTTTTTATTTAGTTATCAAACTTTCATGACGCGAATCCCAGGTTTAACGAGTTAACCTGGTTTGAAGGGTTAACCCAGTTAATTCAGATTTTTTTCTTTTTCTTTATTAGTTTTTTTCTTCCTGTTGGTTTTTTTTCTTTTTAATTAATCTATTTAATTATCACACTTTTATGACACGACCTTATAGCCAGACCCACATCCAATGCTCTAGGGTCCGGTGTTGCAGTCAGGCTCACTTAAACTTAAGTCATGTAAGTTTAATGTTATTATTAATATTATAAATAGTATTCTTGGATCAAGCATTACAGCTAGACCCAAGACTTTTGGGTATATCTTTGCAGAAAGACCTAATACTCTTAAATCTTAACATTTTTTTATATTTTTTATGCAAGAAAAAAAAAATTAAGCCGTGGTGTATGCCTTTGTTTTTTTTTCTTTTTTAAGCCTTTTACTTTGAATAGCACGGTGCAATCCACAGTGAAAAAACTTATGTCTTTAGTTTATTTTTTTCCATAGTTTCTTAATATTAAATTTTTTCTGTTTAATTATCAGGCTTTCATGACACGGATCCCAGGTTTGATGGTTTAACCCAGTTGATTCAGATTATTTTTTTTCTTTTTCTTCATTAGTTTTTTCCTTCCTGTAGGTATTTTTCTCTTTGCTTTTTCCTTTTTAATTAATCTTTTTTTAAAAAATTTAGTTCATTAATATTAAATCTTTTTTCTATTTAGTTATCACACTTTCATGACACGAATTCCAGGTTTGACGGGTTAACCTGATTTGACGAGTTAACCTAATTGATTCAGATTTTTTTTCTTTTTTCTCATTAATTTTTTTTTCTTTTTGTTGGTTTTTTTCTTTGTTTTTTTTAATTAATCTATTTAATTCTCATATTTTTATGACACGACCTTGCAGTCAGACCTACATCCAATGCTATTAGGTCTGGTATTGCAGCCAAACCCACTTAAACTTGAGTCATGCAAGTTTAATGTTATTATTAATATTATAAATATTACTCTTAGGTCAGACATTGCAGTAAAGTTCAAGATTTTTGGGTATAATTTTGTAGAAAAATTTAACATTTTTAAAACTTAATTTTTTTAATATTTTTTATGCAAAATAAATTGACCCGCGACATCGCAGATGTCATGTAAATAGTTTTATTTTAAAACGTGATAACATAAAATTGTATCTTTTCTCTAAAGTTATTATGTACAAACTTTTAATTTAATATTCTAATTTTTTTTTTAAAAAAACAAATCCCTAGGTTTTTATGTTTTGGGTTTGCTAGGGCACTCATGGGTTAGGCCAGGGCCAGGGAGGTAGGTAAAGTGAATGTCTTCTCAGCTCAAATCAGAAGAGTCGGTTGGATTGTGACCTTAGAGATACGTGTCGGTCAACGCTTTTCTTTGGTTTCATTGCAAATGCAAGGTTGTGAATTCCAGCTGGAAAATTTTACTTCCCATAAAGTTACCTGTTTTAAGTCCACATTTTACCGTTAGATGTTAGATTTGGCTGGACATGGGATTTCACTAAAAAAAACCCTTGATACTTAGCTACGATATTCAATAAAATTCGGTTGATTTAATTGAATTTTTAATAATTTAATTAATTTGATATTTAAATTTGATAATCAACACCAGATTTTTTAAATAATAAAATGATATTATTTTAATAAAAATAATTGATTTAATCTAATGATTTAAATTTGTTTGGATTAGTCTTTAATCCAAATAAGATATCTATGATTTTACCTATTTTTTAAATATATTTGACTATAATTGCAAATGGTTAAAAGTACTCAAATTTTAGAGCATATTTGTTAATGTAGCCAATCACGTTGTCATCTCTTCATATATATATATATAAAATTGTTGAGATAATTATATAAAGTCTAAAATCTATATATCTTTATGTTAAGAATTGTTTTTTTTTTAAATAATGTTTTAGCTATATTAATTTATTTATTTTTAACTATAAGAGTATCTTCACCTGTCTTTTTCTTAGTTCAAGATTTAGTTTCTAACAACATAATTAATCAAGTTTAAGATAAAATCATAAATTTTTAATCATATATTCACAAAAAAATACCTTTTTTCATAATCTCTTATCGAAAAAAAACCCAAAATGATAATGTAAATAACAAACAAACCCGTAAAGGATATAATTAAAAATTATCAAGCTAAAAAAGATTAAATAATACATAGTAGCATTATAAAATTTACCCTATGAAGAAACATGGAGAATTACAAGATTAAATTAACAGTTTATATTATCATTAAATGAAACATTGCTATGGAGTAATTAACTTCATTCCTAATAATATAAAGCCTAAATTTAAGTTTTAGCTGCTATTAATTAATCGATCATTAAGCAATAAGAGATCATCCCACTAATTCTGTCTAGTGATTGCATTATACACATATTAGAGCATTAATTAAATCTAGAGCAATCCATATCTCCATCATGAACATTGCATTATCCTGTTCTATTTACATTTTCAAGATGATCTAGACGTTTCATGTTACAAGAAGATTGTAGCCTTAACCTATGATAATAGCGAGTGAGTTGCCAAGGTTTTTTTTTTTTTAAAAAATAAAGAGCTTATAAGGTTGAAGTTCAACCCTACTTTAGAATTTAGGTGGAATTAAATTAAAAATCACATATGTACGGCTCGATCCTTAATTAACTTAGATTTTGAAAAAAAAATAATTCGAAATTGATTCGATTTGATAAAGTTGAACTAGTTAAAAACTCAATTTATTATTATTTTTTAAATAGTTACACCTCCTTAATGTTTAAATGTTTAAAGTAACATAGAAAATTTCCTATTTGAATAAAGAACATTAATGCATGATGTAAGTCAAACATTAAAAATGATAACATCCTGGAATATATTTAATAATATCAATTGTTGTTTTGATCTTAGAATCATTTATACTATTTATCACCTAAGCCAAATTGGATTTCTCATCATTTCTGCAAGAACAGAAAAAAACCAGTTATTTTTTAATATAAAAATAAAATATTCATTGCATTGAATTGAATTAAAATCGAGGAATTCTTCTATATTTAAATCAAGAATCAATTAAAGTACAAAATAATAAAGAATAAAACAGGTTAATATATTAATATAAAAATTTCTTAAGACATACAATGAAAATTAAACTAAGAAACTAAAATATAAGAATCCATATCTTAACACTATTAACAAAATATACATGGTGTGAGAAAAATAATATATCATTAGATATTTATTATTATGAATTGTAATAGTGAACTGATAATTTTATTATTCAGCAAATCAGTCTAGAAAATTAAAATCAGGGGTAAAATAGACTTCTCCATGTAATTCATTTGTCATTTTCGTTTTCAATGGAGGGTAAAAAGCGAGAACACTTTTTTTAGAACAATAAAATACATTCACTGCATTTAAAAGCGAAAATTAGATAATTGGTTGCTAAGGTTTTTTTTTAGGTTTCAAATTTTTTTGCACAGTTAAATTACTATCTTACCCTTGAAATAAAAAAAATAATTAGGCTTTCTTGGGGTCATTTTCAGATTTTCATGTTGGTTTTTATGTTATAAGCAGATTAGTAGATAAGTAAATTAGTATTTTGCATTAATTAAAAATTATTAAATTTTAAAATCTATCAGACACGTGTCAGTCACGCGAAAGCACGTGGAATGGTTCCGTCATGCTTCGATGGTGCATGTAGTGTCATACGGTGATGAAAAATTATATTTCGCCATGCCTTCATTCTTTTAATTTGTTATTTTTGCCCTTGATCTTTTTGTAATTTTTTTTTAATTTCATCATTCAATTTAAATTTTTTATTTTTTCAAATTTGATTCTGGTTTTTTTTTTCATTTTCCTCTTATCTCTTTTATATACTTTCAATTGTTTTCAAATCCATCCTTTAATTAAAATATTCGGTTTGTTATTTTTTTAAAAAAATATTAGTCCTTAATGTTTTTTTGGGTGTTTTCTTCTTTTAGTTCTTTTGTAAAATTGATTTTTATTTTTATTATCCACTCTCTCATTTGTTTTTTTTTCAAAGTTGATCCTTATTTTTTTAATTATTATTTTTATTGTGATTAAATTTTTTTTCAATTTCATCCTTGTTCTTTTAAGGTTTGGGATTCACAGTTTTTTCAATTTTGATGCTTCCAATCAAATGGTCCAGATCACGAGTTTTATGAGCAAACATGAGTTCCCATCTTTTTTTTATGGACTTATTTTCTTTTTCAATTTCATTACTCGACGTTGATTTTTTTATATATAAAAAAATAGGCTTCATGATTTTCTTTGTTTACTTTTTATAGGGTTATCTCGATCTCATAATATAGTTTATAAGTTTTGCGGGTTAACCTAGGTAGGCTCCCCCAACCTTTTTTTTTTCCTTTTAGTTACTTTTTTTCTTTGGGATCCTTTTGAGTTATTGATTTTTTTTTAATTTTATCATTCAATATTTAATTAGTTGAGAATTGACATTTGTTGTTTTTTCATATTTGGTGATTCCAATCAAAGCTCAGGGCAAAGGTTTTATAATCTAACAAGGGGTGACATAAATATTTTTTTGGACTTATTTTTTTTTCCATCTCATAATTCAAAATTTTTAAAAAAATTAGGTTTCATGATTTTTTTAATTTTTCTTTTTGCGGGTTATAACATGACCTAGAGCTTTGATGAGTTGACTCGAGCAGGCTTAGATCTTTTTTTAGCTTATAACTGTAATTGTTTTTTAAAACCTTTTGCATGGTAGATTTTGTTTTTCAATTTCATTCTTCAACATTTGGTTTGTTGAGGATTGAGCTTTATTTTTTTTTAAAAATTTGTTGCTTTTAATCAAATGACTCGGGGCATGAGTTTAATGGTATAACACGGGTTAACATGTGTTTTTTTTTTATTATTTAACATTATTTTTTTTATAAAAAAAAACACTCCTACGTCTGCTTTACATTGTTTTTTTCTCTTTTTTTTTTCTGGCCCTCGAAGGAGCACAATTGACATAGCTAATTCGATAAATAATCGAACAACCGCAATTATTATTATTTTTAATGAAGAATTTATAGTCAAGTATAATTTACAAGTGCTTAACACTTTAAGATCTCAGTACCCGTTTGGTAACGTGGCCAACCACACGATTGGCGGCACTACCAAAACCAAATAATAGGCTTTTTTTTAATAACCAATCACGGCATAACACGCTTCACTTACTGGGATTATGAGTTGAATACATAGTTGTGTGGGATCCAAGTAAAAGCACACAAATCGACTTATCAAGAGCTCATGAATCATTATACAAAAGAATCCATTTCCTACCATCCAAAAAGGATCTAATAGTAAAGTCTTGATGATAGGAGAAGCGAACCACACCTCAACACCCTTTTCTGCTTTTTATGGGGATTGTTCGTGTGGTGCTTTTGAGATCTAGTGGTAATAAATTTGAGAGGGTTGACCAACCCTAGGGTTTAAGATAGATTTTGCTCTTTCTTTGTACATTTGCCACTACGATTCAATCCTCATGTAGTTGTTATGCTTTAGTTATTATGATTCAAACCTCATGGGTTTTTCTTAAAAAAGTCAAAACAATATAATATTGGTTTTTCTTAAAAAAATTAAACCGGTTTTTGACGGTCCATAAATCAACCATGTTTTTTTTATCATGTAAACTTCCATCTAGTTTATTTTAAAACTAAATCTAAATTAGGTTTTAGATCAACAAATCGTAACTAAATTAATATGTTAGACTAAGTTTTATAATTCTAAAGTTAATATTATTTTCAAATAATTATATTATTTTGTTGCACTAATATTAAAAATAAAATTTTAAAAATAAAATTTTAATATATATTTTAAAAATAATGGTTACCATAGTCTTAAACCCCTGCACATCAAGGTACACATAAAAGTCATTAAGCAATCATCCCCACCGGTCTTCGGTCTCTTCAATGCCAAGCCAGAGATGAAGCAACTTCTGTGGCTAATATGGCAAACTCGGTGGCCAGTTGATATGGAAAATTGTACTTGCTAACTGGGGCCCTTCTTGAGAGGGTATGTACGAAGTTACAGTCAATTCCCTCAAGTTGTCAACAGTGACGTTCAATCTCCACAGTTTGTAATCAAAAGTGGCAGCCTAAACGCAGTGAAGACATGAACTTTCCTGGAAAAAATGTTGAGCTGGTGCTTTTCATGTGAAGGAGATGTAATCATATGACTTGTATGATGTATTAATTGTCTTGTAATTAAATGCAGAAACAAAGGCATCTCAAGTCAGGAACTCGAACCCAAGTGACAACAGAAGGGTTAGGGTTTGTTAACGACAGACCTCCACTATCCCTCTCGTGCAAGCCACAACCAAGATGCATGCTGAATTTTGGAAAAAATAAACCTCTAGGATTAGCCCCTTTTGGAGATGCTAATGAATATTGATTGATAATATAAGCGATCAAAGGTACATAAAGGTGTAGCCTATAGTTTTGTGCTACACAAAAATGGACGATCCATTTCGAGCTCCAACACTGAATACTGATATGACCTAGCATATTATTTGGAGTGGGCAACCTATGTGCAAGAAATTACCCTGTGGAATGATAAAAAAATCAGAGGTGTGCCACTAAACATGTACAAACTATGGTACCGGATTGAGTTGCATATTGCTCTCTTGGCCTACTGATTTCTTGTTTTCACTTGCGTGCTGAATGGTAAAGCTCCAAGTAATCGAGAGCAGGCTTATTCCAAGACCAGTCTTGCTCCATCACCTTTTTACACATCGAGTTAAACCAATCCCGACCGTCGTACCAGGCAGAGATTGCCCTGAAATATTCATTGGAAAATAAATATTACCGAACAAAATATATTCAAAAGGCAAGCTTGCATATGCAAGCGATAACAGGCAAGAGGGATCAGTGTCATCTTAACATTTTACAGCATCCCCATCAAAACTTTAATTGTTTCTTCTTCACATGTTCAAGAATGAAGATAAAGTTCTAGTACAAAAATAAGATGGCAAAAGAAGTTTTCCGTGATGAGGAAAAAGAACCAAAAGAATTGCCAATTGGCTTGCTTATGTACTCCAGGCACTACACGTCAGTAGCATATGTTAAATGGTATGGCATCTTCACATTAAGATTATATCAGGGCAGACACTGGGAACGATAGTTTACCGTGTGTTCAAGTTTGTGGGTGTTAAATTGCACCGATGATATCCTCATATTCAAGATTTTCCAAAGGGGAAACATCGGAGACATAACTTGTGTGCGTGTGTTTAAACATGCAGTTCACTAAAGAAGATAAACATCCACTCACCTATTTAGAGCATAATCAACACCAGCAGGGTCAGCTCCATCAAAGTTAAATCCATTTGGTTCAAGACCTTGTGCTTTGGCTCTTTCTTTGTCATGGTCAACATCAAACACAGTGTCGAAAAGCCCTAAAGAAGAAATAGCATGAAAATGGACTACTTAGCATACTATAATTGCTGGTACTAGCTTGAGAAGTGCACTAGAGAACTTGTAAACAGTAATCTTGTCAAGAAGCACCACAGAGTCGCAAGGCATTTGACTACGAAAGTAGAAATTAATTTCAAGTCTACCACATGCCAAAAAAGCACAGTATGAAGTATCCAAGAGCTAGTAACACTTCCTCTACCCAAACCCCTCATCCTCGTTACTAGTGATAATAATATAAAGCACCATCAGAGTTTTTCTCTCTTTTTTGTAGGTGCAATGACAACCTGGTGGTCAACATACACACCTCAAAAGTGGGTCTAGAACAAGTTTAAAAAGGAAATTCTTCTTATATTTAAAGAATAATTCATTGGAGTTCATTTTTCTTCTTTTTTTGAAAAAAAAAAAAAACTAGAATAAGTTGAGAAATTTTGTCAACGTAAAAGAAAGATAGGTACTCACCTCCAGTTTTTCGAACAACAGCTATTGAACCATATCTCATAGCAGTAAGCTGGGTCAGTCCACAAGGCTCAAAAATAGATGGGACTAGAATGAAATCAGCACCCGCATATATCTACCAAACAAAAAAGAAGATTTTCCTGGTCAGTTGCAAAAGGAAGAGGTAAGTTCATTGAAATAAAAATTGAATGTGAAGTTCCAGGAGAATACCAAGTGCGAAAGAGGCTCATCATAAGTCAAACAAAGGCGAGCACGGTCATGGTGACTAGAATGCAAGTGGTTGGCCAAATTCACAAAATCATTCTGGACACGGGGATCTGGAGCTGAACCAAGCAGTACAACCTATACACAAATTTCATTTCACAGAAATGGTAAGATGTTATTATGCTTCAACATATGCATTGTTCAAACCTGCAGATGACTTAAGACCTACTAATGGACTTCCATAATTCTTATGTTGGCATTCAGATCATAACTGTGATGATATTATTGCTGAATCACAATAACAGAAACACAAGGAAAGATAGAAGACAGGATAAGTTGGGGGTGGGTAGGTGGCGATGCATCAGCCAGATTACACAGCAGTCAGGATGCTTCAGGCCACTCCCAATGCTGCTCTGTGCTGGAAGGAAACCTAGATGGATTACAGTACTTGTAACTTTTTTTTCTTTAAATAAGTGATGGGTCAAGTGTTGAGATCATGTCCAACATTAAAGGAGTCTACACTGCCAAACAAGAAATTGGCCACATTCTCAACTGTTAGCAATCCAATAACTAAGCAATACTCTGCAAAGGAATGGTTCCCATTTAAAGCGAAAAAGTGGCATGCATTTAATGGTTTTTCACAATGCAATTCTGTGCCACTATTCAAGAGACATGTTATTGTCTTGGTGTATCTAAATCAGTCAACAGAACCAAAACATTTACTGCTAGCATTGCACTTTAATGATTGGGAAATAGCTGGCAGAGATAGATATTGTTGAAAAGCAGTCCTATGGGCTGATAAATAATCCACAATAAGAAGAGAACTTGAGAAACAGGAAATCGGATAGAAAAGAACCTGCCCACCGCGCTCTAAGGTGCGCCAAATTGCATGCTTGATGAGATGGATTCCCTTTTGATGTGTCAAGCGAGTAATTATTCCTACCAGAGGAAGATCAGCCTTTTTCAAACCAAGCCTTTGTTGCAAAGCCTCCTTGGCAGCTCTTTTTCCTTCAACAACATTCTCGGAAGTATAAGGTACCTGGAATAATAGATATTAGCCACAATTGCATGGCGGAAGAAATCTGAATCTCCAAAGAAGATTACAATTAAAGACAAAAAAGTGCTCCGTTCTAATAAACCATCTTAAACCTTGAAAAGTAATCAAAAAAGGTACGCATAGAGTTTCCATCAGAATGACAACCCTCAATGTTTGCATATGCATTAAAGACAAATAATGGCACTTGCATTTCAGAATGGATTCCAATTGCAATCTTCAACCACGCATGGCCATGCATTCACAGGGCCAATCTTTCATTTCACTTCTAATGCATAGATGTATGTATCCAATTAGTAGGTTGCAAATTCATGGAAGATGGAGCATACTAGGAAGCGTTTAGAACTTATGGACTTCATTTCAAGAACCATCAGTCAAAAAAATTCAAAATGATATGGTAACCCACTTACAGGAATGTATGTATCATTATAAGGGTCCCATATATCAGGGTCAATTCCATTTAGGATGCCATGGAACTTGTGGAGATGAGAAGCAATTAAAGGATTTCCTGAAATCTCCCTTGAATATGTGGGAGATACCTGCAAAAACAACAACAACAAAAAAAATATATTCTCAGGTGCCGCCACAGAAATCATAAAAGTGTGAAAATATTATTAAAAAAAAGTTGATTGAAAAACTAGAAAATGCAAAAGAAAGAACAACAATTACTTACAGTTGTAGCCTTGTCAGAATATGCCATAGCTTTCCCAATGTTGTTTGCCCCAAATTCAAGATTATGAATGGTGAAGACTACCCGGGATTTACTAAGACCATAATGCATATAATGGTCCTTAAACAACCATGCAACTGGAGCACTAGACCAATCATGGCAATGGATAATATCCTGGAAGTGTAAAGCACTGATTAACACGTCTTAGGAAGAAAAGAAATAGATTCAATGAGCATATTCAGAAGGACGGGGCTGGTTGATTTGGTCAGATAGATATCACAGATTAACAATCATTGTCGCAACCAGTTGCCCAACCAGCAGCAAAAGCTGGTTTTGAAAGTTGGTCATGGAGAATAACTTCCTGAAATCCATTCTTCTACACATAATTAATTGTATTTTTCCTATCACAATGTTTATATATGGGCTTTATTAGGGTGTAGTCAATGAATGACATCATAACTTCATTATGTATTAAGTAAAATTTACCACCCATGCAAAAGAGATATTCTAAGAACCAGTAACCATTTTAACAAAATAACTGCTTGATGCTGAATCAAATCATTTAACTTACAGGATGAAATCCACTTTGTTGTAAAAATTCAAGGGCTGCATGGCAAAAGAAACCAAATCTCTCCCCATCATTCTTGCAGCCATATACGCAACCTGCCCAAAACATTCTGCAAGAAAATAATGCATCAGGAGACCTTATCAGGCATTTTGTTATATGAAGTGATAATTATGGTGGAACAATATGTACAAGCAGGCAACACTTTGAGGGTACTGTAGAGCACAAAAGTTACCCATTTTGAGGCTCCAAGAAATAGACAGAAAGGCCTTCCACCTTCCCAAACCATACTTTTATTTCAGTCCCACCCCAGGAATAGCTTCTCTGGTAGTGCAAATCTTTCACCTGTTTCAGAGAGCACGTTTAAAGATTTAATGGAAGCAGTGCTTCATGTTTTACAGAAAAACAAGATGCAAAACCTACTATTTAGTTTGATAGTGTCATTTTAATTCTTACAGGACAAATCACTTTTCTTATTGAAAGACACATGATCTTGTAATAGTAGTGCATGCTTTATAAGTGCCAATTCATTATTGCTATAATTATTATTTTATTTGGAAGAGTTTTTTTTTTTTTTTG
>Ga0307510_10009584_pt1 | contig 11541 bp, 5 predicted proteins | sample 12_EM_MG_FD_207224 | JGI IMG/M metagenome (GOLD analysis project Ga0307510, IMG submission 207224) | Populus trichocarpa ectomycorrhiza microbial communities from riparian zone in the Pacific Northwest, United States - 12_EM | ecosystem: Host-associated > Plants > Roots > Unclassified | place... | reverse complement strand
CCATTAAATTAGTCGAGACACGCGCAAATTAATTCAGACACCCGCGTTAATAAAAAAAAACTAACTCTTTTTTATTTTTACTTAACTTGTTTCAAATGCTATAGTAATGTTAAAACCATGGAGATTATAATTTAAATTAAATAAGAAAAAGGAATGAAATGAAAAACGAAAGATCTAAATAGCTAACCATGCAAAATTATTAAATCAAATAATTGCTAAATTGAAGAAAAAAAGGAATGAAATGAAAAACTAAAGATCCAAATAGCTACCCATGCAAAATTATTAAATCAAACAATTGCCAAGCAGTCTTAAACACCAACTAATAAAATCTAAAAAGCATCTAGAAATCCTTCATGACAAAAGCCATCTAAAAAATAAAATCTCAATTGTTTAATCGAAAGAATTTAATATTAATCTATTTCAAAGGAATATCTAATAATTATTTATTTAAATCTTCAATGTTAATTTTAAAATCTCTAGAATTTTTCAATGCTATACACTTGTATGATAATAATAAAAAAAATTATTCAAAATTAAAAAATATTTAAAAATTAATCCACCTTTATTTCTTTCGTTGATATTGGTAACATTGAAACTATAAGACTCAAAGGAGAGCACATGTGAATCTTAAAGGACTAAAATATAGTTTAACAGAAAAAATATGGAGAGTAAAACCCTCGAGGCAGAGGGTTTTGTGACTTCTCCTTTGTTTCCCCACGCTCGCTTCCTCCTCCTTCCACTTCCTTGAAACCCAGCGCAGAGTGAGGGTCTCCTTCTCCGCCCGCTCCTGCTTATCCTCTCAGCTCGGTTGAGCTCGAAAAAGGTGATTTCTTTTTCCTACACCCGGTTTCTTTCCTTTCCATGTGGTGTTTGATGTTTCGTCTGTGACGATGACAGCTTTATGGATTTGTAAGAATTATCTGCCAAGATTTTGGGTTTTTCATTATATATATAACACGCATGCGTTGGCTTTATAGAAAGTAAAACAAGTGTAAAGGTTTTATTAGATTCAGCTTGAAATTGGATTTTTTTTGGTAGTAATAGCTTTTTTGATGCCTTAACTTGATATTTGGACTTTAAATTGTCATTATGTTTGTGGTTTTTTTTGTCTTAACTCTAAATCGTGCTTCTTTATATATTTGAAGATTTGATTTTGGTGTAAACAGCGGATTTTATCAAGTGTTTAGCATGCTTTTGGAGCTTCGAATTTGTTTTTATTTAATGTGTTTTTAGATTGAAAACAAGGGAATTTGATGGTATTTGGTGATTTTTAGTTTCTTTGGTTGTGGAAAGCAGCTGATAGAAGGAGCATTGAGATGGCACATGCTCGAGGAGGTGATTTCATGTTCTGTGATTTGTGTGGAACGATGATGTTTTTATATTCAAAGGAGCATGTTGAATGTCCTTTGTGCAAATTTAAGAAAAGTGCAAAAGGTATGGCTCATGATCATCTATTTAGTTCAAAGTAGCAACAGCCAGCGTGTATGCTTAATGCCTTCATAGATTTTATAGTAGTGCTGGTATTTGGATTATATCTTCTCCTTTTCCTTCCCTCTTTTCTTACTGTTACATACCGAAAACAAAAACTCAATGCATGGTTGGTTTTTGATGTTTCCCAAATAAGAGATAGAATATTCCCGGTCAATTTCTATATAAGAATCTATGCTTCACAGATGATAATTCTGAAATTGTTCACCGCAATGCCTCACTAATCAGCACTGTGACCAGACAAACTCTTTATGTTTGTACATCCAGCTAGCAAGGTGTTTCTTTCATTGTAATCTGGATTTAGTGAGTTCTGAAATTTTTCAAAAGCCTGGTCAAAGGAAAGTAATATATTGCACATTGATAATGCTTGTCAATTCTTTTCTCTTGCAAGGCTCAGACCAGCCTATTTTATACAATGCTAATATAAGAACAGAAGCGTTATCTATGCAGGTTCCTTATTAACAAATCTATACACTGTAGTTATTCTGGATCATGTGTTTCTTTTAGTTGTTAGTTGATTTTCATCTTACAAGCTTTATAATTTGCAACAACTAATGTTTGCCTTTTCCCGTGCCCAAATTTTTCTGTTTCCTGTTTATCTGTGTTTGGTGGGTAGGTGGTCTCCATGCACATGTTTTACTTGGTTTGTATATGTGTTCAATGTCAAACTGCAATGCTACATCTTGAAATTATCTATTACAATTCTGTCTCTGTCTAACACTGGTTGTTCCTTTTCTGCTGTCATGACATTAATTTGCAATGCTGAAGTGAATCTTGGGGGTAATCTTGTATAGTTTTAATATCTTGCATGATGGCACTGTCTTGCAAATTGTAAATTGTACGGTGTTGTCTACTATCTGTCATGAAATCCCTCTATATTATGTTGCCTTTTCTTGATAATCTACCAAACTGAATTTACTGCCACTGTCTTCAGATCTAAGTGAAAGAGAAATAAGCTATCAAGTCAGCTCTGAGGTATGCCTGAACTGACCTGTTGAGTTATGAAGTTTTTCTCTTGAGTTACCATGCAATCTTTTTTCTTTTCCCTTTTCTTTTCTCTTGCAAATTGCATTTGGTAGGATATAAAGTATCGAGTTTGACTGTCCCTCCATAATGTAGGGGGAACCTATGAAGAATGGTTTTATGAATCTGGGTTCTTAGATCTTTTTGTCGAAAATGATCTCTCAATGTTAAAGTAGATCTAGGCACTTGTAAATATTATTAAATTGAAAACTAAGGTTGTCAAATGTCATAGAGTTTTCATTAATGTGCATTTGCAGGTCATGTATGGAAGCATATGCATCCAAGCTTGTCCATCTCTTTATTTTCCTTTGTTTTTTTTCCTTCAACAAGTTCTACCAGGTGCAACTTATAGAATTTCGAAGTAGGATGCTCCCTTTGAATTCCTATGGTTACTTTCAATTTAATTATCACTATTCTTTTGTGGATTATACATATCCGAGAAAATGTCTTTGGCATTTTCATCATGAATGGTAATTCAAGCTGTGAAGTCAGTTGTCCTTGTGTGTCTTTTGGTGCAGGATATGAGGAGGGATCTAGGCATCTCACATTTTGAAGGAAAGATGGAAGTGAAAGACATGGAGGTAAATACTTTGGACAGAAATTGATTTTCAGGCTGCCTTCAGCTTGGATTTGCTGGTAGTCCTAACATGAAGTTTTTTTCTTTACAGATAAATAAGAAATGTGAAAAATGCGGCCACACAAAGCTTAAATTTTCAACCAGACAAGTATTCTACCTCACCTAATCACTTTGGCAATATCATCATCAAATTCACAATTTCATTACTAATCGATCACCTTTGTATCCTTTTGTCCTACAGATGAGATCAGCAGACGAGGGCCAAACGACTTTTTTTCATTGTGCTAATTGCTCATATACATTTACTGAGAACTGAGCATCCAGATGTTGGAGCTTTCAAGACTGACCTACATAGAGCTCAGGTTAGGTGGAACAGTCTGAAGATGAAGTGTCTTGAAGGTTTTTATATTGTTTGATTGACAGCACAGAATGAACAGCCAATTGTTGACAGTTGAGAAAATTCTCACTTCTGAACTTTACAATTTGCTTTTCAAGATTGTATTTTTCACCTAGAAAAAATTGGTTAGATATCAAATTAGCTGCAAAACCTTGTTGAAACTCTCCTGTCGAAGCATCTTTAATGTTTCGTTTTAGTTTACTTGTCGATAAACACAGTTCTGTTGTGTGTTCACCTAGTAACTGGGTTTGCATGAATGTTGTCACTGCCATGCCCTAACCAAATCACTGACGTTAAAAGCAATGGCAGTAAACTTAATTACTGAATTTGTGGTTTTAAATGCTCTCCACCCCTTGTTCCAGAGACATGCTCCTTCCTACCCTGCCTTGCAGCAGGGACGAGCAATATTAAAAAAGAAAAGAAAAACTGAACCACTCAAATCATTCAAATCAATCAAATCAATTTGGATAACAATTTTTTTAAAAAAAACTCAGAGAACAAAGTTTTTTTGGGGCAATTCAAGTGATACCAAAAAAAAAAGTAATAATAACCTAAATTATATTCAAGTAAGCCCTCTCTCTCTCAGTACTACTCTCTTTGTTTTCTGTCATTTTGCTTAAAGTTATAAACTTTTGTGCATGTTTTTCATTTCTCTTGATGGGTTTTATTTTTCAAGTTGCTTGGTCTTTGCCTTGTAGAATTTGATAGTGTTTATTTGGTTGCTCTTTCGGTCTCTTTAGTTTCATTTCTTGTTTTTGGTTGCTGTTACTTTAAGCTTAGATCAATAAAATTGAATGATGCTGTAGAATTGAGATCCTATAGACAGGAGTTGTTTTCTTGGTTAGCTTAATGTCCTCGCATGTAGTGATAATTTGGCCTTCTGGGTTAGTTTATCTCGAGTTTTCAGAAATGGGATGGGTTTCAATTTTAAGTCCTTTCTTTTGTTTTTTGGGGATTGTTTTATTTGCTTGCATGGATTTAAGTCCAACTCTTGAACGCTTTTGTGTTTGCATCGATCGATGCAGAAGTGGAGTGTTGGGTTTCTCTTGCTTTAGTTCCCACCATTAGAGAGCAATATATGTCTTCCTCAGTCTGCACTCTCTTGCAACCATTCCCATTTGAAATTCAACCACTTACTTAAAAGCTAGGCCAAACTCCACCCGAGACAAGCTACCTAATCTGACTTTCTATCTTCAATCAATAAATAGAGGTGGCATGATTATAGAAAAATTTAAATATAACACAATGACTAACAATATTAAATTCTTTTTGTTATTGTTTATGCTCAGCAATCTAGGCAATGCATGTGGTGGAATCTACAACGAGGGGCTTGTTGGAAGCATTACTTGTGCTGTTAATTCCTTGGACCCTGGATTTAGAGTTGTCTAAAGCCTCAAGAATGTTTTGGATGAAAGAGTAGTTAACATGGAGGAGGAAATTAAAAAGGTCAAAATAGTATATTCATCATTTTTTATGCCTACGTATTCTTGTTGAGTTCAAAGGTTTATTAAGTAAAGGAGACGGGTGAAGAAATGTGTGGCTAAGCATTATCCCTGTTAAGGTAGGATTCTTTATGCCATCTTTGTCTTGTTTCCCTTTGTCAAATCTTTAAATTTAAATTTCAAATGTTTTTACATGTAGTCATCTTATGCTTCAAGGTTTTGATTTCTTTGCCTGGTCTAACATAATAGCTGTCTAATTGTGATGCTAAATTTTTTAGGAAAACTTGGATATTTTCCTAGATTGCCATATAGACTTGAATTTGAGTATTTGGCTTGCAATATAAGAACGTACAGAGAAGGACTTCTGAGCTTCTGAAACAACAATGAGAAAGAAACCATGCTGATTTTGTTAGTTCTTCATGGATTACGAGTTGCTATCCATGTGAAATTGTAGTTTCCAGAAATTTATATTTATTTAACAAGCTTCCAGTACAAATTTACAAGTTTATTGATCCTCTTGAGCTCTGTCGATCATGTTGAACTCACATCAATGATCCATTACCGCTGGCACTTCCACTGGATACTGGTCGATCCTGTCTGACCAAACATTCAAATTATCTTGTTTGATCTTGGAAATGCACTTCCAAACTGCACTATTACATTTAAATCCACTCCCAAATGCCAGTTGCCAAACCCTGTCACCCTGTCTAACCCTACCTTTTGCTTCAAGATAGCTCAGTGAGTACCAAGTTGATGAAGAAGATGTGTTCCCAAACCTATAAAGTGTCATTTTTGATGCCTCCACATCCCTATCTTTCAACTTAAGGAACTCCTTTATAGCTCCAATCACAGCTCTGCCACCAGCATGAATGCAAAAGTGATCAAAAGCCTTCTTGAAGTCTGGAATGCAGGAACCTCTCTTCTTTGCAGGAGGCCAAACTTTCTTCCACATAATTGATAGACCATATTGGATTAGCTCAGAGTAAGGCAGCACAAGCGCAGCTAATGTTGTCATGTTAGTTTTCAGTGCTTCTCCGGCTACTTGCGGGATGGATCTCGACAATGATACTCCGGTGTACCCTTCATCATCTGCTTCCTGAACAACACATTTGTATGAATTATCCTTAGATCCAAGATGAGTCCTAACCAGATGTTGGAGTTCATATTTAGCAATCTGTCTGTCACTTTTGCGATTTGATAGCAAAATCGCAGCACCTCCCATTCGAAACAAGCAGTTTGTCAGTAGCATAGACTTGACTTGTCCATGGTACATGTTGGAACTCACTGATTCCATGCTGAGGACTAGAGCCAAAGAGTTGTTGTGCGCTCCGAGGAGGTCTCGAGCTAGCGAAATTGACAAGAGGCCAGCACTGCAGCCCATCCCAGAAAGATTGAAGCTCCTTATATTGCTTCTAAATCCAAATTTATTGATCATCATTGTGGCTAAAGATGGAGTGGGGCATACAAGACTGCAATTTGTGATGATAATGTCAACGCTTTTCGGATCAATCCTGTGCTTGGTGAATAGGTCTTGGACTATTGTGAATAGCACCATTTCCACTTCTTCAATGGTAGAACTCAAGGAAAGATCACATGGAAATTGGTGGACTCCCGTGGGCAAGTAGGTTTCGTTGCCAATACCCGATCTTTCACTGATTTTGGTTTGAAACTCAATTGTTTTGCTGTCAAACTTACCCCATCTTTCTACATGTTCTATTAAGGAGGAGAGGGGAACTCGGAGAGTGTTTGGTGCCTTGTAGCACATGAAGTCAACAAGATAAACATGCTTGGAATTGAATGAAAGGTACAAAGCAATTGCCACCGAGAGAGTAACCGCTGCTAGCACTCTGAAATCAGCAACCAGGATTAAGATTTCAGCAATCCTGGTTTGCTCTAACATGAAGCTCTGATCTTTTGCCATTTTTCTGTTCTTGGGTGAATCTTGAATCATGCTCTAGTAAGCTATAATGTCTCTATATATGAGTGAACGCGATTAATTTTTACTCTGTGAAGGGACGTGTGTCCTTGTTTAAGCATAACAAGCGGCTGGTTAAAGACTCATGGAAAGAAAATGAGCAACTATAACATCTATGGAGCATGCATTTTCCTCTGCAATAAATCAAGGAAAAAAAACTATTCTAACTCTCTATTCACTGTAACAAATATTAGGTTAAGAGTGATGACAGAGACATCTAGATAGAGAATCAAGGTGTCAGCGGGCATCCACAGCAACATACATGGAACATAACAGACAAGTAATTCAATACCGCAGTGGCACATTAAAATCACTCGTGTTGTCATCTCTCCATCTAGGCCGTCTAGGGTTTGCTCTTACTGGTCACGCATGTCCAGATGGAAGCAGTCATGATGGACATGGCTGCCTTTATGAACCCTCATAGACAATCAATTCTTTGCACAATCCTTTTTTGGCTGAAGACAGTGTGATAATATAAGCTACACATTTGGAGCTTCACGCCTTAAAACGCCATTCCCTGTGGCAAATGGACCAAAGTTAGAAGAAAACAACAGGAAAAGGTTAAGGGAAAGAACTACTCCTTAAGCCCTGGTAAAGAACAAAATTGTTAGATAAATGGGTGTTTTTCCATGCTAGCACAAGCTATGTATACCTGTGATTCAGACAACAGTACATGCACATGAACATACCCTGGATAGTGACATAATCATTTGATCAGAGCAAGTTTTTGAAGTCTAGAGATTCGTGCATTGCGTGTCCAAAGACCCACAGATATATTCCTATCTGTTGTTAATGACGACAACCATTGCTTGAATTTTAAGGTTCCTTGATTTGGCACTGCCCTCCTTGTCCCCCATCTTTCCATTTCAATTTCCAACACCCCATATGGCCTATCAAAGTTTCGAAAACCTCTTGCTTTGCTTGCACAAAAGAGAGGAAAGAAACAAAATCCCCCCCCTCTTTCTAGGGTAAAGTGAAATCTCCACTTGCCTCATATTGCCAGATTTGACTGCCATGGTTACTTCAGTTAATGATTATTTAATTTTTTATATTATTATGAAAAAAAGTAAATAATAAGATGTATTTACTTATATAACTCAATTACAAATAAATAAGATGTACTGAAACAATGGTTGCTTTAAATCATGAAAAAAAAGAAGAGAGGAATTTATGTCTCATTAACAGAAAATATATAAGGACTTAGTTTTTCATTGTAATACTAGATATAATTTACTGTGAATTGTAAATAAAATTATCATTAAAAAATTGTTCAAGAACATGTTAATCTTTTCTAAATTTTTTACACGGTATAATAATGTATTTACCCTTATTATCAATATAATCTAGAATTGTTGACCAATGATTATTTTGTTTTTTAAAAAAATAATAACATTACTTATATACCCCCGAAGTAAAAAAAATTAGAGTTGTTGATAAATGTTTTTTTTTTGGCTTCTTAGAATAAAGTAAAAATATATTTTTATCCTTAGAAAAGATAAAAAAAAAACAAGACATACATCAAAAGGTATTTTTGTCCTTCCATAAGTTTTTTTTTAATATACCTTCCAGGCTCTTGAAAGGCATTTTGATATTTTTAAGTTGGAAAAATAAATTTTTATTCATAAAAATTAGCGTGTGCGCATTACACGCTAACGTGTGGGTGGTGTTCACGTTCTTTGGACGGCGTGTGCAAAACCATCTGGTAACCAAACCTGCTTTCCCATCGTGTCTTTGGAAGCATCACTATGTCTTCTTTCTATTGCTGTGTCGCGTAGAGGCAGATGATAAAAGGTTTGTCGCCGGTGGTTTTTTCTTTTTTTTTTCTTTTTTCTTTTCTAAAGAAAATACATGTCTATCCTTTTTTCTTTTGACTTTTTAATTCTAGTCCTTATGTGTTTTTATTGTTTATTTTTGTCCTTGACCTTTTTATAAAAGTTTTTTATATTTTCAATTTAGTTTTTAAATTATAATTTGTCATATATTTTCCTTTTCAATTAACTTCTTTTTTTATTTTCTTCCTTAACTCTTTTGTTAGAGTTTTATAGGTTCTTAATTTCATCATTCAATTAAAGATTATGTTGTTTTATTTTTTTCCAATGTAACCCTCATTCATTTTATTTCTTTTTTCTTCTGTTAATTTTTTTTTAATTTAACCCTCTAGTTCTTTTTCATGCTTTTAATTTATTTTTTATTTTGATTTTCACCTTCATTCTTTAATTATAATTTTTTGTGTGATTGATTTTTTTATTCTAATTTCATCATTTAACGTTTGATTTATTGGAGATTAGATTTCATAATTTTTTTTTATGATGCTTCTGATATAATGATACAAGCTACAAGTTTGAAAAGTTAATGCGGTTCGGTATCCTTTTTGTAACTCATTTTTTTTTATGATTTTATTATTCTACATTATTTTTTTTTATAAAATTTAGTTTTGTGTCTATCTTCAATTTATTTTCTATCAATTTATCTCGATTTTATAATTTAGATTACGAGTTTTGAAAGCCTTTTTTTAATAGAGTTTTCTATAAAAATTATTTTGTTTATATTTAAATTTTGAAGAAATGTTTTTATTTTATATAAATAAGCTTTATTTTATAAAAAATAATATTTCTACTATGTTCATCTTTACATAGCATATATTTTTATTTAATTAATTAATTTAACTGTGTTTTCATTTCAAATATTTTAAAATAACATTTTTAATATATTCAGCCTTATATAATATATTTTTTTATTCAATCAATTTAACCATGATTTAATTTCAAATAATTTCATGGGTCATTGATCAACAAATTGATTGATTATTTGAAGCACTTGATGATCTCCGGGTAAATATTCTTTTTGAGGTTTATCTGTTAACGTTTTTCCAAGATTTTGGCATGCATGACATTAACAGTCCATGTGTCTAGCTAGCTAGGATTAAACCTTGAGCCACACTGATACAGTGATTTTAATAATATGTTGGGGTCCTCAGGTTCTGTGTTTTTTCAATAGCTGCACTCATGCTCCTCCTCCGCATGCCCCCAAACTCTCTCTTTAAAGCAAACACTTCACTTACAAGAATACTCAACAGTATAGACATAAAGTAATATATATATATATATATATATATGTTGTAAGATTAGGGAGGCAAGGTCATATATAATTAAGTAATGGGAAAAAAAGTAGAAAGATGAAGTCAGCATTTTGGCCTACCATTACCATATCACCAAGCTACATTTCTCTGTGCAAGCTGGATGATGCAAGGAAAAGAGACGAGGAAAGGTGAGAAACCCATGTTGGAGAAGGGGAGCACGTGCAAGGAAAGCCTGAGGAGAGAGCTTGCACGTGCCCTGCTTCTCCAGCAAGAGCTACACACCCAATTGTAAACCGCGCATATGGCCTTCGTCTTTCTTCATTCACCACAACTCAGGAAAACTGAGAACATTGTTGAGAAGCTAGCAATGGAGCTATAGAGCTGCCCTGGCCATGCATTTATATACTACAAGTCCTTAAGAGAGAGAGAGGGGGAGAGAGGGGGAAAGAAAGAGAGAGAGTTAAAGAGATTGAGTCTTCAAGTGGGCAATCTTTAAAGAGTACCCTACCCCATATGAGAAAGCAATCAAAGCAATTCAAGTTTTGATGTGTAGAAAAAACCATGCCATTCTTAATGCAAACTTCAAGTGAAAAAAAGAGAGAACAAATTGTCAAATTCATTCAAAGCAAAATCAATGTGATTTGTGTTTGCTCATCACCACTCTCTCTTCACAGGAGTGAAAAACACTCCCCAATCATCTTTGGATTACATTGTAGGTCCCATAACCAGTCCACAGCACAAGTAGCAGACGATGTGGGGGGGAAGAAAACAAGCAAGTGTGTGTATAAATTAATAGATTTGACCTTGAGTTTGACAGTGAGGCAGGCCAGTGAATCTTATTCTTACCGGTTTGATTAGTGGCGATATTTTGTTACGTATGCATGGAGTCAGTTTGTAGGATAATTTCTGCCGCCAAAGAGAGCAGACCCCACCTCTTTTCTTTATCCAAATTTTTGGTCTTCATGACCTCATAAACTGTCTTGAAAGTTGAGAATTCTGCTTTCTTCAGAATTTTTTAACAGTAATTTTTCTTAAAAAAAATGATTAAGTGTTAAGAAAATATTAGGAAAACAACATAATTTGAGTAAATACATGATTATTAATCGTTAGCTTTTCTTTCAAACACGTAATTACCATTAATCGCGTCCCTTTTTTCTTCTACCAACAGCTTGGTTGTAGAAAATCAAGATCACCCAAAAAAAACCAAAAACCCGACTGTTTTACCCCTAGATCACCGAAAACAACCACCAATCCTTCACCGAAACACCAGGTTTTTTATCCATTGAAGAATTCTCTTACTTTGAAGGCAACGTGGTGCTCCGCAGGTTGTTGCATCACAACAAAATCATAATTTTTGATGTTTTTGCTAGTGAAATACAGGTGCAACTTCAGCACACTTCATTGCTAAATGGGCACACGAAGCATGCCAAATAGAATTTTTTTTCTTTTGAATTCAAGTTTGAATTTTTTTTCCTGATCTTCGAAAAAATTACGAGGGTGGAGATTTACTTGTGCGGACCATGGAGCACATAAGTAATTAAGTTGGATCACACCCAAGTG
>Ga0307510_10009583_pt1 | contig 11542 bp, 3 predicted proteins | sample 12_EM_MG_FD_207224 | JGI IMG/M metagenome (GOLD analysis project Ga0307510, IMG submission 207224) | Populus trichocarpa ectomycorrhiza microbial communities from riparian zone in the Pacific Northwest, United States - 12_EM | ecosystem: Host-associated > Plants > Roots > Unclassified | place... | reverse complement strand
CCCAAAGCATTTGAAGCTCAACAACAAAATTCAAGGTTCGTGATTCTTGTTCATCACCCCCACCTCAATAAAAAAAACAGAATTTCCCGGTTTTGTTTATGATAAATTATATGTCTGTAAGTGTAGTTACGATAATTTTTTTAAATATTTTTTATTTTAAAATATATTAAAATAATATATTTTTTATTTTTAAAAAATTATTTTTGAAATCAACGTATCAAAACGATTAAAAATATTAATTTTTAGCAAAATAAAATTGAATTTTTTGGAAACACGGGTTGGCCTGCGTTTCCAAACGCTCTCAAATAGCATGTTTAGGGACGAAATGTATAAATCATATTTTTTAAAAAAATTAAAAATATTTAATTTAATTTTTTATATTTTTTTTTCAAATAATTTTTTAAAAATAAAAAATATATTATTTTAATATATTTTTAAATAAAAAATATTTTTCTAACATTAGAGCCGTCCATTAAGAAGTATATTGTGGTCTCAACTCTTTCCGAGCCAGATATTCGAACTTATTCAACTTGGAGGTATTTAATGTGTTGACCAGGGAAGCAAAATGTACCAAGAGGAGCAGTTATGTTGACTCTCGCAAACAACCTGGCTAGTGTTCCAACACATACAGAGAATAATTAAAAAAAAAGCCCTCTTCTCAAAGTGAATGGCATTTTCACCGAATTAGGACTTAAACAAATTGATGAATATTCGCCGGCTATTACTAGTTTTATGTACTACAGAATTGTGCCTCCACCAAATACCTGCTGCATTTTCCAAAAGCCATTTCTAAATTTTAATTTCAACCTCCATGCATCTTAGATGTTTGTTCATGCGGTGAAAATGAAAAAAGTGTCTTTACAACAACTTGATTTTTTTATTCAAATTAATATTAAAAAATAAAACTAAAAAAAATAGATAAAAAAAATTAGGTTGTTAAATGATGAAATTAAAAAAAAAATTATAGTTGATGGTATTTTATGAGTATTGTTACAGTGATTTAGCAACACTTTTTATTATTTTGTTGAAAGATAAAATTAAAAATAAAATTAATTAAAAAAAGCAGCAAACAAAAAACCAAAGTCGATTTGGGTTAATCTATTAAACATGTAACATGGGTTATAAAATCAAAATAGTTCATAGAAAGCAAACTTATAAAGTCTCTCTTCTAACAAATCTAATGTTTAAGGTTGAAATCGAGCAAAACAAAATTAAATCCATGATACTGATATATTACCCAGCTAAAAGAAAAACAAAAAAATATCTAAAGCATAAGTTCATAAACAATATAGTATTGAATGATAAAATAAATAAAAAACACTAAATATAAAAATGATTGGGTTGTTAAAGGAAATCATCTTACAACAAAATACAAAATATGGGCATTTTGGTCTTTTCCATATTTAAAAAAATAGTAAAATTATTTTGTTACTTTTAAAAACAAAATTAACTAAACTCTCTTAGAGGTTTTTTTTAATGATTCTTTTACTATGGTTTTCTTGGTTAATATCAAAGTTACCTAGAAATATTGTTGTATTTGATCATATATTAAATATTATTAAAAAAACTTTATGCACGCGCTGGTGAGCGGTGACTTTTGTGTCATTTAGATGGTGCGTATAGAACTATCCGGTCACCAAACACCACTATTTGCTACGACGTCTGAAAGGTATCGAATCTCCCTTTACGATGTGACAATGTGTGCCCTAAACACACCTCCGGTTTGACACTAATGATCATTTTTTATTTTTTCTCTCCTCCACCTTGAATTCCATATCAACCCCTTCAAAATTTTAGACCAACCCCTTTATTTTTTTTCTTTGATATACGTTCCTTGTCCATTTAATTGCTATTTATTTTATTTTGAATAGTCTAAAAAATTAGAATTGTTTTTTGATTCCACCATCTTCTATTTTTTTATCTTTCAGGTCAGAACCTCGTTGTCTTGAGTGATATTTATTTTGTTTGAGATCTTTTTTTTTTGTTGCAGCTTCACCCCCTCTTTAAGTTTATTTTTCCTATCAAATTTGATTATCATTCTTTTGGTTGCTATTTTTCCTTACTCTGATATTTTGTTTTAATTTCACCTCCTTTTATATTTTTTTTCTTTTAAATTCGGTCCTCATTCTTTTTACTGCTATTTGTTTTGTTTGGGGTCATTTTTATTTTTTATTTTTTTTACAATTTCATCTTCTTTAAGTTTATTTTTCCTATAAAATTTGATACATATTCTTTTTATTGTTATTTCTTCTTTACCTTGGCAAAAATTTTAAAATGATATTTTATTTTTAATTTCATCATCCAACATTAAATTAGTTATAAATTAAGATTTCTAATTAGGCTTGGGTCTAAAATTGCATGATTTGCAAGTTTTAGAAATTGATCTAAGTTTAGGAAATTCATCCAGGTTTGCTTGTTTTTCCCCCTTCATTTAAACTCGTGTTTTTTCAGTTTCATCACTTAACATTTAATCAATTAGAGACGAAACTCCATATTTTTTATTCATTTTCTTTTTGTAGAGTATTTCATTAATTTTTCAAATGACCTGGGTTATTTTGGGTCTTTTATTTTTTGTTCATTATTGAATTTTATTTAGCTAATTTTTAAAATTGATGTTTTTTTTATTGAATCCATCCTTCAATATTTGAACTATTTTTTTAATAATTTATAAAATTAAATTTATTTTCCAGTTTCACCCCCTTCAGTTTTTTAATCTTTAAAATTTGATTAATATTCTTTTGACTGCTATTTTTTTGTTTAAAATAATTTTTATAAAATAATTTTTCTTACAATTTCACCCCCTTTAACTTTTTTCTCCTATTAAATTTGATTCCCATTATTTTTTTTTACTATTGAAAAGTTTTTAAATTGCCATTATTTTTCTTATTTCATCATTAAACATTAAATTAGTTGGGAATTGATCTTCTCTATTGAGCCCGGGTATAAGATTTTAAGGATAGTGAATTTTAGAGGGTAACTCAAGTTTAGAGGGTTCACTTGGATTTAGTTGGGTTTTTTCTCCCTTCCTCTAAGCTCTTTTTTGTTTGTAGTTCTGTCATTCACTATTTATTTAATTGGAAACAAAGCTTTATTATTTTTATTAATTTGCTTTCATTTGATTTTTTACTGATTTTAAAAATGACTCAGGTTATCTCGAGTCTTTTTATTCGTCATTCTTTGGTTAATTTTATAATTTTTTTATTTTATCATTCAATATTAAATTCATTAGGAATCGAGCTTCTTTATTCAACTAGGATCTAAGATTTCATATGTTATGAGTTTGAGACATTAGCCTGGATTTTGGAGGTTTGTCAGGGTTTTTCTAGTTTTTTTCTCCCTTTTTCTAAGTTAATATTTTTTTTCGGTTTTATCATTCAACATTTACATTGTTAGTGATCGTGCTCTATTTTTTTATTTGTTTTTTTTATAGAATTTTAGTGCAAATTTTCAAAATGACATGCGTTATCTCGGGTATTTTTATTTGTCATATTTGGTTGAATTACTTTGGTAAATTTTTTTAATTTTTTTTAATTTTATCATTTAACATTATATTAGCTGAGAATTAATTTTCTTTTTTATTTCCATCGTTTAAAGTTGAGGTTTTTTATTTATTTTAGGCTCCCTGATTTTTTTTCTATCTGTTTATCTCATCATTTAGACCGTGAGTTTGGCAGGATGGTTTTGTTTTTTTTATAGATGTTTTTCTTCAAGAAAATGAATAATTTTTTACATTTTATCCTTTGACATTAGATTGCATTAAAATTAAGCTTCGTAATGTTTCCTGATTTTTCTTCTATTTGGGTTATCTTATTTATATTTGAGTTGCAGAATTTAGTTGCCTTGCTGTGTTTGCTCTGTGTATTTTTGCTTCTTTTTTTATTGACCTTCTTTTAAATTTCATTACTCTATGTTGTATTTGTTCAGAATTGAACTTTAATTTTTTTTTTTGTATTTACTTTCTATTAGGTTATTTTAGTTTTATGACCCGACCTTCATACTTGACATGCTCGTTCAAGTTAGCTCATGATGATGTTTTTTTGTTCTTCCGCGTTTGAATAGTTAGAATTTGTTTTTTTTTTAATTAACTTTTTTTTCTAGGCTACCATGAATTTTTTATTTGAGTTTGTTAATTTACTATTGTGATTTGTTTTTTTATTATCTAATTAATTATACCAATATTTTTTCAGTCAATTCTACATCCCAAGTTAATATTATTATTTTTTAACATGCTTGCGTCGTTCTAGTATTTTTTTTCAATAAGAAAAATATCCTAGCACGCCGGGGTAGTGGGTGTATACAAATCTAAGTAAATTAACTAAGTTGAATGATGTCATGTTAAATTGTCATTTTCAAAATTAGTGCATATAATATAAACAATTTGCAGTGTTGTCAGTCCGTATTGAGAAACCCAACTTTAACGCACATGTAATGTTCGGAAGGGGTAGCTTGATATGGCCTATTAACAATACCAGGGGTCATGATTTTAAAAAAAAAAAAACGAGAGGTCGATGATAATAGTCGATAATTTCTAATCAAGGACCGAATTAAATCCACCAATAATCAAGACTACATCTGTCGTGATTCCAGTTTTTGTTTTCTCCGGCAAAAACAGCATGCGAGGAATGTTCCTGCTACTTGTAGACAAAAATACATTAACAGTGCCTGTCCTCGCAAGGGATCAACGAGAAAGCCATAGGGAAAGCAGATCAGGCTCGAGAAAGACCGATGAAGCGTAGAACTGTTGGCTTTCTGTCTTCACCTTCTGATTTGCCAACGTGATATGTTTTTTCGAAGGAATGAATCCTACCCGATCTCTCCTTGATTAGCCTTTCATCTCAAGCACCAGTTAAGTATTGACAACGTTGTGAAAATTACTTTCTCTGGGTAAATTGACATTTGCCGCAGACAAATCCATGCCGTGATATTCAATTTGACTAATTGCCCACGTGCCCCGCGATTAGTACCATGTGCTTTTATTTTGCACGGTCCAAGAGGCAAGAACATAAATTTATTTTTTGCCCGTGATATCCAGAAAAGATAATGAATAATTAAAAATATATTAAAATAATATTTTATTATTATTTAAAATTTATTTTACACGATCCAAAAACATAAATTCTTTAAAAAAAATTAAAGAGTTTCAAAATCATTTTTTAACCCAAAAAAAAACAAACACACTGAAATCCATTGATTGTGAACTCTTGGAGGGTGTATTTTTGACAGACACGTATATTTTAAAATTTTCTGGAATAAGGTTTAATTTTTTTTCTTTTATTTAACAATAAGCATATTCTTATTCATTGCAATTATTTCTTTTCCTGATTAGGTCTTAGATGGAGGTTTCACATGGCGGATGGTACATTTATAAGGAAATATTTATTTTTTACTGTTTATTTTAGTATCTAAATAAGTTTTTTTTTTCTATTTCTATTTGTATTTTTTGCAAATAGTGTCAAAATAAGTATTAGAAATAAATATAAACTGTCAAAATAAGTGAAACAACATGTCAGTGGCAAGAATTCTAAAGTCACACTTCACGATTTCTTCAGTAATTTTACATTTACGTTTTCTTTAATTTAATAATTATTTTATCATGGTTTGATATCATAAAATTAAAACATGTGCATCCTGTTAGTCTCAACAGCGAGAAGAATTGAAATAGTAGTAATAATGTACTGGTAAGGCATAAAATGCGTTTATAAATATATTTTAATAAAGTTTTATGATTTATTAAATTTTAGAAACATGTGCAGGTAGTACGGCGTCACAACCAAAGCCCAAAGCCCATGTATGTGGCGGTGGAGCCCTTGTATTCTATGGATGCTCGGTTTGTCTATAAGATTAATTGAGTAATTATGTATTAACCATTGTCAGGTCTTGCAATGAATCTAAGATGGTCACGCGTATTGTAATAAGGTCATCTTTTATGTCTTGCCTTTAAGATGTCTTAGAATTTAGAAAGATTGATTTAATGGGGTTGAAGCAAAATTTACCACAAAAACTCTCAAATGATACTTTTTTTTAGTCCTTGTTAGCAAGCCAGGAGTCTGCTACAAGGAAAAAATTAATTTTTTAAAAGGTTTTAATTTTTTAAAAAAGTATTAAAATAATTTATTTATTTATTTTTTAAAATATTTTTATTATTAGCACTTCCAAATAATTTCAAAATATAAAAAAAATTCAAAACTTTCTGGAAATGTATTCGACCAAACTCCTAAAAGCACTCTAACTCAAACATGATCATACTATAAAGGATGATATTGCACAATCTTAGCTATTGTTGAGATTTTCATGGACTCTTAGAAATTTATCATTTAGAAATCCCTTGCTCTCACTCCATACTATCATCAAATTGGACTGCTTGCCACTCAAACTGTTTCCCACCAAAACTGCTCGCTAATCAAATTGCTTGTTAATCACCTGTCTGTCTTCAAACTTGAATTTTGCTAGCACTGCTCGTTCTTTCTCTCACACTACTTTCTATTTACATTAACTCCTTTTAGTTGGTGAATCATTGTTTCTACAAGTCACAATATTAACTCATTATATCGTGTTTCTATAAGTCACCCTACATGGATGCTACAAACCTTTCTCCGAGTTCAAGGAGTTAGGGAAGTGCTTCAGTTTATTTTACGAGCTGGGATAATTATTAAATATAATTATATTATATGTTATAAGAATTATAAATAAATATATAATTGGTTTAATTTAAATAAAATATTATGTTATATTAATTGTCTGTATACTTTTATTAATGATTGAAGATGTTTAGTGTTTTTTATGTAAATTATGTTTTGAAGTTGAAACATTGATTATAAACTGTGCGGATTGTAGTTTTTTTGAAGTAATGAGTTAATAGATGAAGAAACTGTTTTTAGCAGCATTTTTTTATCGAGTCACATATATTATTTGCAACTCGTGTATCGTATATGTTATATGTAACTCGCATATCACAGTTGATATTTACGACACTCAAGTCGTAAATATTGAACGACACACAAGAATCATAATAGTTGTCTAGGACTTGATTAAATGTGCTAGGTCTCTAAATATTTTTTGAAATGCGTTATTTTACCAACAATCTTTTTATTATGCTAATGTCCTAAAAAAATTCAAATCAAATTAGCATTGAAAAAAATATTCTGATAAGTAAATGTAAAACTTGGTGCAAAACAATAATGAAAAAATTACCTCAAGCATCATATGATTTAATTATTTTTTCATATTTGTTCCAATTCTTTAAAAAATTACGGTTTACATTTTGAGTCAACTTAATTTGAATCTATCACCACATGTTATCTAACATAAGGAACTGAAATGTACTTTTCACCATAAAACCCAATCAATCAAAATCTAATTTATTTCTTCAATCTAACTTCACTCTCAATCTTCTTCTCCAACCATTTACTTCGTTTAATTAATTCCTTCGATTCACCTTCCAAGATCACAACTCTATCAATTTTTCCATTGATCTCCTTTCCCTTTCCCTCGCCATGCTTACATGTTACAGTAATTCCAAAAATTGATAACTCTAATTGATCTTAATTTAAAGCGTATTGGTGAACCTTCAGGCGATGATGGCAATATTTCTCCGGCTGGTGACAAATGGCTAGATTGTTTCTATTCTTGATGAAACTGAACGCTCAAGGGTGTTGGAATTCGATTATTGGGGGCTCAGCTACTAAAGGGTTTAATGATGAGTTAACAGGTATGGCTCTTGTGAACTCGTTTTTTATGATGGCTGGGATATGAACGACCATTTCCTAGAACAATAGATGATCTACTTCAGCTCTGGAATCCCTGCGTTCACCAGAAAATGCAGAGGAGAGTTTGGGTCCTCTTTCCATATACAATTCTCTGGTCAGTATGGCTGGCAAGGAATGATTTGTTCGCGCTAATGCTTCGTATACTTGGAAGGGTATTGCCAGAAGGGGGTTGTTCAAAAAGGATATGAATTTGAATTCCAGGGATTGCTAACAGGGGCAGGGAAATTCAAGGGAAAGTTCGCACTGTTCTAATCAATGCTTTGATGAAAGTAAGTGGTGTAGATTTGGCTTTGAAGTTGATGCATAGTATGATTGGAATTGGTGTTTGAAATTGCTGAGCTGACGATATTTTGTTTTTTTTAGTTTAACGTGGGTGTCCAGGCCAGCTTGTGCGCACCTCGACTAATCCCACGGGCCCTGAAGTTAACGACCATGTAAGCCTCTAGTGTCCATTATATGAGCAACTACAGGGCTCGAACCTGAGACCACAGAGGGAGCAAATCTCTTGATCCCAAACTCTTATCACTGAGCCACCATCTAGAGACGATATTATTTGATTACATGAGCTTCTTATAGTTACAGATGATATGACTGGATTCAAGCTACTAGCTAGGATTTCATAAGAAGAGGGAGAGTTTTTGAGTGACAATTTTATTATTTTCAAACAACATGATTTTTTTAATTATTAAATTAAATATAACAGCAAATATATAAATAATTCAATTTTTTTTTGTCGTATATAGTGTTATAAAATTATAAAATTCAAGATATTTTATATAATTCACGAAACAATAAAAAAATATAAAATAAACTAAATTATAAAGTGCTCAAGATAATTTTTCAAACAACAATTAAAAAAATAGATATCAAGAAGTTAAATAGTTCTTGTAAGTTTTTGAACATAAATAGAGATGTTAATTCATATATTTTGTAAAGGAAAAAAATTAAAATTAAAACTAGTAATCTAAAAGGAAAACCGGGAAAACATTTTAAGGCTAGATTATTCAAAGTTACCCTAAACTTTGTATCAAACTGAATTTAGTTTTTGAAGTTTAATTTATTTTATTTGAGTACTGTGAAATATTTTTTTTGGATAAAAATAGATCGTTTTTGTCTCTTTATTTTTATATCTTTAAATAATGTATTTTCAAAAAACATATTGTTTTTTTAAATCATTATCTCGATCAAATTTAACAAAATTAAATATTTATTTTATCAAAAAATAGTTTAAGGTACTCAAATATAAAAGTTTAAAGTTCAAAGACTAAGTTCTATTCAATCCAATCATTTAGCCATATTTTAATTCAAATGAATTTCCAAAATATTCAAAAACTCATAATTAAGATTCCATGTCACGTATCTTATAAAAAAAATGTGTTTTCTTACCAGAAATAGAACAATTTGGAGATAATTTATGAATGGATATAGATGAAGAGACTGAATTGAGATTTTTTGAGAAATCAAGGACCTAATCAAAATAAAACTTGTTTTAGGGAGTCAATTGAGAATACCTACATAATTGGGAGCTGTTTTGAGGTTTGTACTTTGTAACTTTTGTCCTTTTCTTTACAAATGGTAACTGCCTCCACTACTGTTCCAAACGGGCCTAATAGGTCTGAGCTTGAGCTTCCCACCTGAACTTAACATAAGAGATTGGACCATTCGTTGCGACAAGCCACTCTAAATCTTGAACCAAAACAAAAAACACGTGGGCCTCTTGGTTTTTGTTTGAAACCGATTCTTACCGCCGAAGCTTTCGGCGAGTAGCTCTCCAAACATAGGAGTCCATTTTTCAGGTGTTTAGTAATTGTTGTTTAAAATATTTTTTATGTAAAGATTTATTAAAATAATATTTTTAATTTTTTTAAAATTGATTTTTTATATCAGAAATAATTTAAAATAATATTTGCCATAGTTCGTGGCAATCCTTTTCTCTTCGAGAAACAGAATTTCAGCAGCTTCCACGCGGACCACATCCGCACCGCCTGACATTTTCACTAACGTTTGTTTTGTTTTTTTCTCACAAAGTAAAAAAAGAAAGATAGAAAGAAAAGCTAAATCCATTCGTCACCATTGTTCCACGTGCTCCTCTATCGCTGTACTTTTTTACAACCGCAGTGAACACGGTGGCTTTATCTACTCGGACTTCGGTGGCAATAACTTGCAAGGTACGTACAGGGCTACCTAAACCTCCACAAACTTTTCCATTTCAAACGTTTTAGGCATGTGTTTATGTTCTGATTTTCCAAGTCGTTGAGAAGAAAAGAACAGAAACGTTTATAGACAGATCGACAGAGGAGTGGAGAAGTGAGACTTGAATATAACTATATAAAAATTGCAGTATTTTTGCTGTTGCTATACTTCTTTTGGTAGCTATGGAGCGTTATGAGATTATCAAGGATATTGGGTCTGGAAATTTTGGGGTGGCTAAGCTGGTCAGAGATAAATGGACTAAAGAGTTCTTTGCTGTTAAGTTTATCGAGAGAGGCCAAAAGGTCTGTTTCCTCTGTTTTGCTATCTGTTTGGCTATTTCAATTTCAAAATTTTCCATATTTATCATTATATTTTGTTGATAATCTCTTGAAATTCAATAATTTCTGTTTCTATCATGTGTGCCCGTCATCTTTAATCACCAGGGTGCTTACTTTGTGTTGCAGATTGACGAGCATGTGCAAAGGGAAATTATGAATCATAGGTCATTGAAGCATCCCAATATAGTTAAATTTAAGGAGGTTTGTTATTGAACTTTCTCTGTCCTGTAATTTCAATTGCCAATTGTTGTCTTATCATTGTTGTATGCTGCGCAGTAAGTTAGCAAGGACTCTAATTTGCTCCATAAGGTTAAATTTCTCTCTCTCTTTTTTTTCTGCTGGAGAACCGAAAAAAGTATTGACTTATATATTTCTCCACGGTATAGTGGAGTATCCATAGCTTGATAGCCATTTTACGAAGAACTAATTGGAATAGATTCTTTCTTTTTAGCGTGACTTCCTAGAATAAATTAATTCGTTTGATAGGGGACAATCTTTAGTTTGAGGGATTCTTTGAAGCTTTTAATTTGAGATGTTATCCTTTCAGGTCCTGTTAACTCCCACCCATTTAGCTATTGTGATGGAATACGCTGCAGGAGGAGAACTTTTTGAGAGGATATGCAATGCTGGTAGATTTAGTGAGGACGAGGTAAAGTAGAGCAAAAAAAATTTCATGGAAAATACTGTTATTGTTATTTGCTAGAAGCTGAATGAAAAGAAAAATAAGAAGCATATAGAGGTAATAAATGTTGAGCTTCAATGTTGCTTATTGCTTATCAACATACACTTCCATTAATGTTGTGCTTCCGAGTTTTTTGCATCAGGCAAGGATTTTCTTCCAACAACTGATATCGGGAGTAAGTTACTGTCACTCAATGGTAAGAACTTGTACCTTTCTTTTGCCAATTTTTCCACCCTTTCTAAAATGCGCTGTAATTGTTTTAAGAATAGTATTTGATTTTGATACAAGGAGATTTCTATGCTGCAGCAAATTTGTCACAGAGATCTTAAGCTTGAAAATACACTCCTAGATGGCAGCACAGCGCCGCGTGTCAAGATCTGCGACTTCGGGTATTCAAAGGTAAGCACTTTTACTAATGCTAAAGGATGACCACTAGGCATGGAGTTTCACCATCCTTTGGTTACTAATTATCCTGGCTTATTGTGCAGTCAGCTGTGTTGCATTCTCAGCCAAAATCTACCGTGGGCACCCCAGCTTACATTGCCCCGGAAGTTCTATTAAAA
>Ga0307510_10009581_pt1 | contig 11543 bp, 11 predicted proteins | sample 12_EM_MG_FD_207224 | JGI IMG/M metagenome (GOLD analysis project Ga0307510, IMG submission 207224) | Populus trichocarpa ectomycorrhiza microbial communities from riparian zone in the Pacific Northwest, United States - 12_EM | ecosystem: Host-associated > Plants > Roots > Unclassified | place... | reverse complement strand
GTAGTGTTCGGTCCTGGATGTGTTGAAGGGCCCATATTGCTTCGTGGTGTGAGTGTTTTTAAGGTTGCGAAAGCGATAGAATGTGTCGAAGCCGAAGATCAGAGAAAGTGGGGTCGCAGTAAATACACGTGCAGGTAGCTGACGGCTGAGTCTCCAGCCTTGCCATCCTGCTGTCGCTAACCAATCATTCTTAAGACAACCATCTTGGCGACAGGAGTTGTGGCACCCAACCATCAGTCCATTCTGCATCAAAGTTTCTAGTATCAGGTAGGTTGGTGACAGTCAATGGAATTAGCACTCCGAGAGAGAGTTTTCATCAGCCCATCACTAGTGCCGCGGACTGTTCTCTCTTGGTAGGAACCACCTTAATTACAAGTACGGAGAACGAGGGATAGTGTTATAAATTTTGGACAAGCTAGTGGCCTATTGGTCGCCTAACACAAAGGAGAGTCTCATCCATAAAATTTGACGGCCATGTCTGCGCTACTGGTAGTGCATGCTCGCAAACCCCGCCAATCCCATCCATCAGATAAAGCTAACTAACTTGCTTTCCTCCGTGCTCCGATATCTGCAACCTGGCTACAAGAGCTCGCGCATCGTGTGATCATGAGTAGCCCTGCAAGTCTCGAGATGGGGGCATGTGTCAATATCCCTGACCTTGCAAATGATCGCTCTCCTCTCAAGCAAAGCCGTTATGACCTAAAAACTGTGAACCACGCTAGGGCGTCCAGGGTTTCCCCCTCTACATTAATGGGAGTAACTATGATACAATGAAAAGATCCTCTTTCGGCCTTTTAGATGCGACAAGCGAGGGGAAAAAATACAACAGACCTTGCTAAGAGAGGCAACTCTAATTTCCTAGAGGTATTCTCAAGTATCGTACCGCAGTTGTTACAGTAGATGTTCCCGGTCCTGCCGATTAAGCGTGGAACAAGCGCCAGAACTATGTTCGTACTGTGGGTGAGAAATTTCGCTTTACTTAGTTTGCATATTTTAGCTAGTCTGCGGACGACTTACAGAGCATGGATAGTACTATTACTAGTAGTTCATCATAGCTTGCTTGGGAAGGGAAGTACGCTGGGCTTGTGTTGAATACGGTAGTCGGTGGGGGTGTGTCACGTTTACTGCAGGGGTGGTTGTTGCTTAGTCTTGGCTGGCCGGGGGAGGGCAAAGGCTCTATGAGAGGATGATCTTTCTTTTCTTTAACGACGGCGATGACAACAGCATTGGGTTTCTTCTAGACATCGGGCAAAGGAAAAAACTTTGGCAGAGTGCGCAACAAGAAGGAGGCTTAAGAGGACGATCACCTGTGCCTAAATAGTCGGATAAACCGGACAGGCTGGGCTTTCTTTTCGGTTAGATTTTTTTCTTCTTTCTGTGGGTTCTTCTTGGGTGAGAGGTTTGCCGATTAGCTTAGGAGAGTTGAATTGATCGTGACTTGTGTGGGGTTTTTTTCTAGGTGGGATTTCTCAACAGCGACGGCCTTTAGCTCGTACCTCTTGTGCTTCCGAAAGTAGACAAACTAGCCGGTATTTCTTCGTTTCAGTACATCGTACATAAAATCACCCCGGCCTCCTATATCCCGGGCCCATGCTTCCGTAATATAATGTCACAACGTACCTCAAACCTCTCTCCAAATTTATCGCCTAACCACTCAAGAGGCAGGGAGATGGGGAACAGAAGAAGAGGGATTTCATATAAATGTGTAGGGTAATGGCGATTCTCGCTTCCTCTGGGGGGATTTGGAGTGTGTCTGGGGCTTTGTTATGGCATTATGGTGGCGCACTGCGCAGGTTGAATGTGGGGGTAATGTTGTGATTTGTTTGGGATACGGTACATGAGGGAGGTTTCCTGCCAGTTTTGTTGATATAGTGGGTTGGCTTGCGATCCCCTGTTATCATATTACTGTTCCGGTATCCACAGGCCAGTATAGGGTTTTCCATATCGCTCCCGAGAGATTTTTCCCGAGTGATTGGTAACTCAGGGGAACAAGATATGATAGACTACCGTAAAAACTGTAATAATTGAGTGGTGTGCTATGTAGTCAGAGTTGCCCCCTCTGGTAAGGTCTCTTGTTTTTTTGTTTTTTTATGTCTCTCAGAGGGGCTGAGCCGTCTTTTTTTGCGGTACTTTTCACCCCTTTTCTCAAGTAGGGAATTCGCGACTACATAGCACACCACTCAATTATTACAGTTTTTACGGTAGTACTAGCTACCAACTATGACACTGGATTTGTATCGGGATAGTTTGAGATGCGAGACAGTGAAGGATTTACATTTTTCTTGCGTCTTTCCTTTTTCTGTCTCTGTTTTTCGCCGACTTTGTCTCTCTGAGACCATCTTGTTCCAGTTTCTTTTCCGATATCGTTCATCATCGTTCATTATCAGCATCGTTCGCTTTGTCTCTTTTCATCCTTCTTTAAAATAAGAATCAAGTCTTTTCTCGCTTACCTTGTTGCCCTCGTATTCGAGTGAATATATCGACCGTCCGAGTACGCCCTTCGATATTTTAAGAGAATGGGCGTCAATATTCCTGGGGTGATGCGGGAATGAGGTTAATGGCCGCTCTGGTAACACGGACAATAAGCACATTCATTCCGAGGACTGACCGTTTTAACTTCCTCGCCTTCGTCAAGTAGCTGTTACCAGCAAGGCATAGCGCAATCCACTGTCCCACCCCTTATTCAAGTCCTTTTCCTCTAGCTCGCAATGTGAGACACAAAACAGTGCCGATGTTAAGCGAAACAAAGGAGGGATCTGCAGGCAATCTTTGGTAAGTTTACATCACTTCAATTAATAGAGAGGAGGCCAAATTGACCCACGCATATTCCAGACACCCACCGTAGAATCATCCTGTTATCCGCCTATAAACCGTCACCCACTTCCTCTAGCTTATCATCTCTCTTAGTCTCATCTCAAGGTAATTCCCTATATCGCCTGCTCTTGCGGAGCATTGAAGCATAGTACAAGCATGTAAAGATAACATCTTCCTTCTTTGCCAGATTGCCCAACTTGTCGATTATTAGGGATCTAGAATTTCTTTCCGCAGAGATATTCATTTCTTTCGGAGAACCCACTCATCTCAGATATGTCTTGCTCACTGTTAGATTCTCGAAGCAGAACAAGACAGCCTTATTGGTTCCAGTCCCACCCTTTCCCAATCATTCCCATGCCAAGGAAATACTGATTGGCTACTGTATTTACCCACTATCGTTGATCTCAGCAATCAGGTACAAAACAAACTAAGAGAGAATAGTGCTTTCCGGACGCTGTATAGCTTAGGAGAGCAGGGCTTGGTAGCTATTATTAACTTCTATTTGCAATTCTGTTAGCCAGCCCGGCTACGTCTATTGCGGCATAGTTTCGTGACTCTACTTGGTACTCGTATGCCCCTCAGACATGCTAGCCAAGCACCTGACCCGCGATAGTGGATTTAGCGAGTAATTAGGGTTGTGGACAACTCAGCTTGTGACTCGCTTCTGCTGGTATTTTTTTTCCCGCAAGGGCGGTGACCAACCTAACACTCTGTCATCCACTTCCCTAACAGAGATGAAAATCAATCGAGTCCCAGATCCCACCTACTTCCCCCTCCTATGGTGCTTGGTTCCAAACTACCTCCACCATTAGTTTTCACTTTTAGTCCTCCCCCCTTTGACTCTCACAACTCCGGCAGGACTTTTGGTGTTTACTTAATTTCTGTGCGGATCAGTTGCTCCCACGAGACTGCGTTGTTTGCCCTCGTTTCAAGTAATCAGAATGTCTATTCAAGATGCCGAAGGTGAGGTCCACGTTTACCATGACAACAATCTCAGGATGGGTATTCGCGAGTTTGGACGCAACATCCGCATCTACAGTTCCAACAATCATGATACAATCCTCGGTGGGCTTGTTTGCACCGAGGGTATGAAGAACGGCAATTTTTACTCGATGGTGGAGATCATGTTTGAATTCGATAGTCCCTTCGGTCTGCGTAATGAGGGTGGAGAAACCATTCCACGGGATGATCAGTGTCTCGAACCGGGAAACTATGCAATCTTTACCGACGGCTCCCTCAAATACAGCAAGGAACGGTGGCTTCCCCGCACCTACGATATCACGACCGAAACGCAAAATGTTCTATTTCGCACAGCTGTGCGGGAGCGTGACGGTGGCTGTGTGATCACGGGGCAACCAGCGGAGAATCGGGAGTTCGGATTTTGGCATGGCTTTGACACCGTCCATATTTTTCCCCCATCATTTCCACAGCAGTGGATTGATTACAATTTTGCTACCTGCCTCACTCCCTCAGGCTCTGATGATTCGATAAACTCTGTTCAGAACGGAATTTTGCTCACCAGCCAAATGCGCGCTCTTTTTGAGAGCTACATCATCTCAATCAACCCAGACGTATGTATAACTATAGCTTTTTCAAATTACGAGAGCTTATATTTCGGTTAGGACAATTATAAGGTTGTCTGCTTCCAGCAGGGCTGGTCTCACATTAGTGGGCGGCATCTTGATAAGAGCTTTATTGAAAACCCTGCGCGGCCGCCCAATGAGCTCCTCCGCTGGCATTTCCGACAGGCTGTACTTGCAAATATGGTCGGTATCGGCCAGCCAGCTTTTGAGTTCGAACCGCCTTGTGGCTGGAAATTTTGACTCAATTTGATTGGTTTTTTCTGTTACTAGCTGAGGACTTGGCGATTCATGAAGTATTCGGATGGTTTTTTTCTTGGCACCGAGCGATTTTTAGGCGCCATGAGTGATCGGTCATGTGGCCGGAAAAACAGCAAATCGTGCAACTATCTAAGTAAATAAACATGCAAAAACCAAATTATAAAGAAGAGGGAAAGCAAGAAGGAAAGCCAGATAGAATCTATAGGAGCCGGAGAGCAGGAAAATATGGCCAGGAAAAGAAAACCCCAAAGAAGATGCCGCAAATGATCAAAGTGTATGTAAATACCAAAGACTAAGTAAGAAAAAAAGTACTAGGCTTCATATCTATTGCCACCAGCTTGCTGAATACATTGTTCCATAATCTTTGGGAGCTTGGAAATCTCCCGATTGATTTCATCAACTGTCATCTTTGCCCACTCCTACCACAAACCTTGAGCCAAAACTGTAGGTGTTCGAATTTTGGCGCATCCTGAAGACATAATATGCCATTCTTCATCGACCAGATTTGCTTGATTGAGTTGATGTCGGGCAAATATGATGGCCAGTCAACCTTGCTTATCCCTCCTTATTCCCTTTCTTGGTTGGTAAAGCCAGCACGATGAGCTGGCGCATTATCTTCCATAAGAAAACTGCTGGGATTGACTAGCAAGGGCTGCTGACAAGTCGACCATAGGATGGGAACACAGAGCTGGTAGACATACCGCCAGCATAAACTTGTCTCCCTTTTCCATGTTTAATTTTTTTCATTTCATATTGTTTTCCCATCTATGATTTCTTTGTTTTTACTATTTTCCCTGCCCTCTTAGCTTCTGCTCGGGCTTGTTGTGCTCACCTCAGCTCTCGCTCCCATAAAGCCTTCCACTCTTCTGAATTCCATTATTCTGTATTTAGCCTTTCCTTCTCCTCTACTGAATTCTCATTCAGCCTGGCAATCTCCTGAGTTGCATGCTGCCTCCTCTCTGAAGTCTCTGCTACTCAAACAAAATAGGGCTACATGCATCCCCACATCACCATTCCACAGCACATAACTGCTTCCTCTTGTTTTGTTTTTTACCACTACACAGTCATCGTGCCATTTCTCACTTGTCTCCCTCCAGAGAGGATTGAGCCCAAATACAACGCCAATCTCTATAGACATTTCATCAGTAAGTGCATAGTTCGCCCAATCCTTTTCTGTCCCTCAGGTTCCTCTATCTATAAAATAGATCTATCAAGTAGGATAATAATATGTTAGTTTATGTTTTCTCTGAGCATATCCTGTAAAGTTACAAGATTCCTACATGGCAAGTATGGTCACTGGATAAAATGATACGGCGGTTGGCTTGCATGCAAAATAAGACTTAGCCTGAAATAGAAACTATAACCTTGAGACAAAGAGTCAAAGTAAACCTAGATATGTTATGAAGCTCACTGGCAGGACTTATAGTAGATTTAATAAAATGTCAAGAAAAACTGGTGAGACAGGGAAAGAATCCCCAAATTGAGGTGAGAAGGGCTGACACTCTCACATATTAACAATCTTGCCACACCCAGGATACCATAATATCTTTTCATCTTTTGTTTCAATTGATTTGAGGACACACCAAGCACATACTTTGGCATTCTGGACTGAGAAACAATGTAAGTTACTCCTGGCAGGCAACAAGTCCACGCTCTACCAAGGCATTAAACACTGTCCCATTGCATACATGGGACAGTCCTGCCTTCTGCCGGATATCAACAGGCTTCATCTGCCCCGTAATGATATTCCGTTTCATAAAGGCAATGCGATTATGCTTTTTGTTCTCCGTAAGTGCAGCCAGTCTTCCGCTTCAAACATTTGGGTCTTAACCTTTGGCTGAAATTAATTCTAGCAACTTGAAGGAGAATGGCCAGCTAATATCATCCTCCTGTTCTTGAATTCACTTTTCTGGGCATTCCAAATAGTATGTAGCCAGATATTGTTGGCCGTCGACACCGACTCGGAGACTCCAGTTAATTTGTGGATTTCTTTGTAGCTAACCAGCTTTTCAACGCTTGGCAAAGCGATTATTGCACCCCACAACCGTAGAGTAATATCTTTACCTTCAACTCGATCAATTAGTTACACCTTCCCGAACTGAAGGCAGACTCTTTTTACCTCGCACTATTCATTTATCTTTGTTATTTGGTACTACAAAATATGCAAAGTATGCCAGTAGAGACCTCCTGGTAGCCTGGAAATACGTGGCCTAAATTTTCTTGGAAGGCTTGATGTCAAGAAAAAAACCATCTGGATAGTTTATGAATTGACAAGCACTGTGGAAATTAAATACTACAAGTGCGACTGAAAACGTGAGTGCACACAGTCAGTTCCAATACAAAAACAACTCTACAATAGCTGCTCTGTATATATCAACAAAATGCCACGAAATGATAATGGACCTTGAAGAGATAGCACAAAATTAGAGTGTATTTAGATTATTCAGTGCCAGGCTAAGGGATATTGATATGGAGCAATTGCCGATGGTATAATGATCTCACCTTCATACAGCTCGTTACGGGGCAGAGGGTGCCCGAAAAACATCGGCCCCCTACCCTTTTTCCCGCCCCGCCGTACTCAACGGCCAGGGCCGGGGTTTCTTTTTCGGCATTCCATGCCCCGGTCCCCGCTCAGAGCCCTGCCCTATCCATACCCCAGACCGGTCCCCGTTAAAAATAGATGGTAACAAACGGGGCCCTGTCCAAGGAATGAGTGCGGATGGACCCGGAACGGGGGCCAGGCGCGGATTACGCGAAACATACCCCCCCGGCCCCGTGTGAGAGCGAGGTCTGACCAGTGAAAACCCGCCCCGCCCCGCCCCGTAACGAACACTACACCTTCCTCAGTTGGCAAAATCGTTAGTAACTAGAAACTGACAAGAACCATGAAAAATAGTAAATGTGCCGAAGACCTGAAAAAATGGAGATATTGAGTTCAGAAGGCTAAAGTAGACAGGTGAGAACAATGCCTGAGCATCTTTAGCTGAAATCACGAACGAATCTAGGCTGAATTGTCACCCACAAACGATTCAAAAAGCTCCCCAAAAATTGGACTTCCACCTGCGAATTCCCTGCCATAATACCCGTAATGGAACCGGAGATGGAAACCAATCTGCATCGGCCTTTGGAGCTTCAATGGAATCATTAGCAGCAGTTATATTGAAAGCCCCGGCCAGCCAGAGTTGGATGAGAGGTGGTGGATTAATAGTGGCTGCTCGAACCATGTTTCCAGGATTCTATCCTACTTTACAAACTACCAATCGTATGCATCAGGGGAAAGAACCATCAATGTCACCGATAAGCAGAATCTTGTATGTCAGGGAATTGGAACCGTTGAGGTTATTGTATGCCTACCACAAGGGACGAGCCATAAGGTACCTATTGAGAATCTTTTTCGTGTAGAGGACTGCCGGAATCTCCTATCGCTGGGTCAATTGGTGGAACGCGGGCTGGAGGTCAAGATTGAACCCGGAATGGCATGTTATTTATTTAAGGTTTGAGTTCTTATGGGAACTGCAAGGATGCAGAATCGCCTATTCCTTCTCAATATGCAATCAAGAAATAACCAGAATGAAAGATCTGGTGGCAGGGAAAGTCTCTTCTTTGAAGCAGAGACGGATAATAAGGATAACAGATGGAGTCACGAGCTATGGCATCGACGATTGGGTCATATTAGTTATGATTCGATCAGGACTATGAAGGAGGTGGTTGTGGGTATGGAGGTCGAAAGGTATAGTGAGAAAGAAAGAAAGGAAAGATTTGAGGACTGTGTGTGGGAAGGTTTGAGCCGCAAACCTTCTGCCTATCCACAACACACAGCAACGAAGGTTTTAGAACATATTTATAGTGACATTTGCGGACAAGTCGAAACTGCCTCTCTAGGCAAGAGATTCTATTTTCTTCTCTTCCGAGTCATTGATGAGTATACAAGATATACAACTGGATATTTTATGAAACACAAGTCCGAAGCCTTCGATTACTTTCTTGAATTTAAGGCAAATGCTGAGAAGGCGACCGGCAAGAAAGTCCAATCACAGAGAAGGGATCGCGGAGGAGAATACCAGTCAAAGAAATTTCTTAACAACCTCCGCCTACAGGGAATTCGGAGTGAGTGTACTACCCCATGCATCCCTCAAGAAAACGGAATTGCCGAGCGTCAAAACTGTACACGGAACTTAGACACCTCGCTCAGCTCTTAAAATTTGCTCTAACTAAAACAAAAAACTCATGGCCGAAACAAGTGTATAAGTATAACATAAGTACCACTTCATGATCCTTCCGTCGATCACCACAGCTATCTCTCTATCCTGCCATGCATTTATTCCCCCGTACTCTCCCGTGATAAACAAAGGAAAGACATGGCTATCTAATCTCTTTCCAATCATTAACCATTCTATCTCAATCTCCCAAATCATCCGCAAGCATCTATCTAATCTTTCAGACTCTCCCTCATCTTCCAAAGTCAAGCACATCTCTTCAACACTCCCCCTGACACTTGCCGTTCTCAATCCCCTGAGGCTAGGCCCAGTTTCTCCACCAATTCATGTTGCTTAACTTTGCCATAGACTTTCGTAAATCCATCGGCAATCATTTCGGTGATCAGTATGTAGGTGATCGTAATTGTCCCATTCCGAACTTGATCCTTAATCCAATGAAACTTAACCCCCACAGTCTTGCTCGGTGTTTGGTGTTCGCCGAGGTTTGTGTTAATAATATTCGCCTGGTTGTTGCTATAGAGGGGTAGTGACTTGCGGTTCGTGTGTTGTTGATCGGAAAAGGGCTGAGGGACTGGTGATGACTGATGCAGTTCATGATCGAGTTGGTGAACCCAAACACCCTTATCAATACTCATTGCAGTAGCGATATATTCTGCATCTGCTGTGCTCCTGGTGGAAATCGATTGTTTCTTGGATTGCCAGGGAATCATTGATCCATATTGATCGTGAATAACCATCCCGGGCGGTGACTTCATCGAGTTGGGATCGCCGGCAAAATCAGAATCACTATCTAAAGTAACCGTGCTGTATTGTTCCTTCAGCCCTTCTCTTCCTCCCAAATTTAGCTGATATCCCACAGTCTTTGACACATACCTCATGACTCATTTGGCTATTATCATATGCCTTCTTGCTGGATCAGAGGCAAATCTTCCCAATACTCCGACAGCAAATGATATGTCTAGACGAGTAGCAATAGCGGCGTAGTTAAGACTTCCAACAATCTCCTGATACTCCTTTTGATCCACCTGTTTCTCACCCTGATCATCTTTCAGAAGATTTTCTTTATTCCTCATACCTCCTTCTTCCTCCACAACTGTAGATATTCTCCCATTTCTCTTTAACAAAGACATTCCCGGGTCTAGTGGAGCACTAATACCACTCGCCGCATCCATCTGAAACCTCTGTACAACATGTGAAATTTAACCTGACTGGTCAAGGGATATCACCTTCGTCCTCAAATCGCGGGTTAACTCGCATTCCCCAAAAATGAGCAATAAGACCTATATCCCGAATGGTAAATGTGTTTTCGAGAATCTTTCTTGTTGCCTGTACCGTGCTTCTCCCCCCAACACTGGCAAGCAAAATGTCATCCACCGATACAAGAACAACCAACTCCCCCTGATAGTAGACACCAGCCTTCCAGTCACTCTTTCTAAATCCATTCCTAATCAACTCACTATCCAGCTTACCATACCAATTCAGTGCTGATTAGCGGAAACCATAAAGACTTTTCAAAATGCAAAGACATAATGGCTCACGCTTGCCAGTGTATGCAACCCTACAAAGAAGTGTGTCCTGTATAGCTCCATCTACTATCCCAAAACCTAAAGGCAATCGTAGATAGATCTCCTCCTGGATCTCACTCTCCAGAAATGCAGCAACGACATCGTGTTGATGAATTTCGTAGTCATCGGCAGCAGCGAACGACAACACTAACCAAACAGTACTAAGAGAAACTAGAGGGCCATAGGTATAGAAGAAATTGATGCCGGGTTTTTGTTTACATCCGTGGGCAACTAAATGTGCCGTATATCGCTTGTGTCCTCCCTCGGAATCCAACTTTCACTGCAAAACCAACCGTGATATAATAGCCTTTCTGCCGCCAGGTATGTTTGGCACCACGACCCAAGTCTTAAGCCGCTCTAGATTCTGTATCTCTTCGTCAACTGCCCTCATCCATAAATCTTTTTCCGGTTACTGTAGTGCCTCCTCCACGGACTGTGGACCGGCCTTCACCATTCCCAGAAAGTCAGATTGTACCGCAGCCTCTTTATTATCTGTGCTTTTTTCATCTTAAAAAAAGTATCTCTGCCGTTCTCATGCTTTTCCCAAATTCGATGGCAAAGCTTTCATTTCCCGGGAAAGCTTACGACCCAGATCTGACTTCGTACTTACTCTACCAGATCTTGGGACTCCTCCCCAATGCCTACGAACAGGTTCCTTAATCATTCCTGAACCCGCGGGTAATATTTCTTCTTCTTCTGCAACTATCTCCTCTTTCCCTCTCTCTTGAAGCCTTTCCCTAACAAATCTTCCAATCCCTACTCCTGCACATGCTTTTCCTCTTCACTGGCACTCTTCTCTGATGGAATCTCCACTGCTGACTTGCAATGTCAGCAATCTTCGTAGAAAATTACATTGTGACTTGTGATTAACCGGCGGTTTTTGGGATCATAAATCTTGTAGTGCTTCAACGTTAAACAATATCCAACGAATACCCCTCCCGTAGCCTTGTAGTCTAACATCTTCCGATGCTCTTTTGGTACCTGGCACATCACCTTACATCCTCAGATTCGTAGATGACTTATGTCTGGCATTTTCCCAAACCAGTACTTGTATGGAGTTTTACCTTTGAGTCGGCTGCAAGGCGAACGATTACGGAGGTAGATTG
>Ga0307510_10009580_pt1 | contig 11543 bp, 6 predicted proteins | sample 12_EM_MG_FD_207224 | JGI IMG/M metagenome (GOLD analysis project Ga0307510, IMG submission 207224) | Populus trichocarpa ectomycorrhiza microbial communities from riparian zone in the Pacific Northwest, United States - 12_EM | ecosystem: Host-associated > Plants > Roots > Unclassified | place... | reverse complement strand
ATTTACATTTTATGAACTCTGGTTTCGAATTAAATCGGTAGAAAAAAGAATCACATGTTGAGATGAGAACAGAAAAAAATTATCAGGAACTATTAGAGAAATAAAGTGATACTCCTATTTTTTGGAAAACTAGAGTCAAGGAAAGCTGAAACTTCCTGTTCAAATATAATATTTCTTGATCCAAAAAATTGAAAAGCTAGTTTTTCAGTTTTTGAAATTTATACAAAACATATTTTAGAAGTTTTCCAAAGCCTTTCTTTACAAGTTTTCCACTATTTTTTAAATGAAAAAAAAAGACATGTACAATACAATATTTTCATATTTAGTTACTATCATGTATTTAATTTTTATTATAATTCTAATATAAAGATTTTTTTGAGTTAACAATATAACTTTTTCATGATAATTTTTAATTTGAATGTAATAATATTTTGTATTTTATAATTAGATTATTACAAATACAAAATATTAAGATGACTAATACAAATTATGATTTTGATTTTCTTATAAAAATAATTTTAATCTTGATATATTTCCTTCTTTTTTTGGAACAATTCATCTTCCTTTCCATCAAAGGAACAAGCTTCCCGATTTTCCATTGAAAAAAAAAACTGGAAAAGAAAAGGAAAATAGTTTTCTAATACAGAACACACCAGGTAATTCACAAAATATTGAAAAATTCCCTTTCCAACATATTAAAAATCATCATGGAAATAGATTCTAGAAAATCATACACCTAAAAAAAAATGAGAAGATGCTTAATTTGTCACCATAAAATAAGTTCAGAATTTGTGTTCCTTAGCCATTAAATCAGCAAGAAGTTCATATGTAAAAACAGGAAGAAGATACATACAACTATACAAGGTTGTTTAGCATGGTTAATTTAAGATATAAAACAGTAAAATATCATTTCACAAGATGGAGAACACACCTTCCATCAAGACTTGCTGCAACCTAATGAAAAATATCTTTACAAATCTCAGAAGATTAGGAACTTACCTTGCAACAAAACTTGCTGCACCCTGAACCAAAAACCCTACAAGCCTCGTAGATAGTCACGTGAAGGGTTCCATGTAGCAGAAGAGGCTCCATTGTTCTGGTAACGTAAAGTGGAAGATCTTGAACAAGTATGAATGATGCCTGACAAGGCACCAATACTCATAGATAACGCAGAAGACCAGGACCAAGAGAAGCTAAATTATGAGAAGAACAATGAATTGTTTACTGTTGTTGTTCTTAACGTGAAGATAAGCAGTGCAAATTCTTTAAACCAAAGTTGAAGCAATAAAAAATAGTGGCAACAATGCTTCAGCAGGTAGCAGGAAGGACATTAGCAAACTCATGCAGAAAGTTGATCTTAATTTAATTTTGCTGATGCTGGCACCAACTAAACAAGTTGTACAGGCATGAAATATTACAAAGAAACCTTACCTAAACCACAAGTAATTGACTGGTTGTTGATGCATGAAAAATTCTAGTTTAATTATATAGGCTGATCATGCTAAGATTAGGACTCAGAAAGGGAAATTGAACTCCAAAAAGAAGATACATTGCATTTGTTATTGCTTTGTAATTGTTTTATAATCTGTTAGGCACAAGGGAATCCCCTATCCATTTTTGCTTTCTGCAAATTTCTTCACCATAACAGGGTTACGTTTTCTCTGTGTGATATGTTTTCTGCGATACCTAATTTTGCCTCATTTACTTCTTCAATTAAATGCTATTGACAAAAGTCAATTCCCAGAGTAGAAGCTAACAACGAAGTTTCTCAAACCAGCTGGCTTCCTCTAGACTGAATACTTTTAATAGACACCTTGCACTTTTTTTAAGCTTCTATAGATATTGTCTTTTCTTCTAAAACACCCAACAAATGGGATTACTGAACACATGCTCATTCTTAAGCCGTCATTAAACCCAGTCTATCTCGAAGATTGATTTAAGAAATTCATGACTCGAAATGATCCAGATTAGGTGTCAAATTGAACCTAAAAAGAAAATTAACCCTGTAAAACCTAGTTGACGTAGCAAGTTTCTAATAACTTAGTTGACTTAGCTAAACTTGGACTAGATCTAACTCCAAGAGATTTATAAAAAAAAATTAGAAATTCCATTATAAGAAAAATGATTGGTCAGAATTGACTTGGTGATTCATAAGTTAATCTAATGACTTACAAGTTGCCCACCAAGGTTTTCTACATCAATCTCTGATACCGATCTGACAACTATGTTCATAGATATGACAGGGACGGGGCTGTGTAGACTTATAAAATATGAAAAGGCATGTTCAAAGGTTTTATTATATATGGACCAACCAAAAAGTCAGACTGCTTAAAGACCAGTCTTCATTCTGAATCCTGATAAGAAAATGAAAATTACCACCACGTGAAATGGATTGTGTTTAGCTCGGCCTGGGCAGTAAGTTGCTACGAACGAATTAAGACAAGAAACTGATCCTACCCAATACCTATTACAGGTAGTTCCAATTAAATATGGGACAGGGACACAACTGGCATGGCAAGTCATGGTCTAACAATCTCCTGCTTACAGTAAGCACTGAATGTTCCTGTTGCAGGTGATCCTAAGTAATGGGATGTGCGTGCAAGTGGACTGGCTAGTCATGGTCTAACGATGTCTTGCAGAAGTAGAGGTCCCCAAGCGTGTCCATTAGGACACGTTCAGCACCAGTCGCTTCCTATTGAGAGCTTGTACCATGAATAGCATCCAAAATTAGATTTGATGTTTGCTATTACAGTGATTGTTTTTACTTTATATCATTAACTGCAGAAGAGAAGGAATGGGGGGAAAAACACTTCGCCAGCCTCCGAGTTCCTATAATCTCTGTCAAGTTTTGTGGTCTTTATTTAAGATCTTAATCCATCTATGATCAAAGTGGCCAGTTATAGTAATTAATCTGAGCCTTTTAATTTTGTTGTGTGACAGCTTAAAAATTAGATAAGCATCAAATATCTAATTTTCTAGTCTTTAAAGTTGGGCTCTCGCACAAAATAAATAGTCATATCTTGATTTCTGCTGGATTTTTTTTTTTTTTTTGATGGTGTGACAGCTTAATCTTTAAAGACTAGAGATAGTTGATGCTTATTTCAGCTGAAAAGGATGGAAGGCAAAAACTTCAAGAAAGAAACTCGCAGCAATACCTCAATATCTTGTTTGGTCAAATACAGCACTTGTTATGCAAAACAGTTGTATACAAAGAACCATAACAAGTTCAATTTACAAAGACAAACTGTAGGATGAAGTATCTGCACTTAAATCCTGAGCTACCCGGAGAAGGTGTTCAATGTTGATGTCAGGATAGTGCTGTAAAAGCCTCAAGTTAGCTGCAAAATCACCACTCAATAGCCTGCTTTTCATGCATAATAGCATAGCACAACAGATCCGCAATAGCATATCCTGCACAGATTTGATTTTGCATCCCGTGAGGAACATTTGTTTAAGTCACCACAAGATATTGGAAAGGAGTGAAAGTGCTTAGTTATCGTTAGCTAGTCTGAAGAGAGATTGAGAGGGATTGAGGTACCTGAATCCCGAAAGGATTACTCAAAAGAGAATCCCAGATTCTTAAAATGGATTGGAAGTTGAATTCTTGAGTGAGTAGCAAAGTGATCCACCTGAATGCATAAAATTGTGGCTTAACCTGCTCATTTGAACAGATGGCGTAAGCTTCCAAGATTCACGTCACTTGATTCAAATATGATGAACAGAATCTCAAATGGCCTTTTAGCATAGTTCCCAGCTAAACAGAAGAAAAGGTACTAACATGGTTGGCCCAAGGCACTCAGAACTATGGAAAGTTTATTTAATTTATCCAACAATTAAGAATTAAACGTGCATCTATCACAATCACATTTAGTAAGAAAATATTTACCTTGGTTGTGAATTCAAGATGCTTCCACAATTCCTCATCATTTTCTTTCAATAATTCTGCCAAGCGGGAAAGAGTGGAGAGGATGCCAACTGGACTATTATCCAACTGTTGGCAGAAGTGATCCACTGAGTCGCTCAGCAATCGAACAAAACAAGAAAAACTATCTGCTTCTGCATTTACCTGCATAATAGACTAAGGTTGTGAAAAGAATTGCCTTCTGTTTAGGACTGTCTGAACTTCTCAACTACACAAGTTTCACCTTTACAGGAATCTTTCAATTCACATTTATTATCCAACTGGCTGGCAAATATGGAGGTGTGAGCTGATGAGTGTTATGAAGCTTGTGTCCCATGTTCTATGAATGAATTGTTGTACCTAATAGTTTAAATTTCAACCACCCGTACTATCCATTAAAAAACATATGAATTTCTTATGAGACGACAACATCTCTAGAAGTTTTATTAACGTGCCAAAATAGTAAATAAACAAAAGATGAAAAACTAAATGGTAGAAAGGATTCTAGTGAGGAAAGGATTCAGTTGAATGACATTGTGTCTTCATGATTTCAGGATCATATTATCAACAAGAAATACAAAGATCTAAAGCAAGAACCAAAAGCAGACTTTATTTCTTACAGCATTCTGTTCATCAGTGTCGGTGCTAAATACATAGAATATTGGCGCCAAGACCTCATTCATGCCTTGAACATAACGAATGGCAGGATTTAGTTTTGCAAATAGAAGAAGAATTTTCCTCATTGCTTCCTGCAGACGGAAAATATATCATAGGATTCTGTCAAGAGAGAATCCATTCTCGTTTACTATTAAACTACAACTGCTACAGCTGCAATGAATACAATTTGTTGTTTTATGCAACTTGTCAAAAGATGAATTTCATCAAGTGGCTGCGGATTTGAGTGAAAAGAGGTTTTCATCAAGGAGAACAAGGACTATGGCGTGCACTATAGCATCAACAAAGATTCAACAACCAAAAGGAATAGAAATGAAAGAGCAGAAGAGTGGATTGGGGGGCAAGAAATACCCTATTTTTCTTACTGAATGAGGACTCCCCTGAGAAGAATTTCATATCTGGATGTGTGCGCAGCAAATCACGATCAATCTGTTCTGCAATCTCTGTATGCTATAAATGCAGTGTTGCTCATCAGCTATAACTTAGCACAAGGATTTCCAGGCACCTTAGAATGGTGGAGAATTTACCTTGAAGTAGTGATGCCAAGCACTAGCCTTAACAATACTCAGGGGGTGATCTCCATGAGAAATTCCTTGTCGCTTAAGTGGTCCGGCATCATCATGTTCGCCACTCAGCTCAGCAGAAATCATAGCATCTTCTTTTACCCTGGTGTACTCTGACTGTCTAGATTCAATATTTTGATTAGAACATTGAAACCAGTTATTACTAAATTAAGAAACTAAGTTAAGATGTGAAGGTAGAGCAGTCAGAAACTTACAGGACTCAGTAGAAGCTCCTCTTTTAGCATAGCATATTTTTGTCTATTCTCGGTTAACTCCTTTTCCCACAAATCATGAGAAGGAGATAAATAACCCAAGAGTAGCTGCCAGAAATTAAGATTTAAGGATGTTCAAGAGTCATATTCACTTAAAAAGAAATATTAAATGATTAAAGCTGTCATTTTTATATGCAAGCGATTCAATTTGACTATGATTTGTAGACTATAGATAATTCAATTAACTTTAACATGTAGTCCTATTATTTCATAACAACCCAGTAACTTTATTCTTCTAAGTTTAGTTGTTAGAATAATATATTCTCATCCAGACAGCATTAGCAGTATACATAACTGTTGAGGCAAGGTGATAACGCTCTCTGATCTCCAGCATTCCGAATCATGAACATGACATATATTGTCAAGAATACCAAATGAGACGTTACTCCTGATAGAAGCGGACCACCAAAATGAACTTGCTTGAGGAGAAGATGTGGAAGGAATCATATCAGTTCACTGTTTTTGCTATTGATCAGGACCTTTTAAGCCCTGAAACTCCTATTAGGTTAGTGCTTCTTTCTGTAAGTTTATTGATTTATGAACAGTGCTAAAAAGTACCCTTTGTAGCTGAGATTTCAGGAATAAAGTGTGAGTAATGCATTAATTGTTCTTACTTTGTGCATCTGAACTTTAGTGTGTTCTATAACCAATTCGATCTTGCTTAAGCTGGAAGGAAGCAGCTGGGTATATTAGAGATTTGAAAGCCTCATTGTTATTGCCTTTAGATCATCCTCAACCCCTTCCTTACTTTCTCGAAAATTCTTCAATCCCTTGCTCTCAGGTAGAGTGTTTTTTAGGTTAACAACCAAAGAGAAATTCTATTGTTTCTTGATAATAAGAAAGTGTTGAAGCCAACCGCTCAGTATTCTACGGTTCACTAGCACACAGGTGAGAAGAGTAATGGGATAAATTTAGTTTCTACAAGGAAAATGGAGCTGCAAACAAGACAAGCTTTCCCTACCATGTTACCAAACCAAATTCTACCCTGTCATAATTGTGTCTATTGCTTCACATAATTCATCAAACTAATACATTTCCCCACCATATTACCAAACCAAACTCTACTCTGTCGTAGCTATTTCTATTGTTTCCCATAATTTACCAAACTATACCGTCACTCCCTCCATAACAGGCAACAATCATGGTTTTAGTGACAAATTTCTGCGAGAACTTCTGAATTAACGGAGGAAAATCTTCAGAACTTATTCAATTCTGTAGGCAATTGGTGCATTTCAGTATGATAAAAGTGACATTATTATCACTGCAAACTTACAGAACTACTCCGAAAGCTGGCATAGAATCCATATCAAATAATAATAAAATTCACTAACCAACAGTGCAAACAAAATAATCCACCAATAAAAGCTATGTACCTTCCAAGCTGTTGCCCTCAATCCTCCTCCATCAGGAAGCCCCATACTAGCAATCCTCCTTAGCTTTTCCAAATTTATCTCCTTTTGAGAGAGCTAGCCACAAAACAAAATGGAAAGATGAATAATCCATTAACAAGCAAGAAAACAAATGTAGGTTGGCCTAAAATAAAAGATGGCTGAAACAACAAAACCCTAATAAGATATTCTTGTCAAAATAAAAATATGAATTTTTATAAATCAAACATAAGTGAAAATCACAAACCACACATACATTTCTTTCCTTTTCCTATCATTTTCTCAGCACCAAACACTCCCCAGAAGCCTACCCCTGACCATAAACCTTTTGCTACGACCCTAAAGAATTCTCCCAAAAATTCAACTTCAACCCTAAAACCCACATTATAAACTACAAGAAGAAGAAAAACAAGAAAAGAACATTTCACATTCTGACCTCATATTCAACATCAGACCTTTTCTCATCAGCTGCAATGACCTCCATAACCGAAACCTGACCCGACCCATCTTTATCGGGTCTCTTTCGGGTCCTAAAAGCATCTTCGTTATCCACATCTGTATCATTAACCAAATCATCAAATTCATACGCATTTTCTTTGTGGCCTAACTCAATCCCATTAGGCTCCATGATCTCAAGCTCCTCGCCGGACTCGAGAACCGGGTCGGACCCTCCATTTTTCATTTCTTTGTCATCAAAACCAGAGACCAAACCACCGAGCTTGTCAGGGAGCTTGAGCTTGCCATTTTTAAGCATGGCAACTGAGTTGGGACTGAGTCAGGGGAGGTGTATCGAGCGAGATGGTTTTGTGGGTCTCTGTTGGTGTTGCAATGGAATGCTTTTAGAGGAGTGAGAAGAGAAAAGAGAGTGTCTTGTTGGGTCATGACTGGGTGATTAACTCGGTGATTAACTCAGTTTTTCTCTTTAGAAGAAGACTGGTAGATGAAACAGTTGATTTTGTGGGTTGAGTTTCTTTAGCGAATGGGAACTTGCCGCGTCGAGTATAACTTAAACTGTAGCTTTATGTTATCCAGTGGAGAAATTTTTTTATTTTTTTTTTTTTGACAAAAAAGGCAGATTAAATAATTTATTTATTTATTTAGTTCTATTTATTAATGTTTTATAACAAAAAGAGATAAATATAGAAGTGATTGGTTAGAGTAAAAGAGAAAAAATTATAAAATTAATATATTTTTAAATTAAATTTATAATTTTTCAAAATAAAAATAATAAGAAAATATATTATTTAATCTCCGTTTTTTATTTTCTCTAGTCAACGATATTTTAAATAAACATTAAGGGAAAAAATTGTAATGAATTAAAAAGAATTTAAGAATTAGGAATCAATTTCTATTGAATATTATTGGTGGATTTGTGGGCATGCATCCACCCAAAAATTGCTGAGTTGGGCCTAGATTAAAAATGGTGCCCAGCGAATAAGTTTTTTTTATATATGAAAAAAAGGAACAAAAGGATTGAAAATGGGCCCGATCCAAACATAATATCTTAATAATCCAATTAAAAAAATAATATATAATAAATTGAGATTTAAAATGAAATTAAAATAAATAAAACTCTCATAAAATGATCAAAAATTAAAATTAAAAATAAAAAAAATAAGGAATGAAATTAAAAGACCAACAACAAAGAGTATCAAATTATAATTTTTAAGAGAGAAAGAAAAAAAAAAAAAACTTCACCAACAACAAACCGTCTCACTACCATCGACATGCATTGTACCAATAAAAAAAGGATACGGAGGCAATTTCAACGACACAATGAACAAACATTTTTGGTCTCCAGAAAGAACCACACACGTTGCTTGAAGTTCATGAACACCTCCTGCGCGCCAATAATATTTTTATTAAAATAATATTTAATCTATAGAAAAGATCAAATTATCCTTCATATAATTAGTAATAACAAAAAAAAACTATTGTTAAAGACCAGAAGGCCTCTAGTCGTATTTTTTTTATTTCAAGGGAAAAGTTGTCATTTTACCATGTTTATAAAAGATAAAAATAGCCTTGTTTGCCACTTTCAAAAACTTTAACTTAAAGGGTAATTGAATTATTTTACTATATTTAAAATTATAAAAGACACATATACTCATGGTCAATCCTTTAATGACTAAATGGTCATTTAAAAATATTAAAATACCCTTAAAATCAAGACCATTTATTTTTTTGAAGGGCAAAAGGGTAATTATGTTATCATAGTGAATAATAAAATGTGTCAGCATGCATAATGAATTTGTTTTCTCTTTTAGTTTTATACTATCATATTCGTTTGGGCTTTGCTGCAGGTTGAATTGTTCTTTTTCTAAACTTAAAAAAATATTAAGAGTATGGATATTTTTTTGGCAGTATCATTAAATCTAATCAAGCAATTTGATCTTGAAATCTGTTAACCCGACTCCTTGCCTAGCTCGAGTTTCGAATTAAACCATGTGAGAGCTGGTCCGAAAGTGAATTATTCAATTTAATAGATTCAAAGACAACTTGGATGACCGGTAAAAATATGATATAATTTTAAAAAAAAACTTCAAGACAACAATTTTTCATATTAAGATAATGCCAGATTGGATTGACTTTGGTCTCCCTGCGACATAGGTTATGGATTTTAATATTTTAAATAACTCTGTTGTTTTTTAAAATTATTATTTTTTAAATTTTATTATAACATTATATGTTTTTAAAATTAAGTATCAACCTTAAAAAAATATTTATTTGAGATCGTGATAATTCTATAGAAGTTAAACAAAATAAACCATAAATTTCATTTCTCAACCAATCCAATATTGAATAAAAGTAAAAAAAAAAATAATTAGAAAAATTAAAGGACCAAAAATTAAAAAAAAAACATATTAGGTTTGATGGGTAAACCCATCAAACCGGTGAATTAGATAACCCGGGTCAACACATCAAACCTGCAAACGGGGTAATGAACTCCATTGAGATTAAGAACTTGTTTTTTTTTCTAAATTATTGTTTATTTAACTATATGATAACAAAAGTGGACAATCGCAAAATCAAGCGTCAAACCAATACCGAAATTCTTTTTTTTCAAGACTATGATAATCTTATAGAAAGCAAAATGAAATAAATTATAAAACTCAACTCTCAATCAGTCAAATATCAAAGGATAAAATTGAAAAAAATAAAAAATAAAAAAGGGTTAAACTCATCATACCCGTCAACAGACCTATGGACTTTTTAAAATTTAATAACATGTTTTTTTAAAATTATTTTTTTAACTATATGATAAAAAGAAAAATAGATAATCACATAATCGAGTTCAATTAGAAAAAAATACCCTGCTAAACCCGCAAACCGGGTTATTGACTCCACAAAGTTTATTAACCTAGTTTTTTTAAATCATTTTTTATTTAACTAATTAAAGAAAATAGATCACACCATAATGCTTTGATATTTTTCTGATATTAACCCGATACTGGGATATTTTTTGATACTAGAATTACCATATAAAAGACAAATTAAAATAAATTATTAACTTTAAACCTCCATAAACATATCATAGAAGGACTAAATAAAAAAATCAATAATCAATGGAAAAAAAAGGGTAAAAAAAAAACAAAAAAAAAAACATTGTGTAATCCACAATGCTAATGAGTGTGGTAAAACAATATTTTCCATATATATTCAAATGGTTTGATATAGGTAATAAAAATTCATCCGAATTAATTTTTTTTAATTTAAAACTCAACTAAATTATATATTATTGTATGGAATGTGGAGACTAGGTGGAGTTTGTGTTGGGTTTCGTGCATTTAAAAAATTTTATTTTTATATTTTTTTTATTATTGTTAATATTAAAAATAAATTTAAAAAATAAAAAATATTATTTCAATAAATTTAAAAAAATATATTTTAAAAATAACTTATATATATCGCAATCTAAACAGGCGAGAAACGTGTTTTCTCCAACATGATCTCCTGATTTTCACACTGCTTTTCGACCCTCGAGTCATCGCTTCCACTGGACAAATGCCTTGTGTAATAAATTTTTCTAGGAAGATATCAATTCCTATGGACATCGGAGTAGAATTTTGTCCGATCCAACGAAGAAATACAAATCGACAACTGTACAAATTGAGTTCTACAGCAATAGCAACCCGTCCTCCCATTTGCAGCAACGACAGAAGAGGAGACAAGGAAAGTCAGCAAATGCTGTGTCGGGACATGGTACTGAACGCATATATCAAAGCTATTTTTAGTTCTTTGGCACCAGATTTGTTTTTTTTCTTTTTTTGCTGTTTTTGTATAACATTATGGATTTCGGGTAATTCATATAAAAACCTTGAATTGTAGACCATTTTTATTGATATATAAAAACCTTCAATTGTAGACCCTTTTTTTTTTTACTGAAGCACGACCCTGTTAAAGGAGAAGCAATAGATTCCATCATAAATGTGGAAGGTGAAATTGACTGACGATTCTCCAATGACTGAAACTTAGTTACGTGGGTGAGATGTTATCATGGAAAGGATATGTTTTTAATTATCTTGTTTAGTGTATTCTATCATCATCATTATTATTATTATTATACACAACTCTAAACATATAGTAGGCTATTATTCTAATAATCATTCATTATTATCCATACAATTATATTCCTCATCTAACTTTAACTCGGTATCCAAACCTCTTTTTGTGTTTTTATAGTGTATTTGATATTGTGGTAGCTTTTGTGGTTGTGATTTGAAAAAAATTATTTTATAAAATG
>Ga0307510_10009579_pt1 | contig 11544 bp, 9 predicted proteins | sample 12_EM_MG_FD_207224 | JGI IMG/M metagenome (GOLD analysis project Ga0307510, IMG submission 207224) | Populus trichocarpa ectomycorrhiza microbial communities from riparian zone in the Pacific Northwest, United States - 12_EM | ecosystem: Host-associated > Plants > Roots > Unclassified | place... | reverse complement strand
AGTTTACTCTAAACCATAAACGTCGTAAAGGATTCCTCAGCTATACACTTATCAATGTACCCGTGCCCGAGCTGTTCTGCAGGATATCTCCGATAGACACCCCCTCCAAATCCTTTCAAGATCATCCCACGCCCGCCTTTTTTCGTAATTTATACCCCTGTTTCGATTACTCTATTGCACAAAATAGAGGATTTTGTTGTTAGATATCAGTGATCGGTGTTTATAACCTCTCTTCTCTTCAGGATGTGTCCACTCCCATAACATATTTGTCCCATTTCAGTCGTAGAGAAATTGACTTGGTCGTTTTTTGGCTGGAATATCCAGGTGATCAGGTATGCTAGTGCTAGAACACACACCTATCCTAGTAACAGGGCAAACATTTTTAAGTGAATTCCCCCTGGGCCCGCTTTAATATGCTTGCTCTCGGCAATCTTTTCCTCCCTCAACTGGGTGCCTCCCTTTATTGACCTTTTGTTCTCTGTGGTGCTCAACAATGACCTATATGCGCTATTCATGCTATTCACTATGCCGCTTTTCTCACCTCAACACAAGACCGCATCTGCACCCCTGCGCACCTTCTTTCGATCTTGGTGGCTGGAGACTCACCTGTGGGGAATTTTCTGCCAGAGAGTAGCCCGGAGGAGCCCCTAGCACGGGTAGAGTGACGGAAGAGGCCGCGATTGAGGGTCAGCCAATTGTCTGGGCCTGTCGGCGTTCAAAAAACATCCAGTCTCTCCATTTGAATAAGTAGTTCACTGGAGTTGGGAGCCTGAAGACCTAACCACCAGAAAGGTAGGGTGGGATCGCACCTTATTGTTCAATCCGCATTAAGCAGGAAATTAGTTGGAAACCGGCGGGTTCAGCAGAGGTGGACGAGCCCAGAGGTAACTGAAGGCAGGAAAAGTTTGTCTATATAGCTAATAACATCATATCCCTGGGCTTTAGATAGAAAGCTCTACTAGCTAAAGTTATACTGCTTCTATAGCTATATAGTTTTCTCTGTATAAGGGCTTGATTCCTGTTATCCTGCACAACATTTTCCTCTTCCCGCCTTATGACTCGTCAAATTACCTCCCGCAGTTCTTTAAGAATGGGATAGATTGAAATCTACTCTACTACTCGGATATCCGAGTAGCAAAGAGACCTACTGTCAATAGGATATCTTGTTGATCAAGCATGCCACCTGATAACAGGGATAGAACGTAGTGAATGTTTGATAATAATACTATCGTGCTTAGCTCAGGGCTAGGGAAAGAAGAAGAAAAATACACCTAGCAGCGGGACAAGTGCTCGCTTACGGTGTCCCCAATCGGGAGGGGGAGGGGGGCGCGGAAGAAGGAGAGAAACAAGAACTAAAAAGAGGGGGGAGAAACGCTTTGCCTCCTTCGATTTGGAAACAGCGAATCCTGGATGCTTTATCCCCTGCAGTGTTGATAGTGCCGAATCTCCCCACATCACGCTAAAATCAAACTAAAAAACTAGCTCCCCACTTTTTTTTAGATATGTCGAGTGATATCAAAAGCATTTCAGGTCAAGTTATGATGCAGATATCTGTCCATCAACAGGAGCGCTAAACCTGAAATGAGATCGATGCTAGCCATAGTTGTGAGGTAATGTGCCCGTTGATATTTACTAACCAACATCCCGAGTCATTTGATAGTTTTACACCTCTATGAGATTGAATCCACCAATTAAAGAAATACGCTAATCTTGCTGGTGCCTCTTTAGCACGATGTAGGGAAATTTGGCACTATCAACACTGCAGATGATAGCTCTTTAGCGCAAAACGACTGAGCTGTTAAACAGTAGGCTCTCTGCATTAAGTGTCCGAGTTCTAATTACATTTCCTCGAGTTAATTGAATTAGTGCTACGACCATTATCCCTGAAAAAAAGTATGGGACTTGGGAGCGTGGTTTGGCTTGGATCGTTTGCTGAGTGGTTACTGCTGTAGCAGAAGATGGATTAAGGTTCAAGTTTGTAATTATCCCTGGAGCTTATCTTATCTATTTTATTTTACTTTGTTAAATTCTTGTATTTATTCGCAGGAACAGGAAAGTTCTAACTAGTACCCTAAGGTATGGCCTAGAAGACCCGAATAATCGAAGAAGCTCAAAGTGCCCCCTGCTCAAGACAAACAAACAATGGGATTGTTTTTGGAGACGCCGATATTACCTAGGTTCTTTCACTCTGGCTGCGCACTCTGAACTATTGAGCTTTAGCTAAGGCACTAAGCGTGCCCACTCAACTTTCATTCATTCTTTACTCTAGGCTTTCTTTCCGCGCCCTGTGTCAGGAGTTTTGTTTGCTGAGGAGGAGGAGGAGGAGGAGGAGGAGAGGGAACGAGATGTATCCTGGTCTGGTGGAGTTTACTGAGGTGGCTAAAAGTCATGTTTTGTACAGTACACAAGGTGTGTCGAATAGGACCCACTGGCTCATATTGGTATCCTCCACAAATTTGGAGGGAAGGTAGTGGATATGGTGATGTTATGTATCAGGTCCATTGGTTAGAATTTTGTTTCAAAAAGGTCACGGAAAATCACTCGGGATTTTCTTTCATCGGCTGCTGGAAATGTCAGTTTAATGGCCCCACTTGGTGCGGGATGTGCCCGCACACTAAGGCCGCCGCGGTATACGTGCGGACTAGAGGAAGGACGCAAGCTATGAGAATGTTTTCACCCCCCCTGTTTTTCTTTCCTTCTTGCATTCTCTCACTTTACACTTTTCTTCCTGTACACAACTTTCCTCCAGTCTTTCGTTTCCATCCAGTTGTCACAATCAATCATGATCTTCATCTCCGGTTAACCAAAGCCTTATATTTCTACTTAAGCGGTTCCGCTCTGCTCCGTAAAACCCTCACTGTCAATCATTACCTCCACAGCGATTATTTTCAACATCGACTAGTGATGGAACTTAGTGGCTGGATCAATTTGATGACTCGCCAAGCTCTCGCAATGTTCTAACCGACGATGGTTTTAGAGGCGGCCATGACGGCCACGACTAGTCCAGATATGGTTCAAGTAATCCCGCCTCGGAGTTAACCCCCAATATCCACCATCTGTGAACCTCATCCGTGTATCTGATATACAGCTTATTCCCCCTTCATTCCCACCCCTCGGTAATAATATACTTTCCGTAGAGATCCAAAAAAGCATAGGAACTACAGACCAGCTCCCACTTTCTAGCTCCTTGTAAGAGAATCAAATCATATCAATCAAAATGGCTAACTCTGGTTGACTTTCCATGATCTCCGCCGAGCTCCCCATCTCAAAAATAGCTGGCCGTAAAGGAGTTCGAAGTCAAAAAGCCAGAGATAGGAAGGGGGTCTGGTGTGGAAAGTATTAGCAATGGGATATCTCGCGAGGTTGAACCTAGGTCCTGTCCTGATGGAAGGAGGAGAGGTTGGGTGATATGAGGGGAGATATCGAGGAGTCGGGGGAGTATGGTAGTTTTAAAGTGTGCTGGGGTTCGTGTAATAATTATGAGGTTGCAAGTTGAATGAGGAGAGGGGGGAATGTTGAGTGGGGATGAATAAAAGTTAGGAGGAGCGGTTGATGGTGTGTGCCGCTCTATCTGGTAAGATTCGGGTCCAGCTAACACATTGGAATAGAGTAGAAGCTGAAGCAAAACATTTAATAAAGTTAGTAAGAGCTAAAAATAGGCCTGGGCCTGGCTATAAAGAGTTAAGTAAAGGTGCTTTGTTTCGAATTTGAGACAGATTACCACGAAAGCTAGTATTTCAATGTATGATAGAAAGAGGACAGGCGGATCTTGCTGGGTAGCGCGGTTGACAAAAGAGTACATTCAAGCTGGGAGCTTTTCAATGATATCGTGCATCTCTCGAGGCATTTGCATCATGCCTAGACCTTGAATTAGTGGGACCGACGATAAATAGCAGCTTTCCAACAGGATTCAAATTTTTTTGAATGAGTGATATTGTGTGATTTCCTTTCGGTTTGTAAGAATGCCGAAGCCGGTAAGGAATTATTGGATGTATTATGATGATTTACGAGTTACCCCCTAGACTTTGTGCAATTATGAGAATAATTTATTATAATTATGAGTCTTTGATTGTTTAGGCTGGTCGATATCTAATCTTCTGTCGCAATATAGACTATTTCCCCCATCTAGCGTAGCACCTTGTGAAAGCGACGAGGTATAGACGTAGCTAATAGTGATGGAAATTATGCTCGATAGAGGCGAATTACTCCGAGAAGGGTTGTAGCAGATCCATAAGCTCAGGGCTCTGGATTTCATGAGGATGTGTATGTTTTGGATATTTCGGGAACCACCTTGAAAACAACACACTTCTAGATTGAATTCTCAACTTGAAAATAGCATGAATTTATCGTCGAGTTTCTATATGATGACTTTGGTATGGCAAGCCTTTGTATAAATATCTCTACTTATTCCTTCGCTTTTCCGCTATCCCAGCATTCAACATATTTTCTTTTACAATTTCGGAAACTAAAGGAAAAAACCACTCTAGCTACACTCAATACCAATAACTCTATCAAACCAACCCCAACAAGATGGCCAGCACTCAACCCCTCACGAAACTGCGCGCAGAGCTAGCCAAGCACCAAAAGGCCTATCAGAATCTCGTAAAGAAGGTCGATACAAGGAACAAGAAGTACGAAGTGGAGGTTCGGAGTATGGTTTTCACTGCAGAGCAGATTGCTTGTAGGAAGGAAGCGATGAATCAACTCCTAGATGCTCTATATAACGAGTTGTATTGTTTCAGAGAGACTGCTAAAAAGATTGACGAGGAAGTGAGCAAATTGGAGGGGGCAGCAATCCTTTTGACTTTGAGGGAAGCGGTTTGACTGGTCAACTTGGCAAATTAGTAATCGGAAGCTAATACGATTGTTAAATAGTCTATTGGTGGAACAGGAGGAGCGGAAGATAGGTAGTTGGATAGGTGTGATAGGGGATTGTTATCTTGTTGTTTTAATGAAATTTTGAAGTTTTTAGGAAATTAAGGACTTTGCCTACTAGCTTATGTTTGCTTGCTGATGGGTGCACTTGACTATCTGGAGTGTCTGAGGATTAGCTTTTGAAGGGGCCCTAATGTCTGAAGAGGGGTTGTCATCGTATGCCGTAAGAACCGAAATAATTGAAAATGGCGCTACCGGTAAGACGTCCAGAATTTCCGGCTTTGGATTAGGGGGGGGGAACACAGCAAGGGGATTCTCCATCAGCCTTCACTTGAGACACAGACCTTACTAGGAGAGGTAACTCCAACGTCCTAGCGTGATTCTAAACTATCTCGGTTTTTACGGTATCATACTACGTTAGATGTAGAGAGGGTACTGAGGGTAGTTATTATTACTGGTCTGCTGGTATGCGGCGTCGCTACCCTATATAATTATGAGTCAACTCTTGAAACATATCATAATATTGCCAGTGTGCATCTACGATTAATTTAATCTACCGGTAGGCTGGGTTCGATACCGTTACTTTGTATCGCTCTGGAAGTTTATACAGTATTCTGTCGCAGGGCTCTGAAAGGCTATCTCCTGGACCCGCAAGACATTGAAAATTTCGGGCCATCCCTATTAGTTTTTGAGACAGAGGTTGACAAGCAAATTTTTGTTGATAGCTAAAGTTTTGCAGATATGTAGACTTCAGAACACAGCTAATATTAGCTACATGGCGATGCTTACGACAAGATCACGAAGGAATACTATCATAAGGTTTGGGATTGTTTACCACTCCTTTGTCATGTATGTCTCAAACACTGACAGGTGTAGCACGAAATTTTCAATGTCTCGCCGGTCCAGGAGATAGAAAAAGATATGTCAAAACACGGTGCCTTGAGTCAAACTCAGCCGCAACCAGGTTGTCTTCCTTGACTTATCATGTCCTTGATATCATAATTTTATGGTATCATAGAAATTGTTTTTCTCTCCCCGAACTTAAAGGCCTCCAATCGGGATTCGTTAAAATCAATTCGGGAGGTTGGAAAAAAATTTGTTCACCTGAACCTCGCGTGCGGCTCTGGGGTCTGGGCCTCCGGGCTCGCCGAAAGGGAGAGCTGAGTGACAGGGGGGCTCACGTCACGAAATGCCCGCAAGTCTCAAAATGGACGAAAAGAAGTTCGGTGGGGGTGGAATCGGTCTTGATTGGGGGGGGATATCCTGCTAAGCATTCCTTGGGATCGTCAGTGGCTTAACACAGGAGTGCCAAGAGGGCAGTAAGCGAGAGTAGGCGAAGGAGGACTGCTCGAGCCAGCACAGCGCCTCTGCAGCCTTCTCCGCAGTCCTCGAGTACTCGTAGATAGCGCTTTAGCCGAATTTGTATTGTTCAAGGACAGGGGAACGAGTGGCTTTTGGGGTCGGATTTCCTGTTTGGGATGGGCTGGGGTCGGGCGTGATTTAAAGTTTGCGCCCTACGGCGGAAGAGCTTTGCCAATAGAAGTAATTTCAACGTCCTCCCTCGACTAAATACGCGACCCCGCAATTTTCTTGGATCATAAACATTCCCCTTCGCATTGCGGCTTGTTAGTGATATTTGCCTCAAGTCAGACATTTTAAGCTGTGGCAGTGCACGAATAGAAAAAAGGGATTCAGGTTTGTTTAGGAAACTGCGCATGGGGCTAACATCGACAAGTTACAGGATTGATAACCGAACTGCGGCATCAAGATTTTCCATCGGGATTGAGGTGCTGAGCTGCATTCCGGGTATCGCGAAGAGGGCGCAGTACGCTGTTCTTGATATATCGTGCAGAAAATGAGAGGTTTTTTTTTCCTTTGCTTCTGCACATGGCCCAAAAGAGTAGTCTACCCGGTACCGTGAAAGTGCACTTTGCGGCGTGGACTTTCTTCGGATCTTGGATCTGGTGTGAGCTATTTATCGGGATCCCTCGTACCGGCACTCAGACGTCATGTATCAGCCCGTGTGGCTGTGAGAACTCACGTTTTACGCACACACCGCCCTTTTGGGCCGGGAGGTCCGTTGAGCATCTCGGGGAATATTGGTCGGCTGCGATGTATCTGTTCCGGAACATAGCATATGATAGAACCGGCTTTCGAGCTATCGCTGAAGTCATGCCCCTCCCAATTGCTTAAACCTCTTAGGTATTAAGGGGTTCGTTTACGGGAACTTGCGGCTGTCCGGGCCCTTTTTACCTACAGCACTGCTTTTTCTTTTCTTTTCTTTCAGATTCCGGGCTAGATCGTTAGCCTTTTCACACCTCTGAGCTGTCAAATTTGCCTAGACTGATCCTATATCTGCAGAATCGACATATCTGAAGATGGGTGAGGAGTACTTGGAGGTCGTCGCGTCATGTTTATTTTAAGGCTTGAGATGTGGTTGGTAATCTGGCGGTTATGGTATGGGAGTAAGAGGACATCGCTCTAACAGCTGGCTTCTGCCTTGTGAACATAAGGGCCTTGGCCGATTGCCGCTGCATTGTTTGCCACCGGCGCTCCTAGCACGTGCCAAAATCCCATCCGCCGCTTTGAATCACCGCCCCGTTAGCTCAAAGCACTTTCCGCCTCGCTGGTGGCAAGGGTGTGCTCGAGGAACTGGGCAGTGTGGAAGTTGTTTTGTATTGTCTGGCTTTGGCTGAACAGACGGACTTTTTTTAATAAAACTGGACCCTCTGCATAGTATGGTGTTATGCTATGGCCTTTCACGGAAAACCTGAAATGGTTAGTATAACATACTGGTGGGTTGTACAGGTGGTGAAGTAGCTTCTTTTTGCAATTCCTTGCTGCCTCAGGAATACGATTGCCAACGCAGTAGTGAGGTTGGTGCGTGGGCTGTTGCATACCGTACGTAGGTCCTGAGGGCTTAATGTGCGAGGTTGAGTCAGAAGATAGGTTTTTGGAGGAGACATTTACTCATGCTCTCGCCTTCCCAATCTGGAGAATTTGCAGCGCACTTAGGTCCGAGGTTCCGCGGATTTTCGCTTCCATGCTTGAAAGCGCAAATGCGCTGTCTATAAGATAATGCAGTGAAAGCGATTTTTTCCAAAGGCTAAGTTAGTACTATTGTAACTGCCCCTGCCTTTGCTGGCCAGGGGCTCTGGGGTTGAATAGCTAAGAATCTGGCTGCGGACACGAAGCCGCTGCTGTAAACAACAATAGCAATAGCAACAGCGGAAGACACGTCGACCGAGTTAATAAAGCTTGCCATCAAACAACTGACACCCTTGAGGCCTCCCTGACGTGTAGAGTCCGTGCCGGAGTGGCGTCTGCCTTGGCTCTTTTGCTGTTACTAGTGTGCTACGAGTGGACTCCCCTGCGGTGCTCGATTAGTTTCTTTGAGGCCTAAAGCCACCTCACATCTTGAAGAAATGTCCAGCTCAGCACTGTTGTCCTGGGCCTACGAGTGAAACTCGAGTATTGAACATCCTTTCTCTGATGCAATGATGCATCAAGTCAGTAGCCAGGGGGCTAGGAAGAGTGCATGATCGCTCGGACCAGTGTGAGCGCACAGTTTGCTGTTCGGGATATCTAGCTTCTGACTGACAACTCATATCTTACACTAGCCGAAGCTCAGGAGTTGCCTGGGGTTCAGCTCTCTTCGTCTGATATCTAGGCTTGTTTCATCGAGTGCGGGTACAATCTGCTGCATAGAATTCTATAGGCATGGTTTCTTTCCCTCCATTTCCCCCTCCACGTAGGCCAGGGGTGATCTAACCCGATGGGGCTGTTTTCGTAGCCTAGATGCTTACGTTCTCTCATGAGCTGGTCAATTCGGTTGAACATGTTTGAATTGAGCAATTTTAGAATTTTTCGGCGGGCTGATGTGTGGGATCTGAATCACCACACGTCAAACAATCACCAGGCTAGATGAAGGAGCTTGGAAAATATTTTATTCTGTTTACTAGTGGCGCAGATTTCCTGGGTGTTCTGCAGAACAATTGAACGGCTGATATCGGGCAGTGCTCGGCCTGTTGTTAGGGTGTTGATATCATGGCGGGGGGGAGTTGATACCCCGGTGGCGGTGTTGCAAACAATGTTATTGTGCACAGAGCATTAATTAGAACGAACTATCGTAGATGATTGGATCGCTTTGGTCTAATGGGGTGAGGTGGTCAATGTGGGGAGCGACACTGGTTGGGGGCCAGGCTTGGCGCTGCGCCAGGAGCATGAGTGCAAACGGTACCAAGAGTTTGAATTCGGTGCATTTTTGCAGTCTCTGCACAATTCACAGAAAATATTTGGGAGGCCACTTAGATGGCGCCAGGTGTCTAATGTTATTGCTCGTGTTGTGGATTTATATAGCTTTGTTTCCTTGGTGGATCCCCTGTCGAGTTTAGTTCCAAAAGATCCTAACCATACTCTACTACTGGCTGGTATATTCTCATTTATTTATTCTACCTTTCTGCGATACTCTCAACTTCGCAATTTCTCAGATAGAAACCCTTTCCCGTTGAATCAGATTTGAGAGACACTCTGGATACAGTGTTACTTTCAACTTCGCAATTTCTCAGATAGAAACCCTTTCCCATTGATTACAGATTTGAGAGACACTCTGGATACAGTGTTGTGAGTAGTCCTTGCTTCTTGGACTCCCGAATTCAAGGAAAAGCTAACAGGCCATAGGTAATTCAAATGTCTTTTTTGGAACCTCGAGCTATTGGGGGGTCGGCTTCGCTGGCCCCGGGTACTATCACAAAGGCTGATTGGATTTCGGCCATTTCCTCGCTCGTGGCGGCAGTTGTGGCACTACTCACTCTCATCACGGTGTATCTTGCCTCGATTCAGATACTCACTCGACGTCAAGTCTATCGCTTGGGCCTTTCCAGGAAGTCCCTCGGTCCATGGAAATCAGCCGTGGTTTCGCCCTCCGCCCTACGAATGCAAACACAGATTAAGACACCAACTCTCAGCGTTCCTCTGCTAGTTTCTAAAGGTTGGGAACCTGAGATCTCATTTCCGGTCGGTTTCGAACCCGAGCTGAAGGGCACAGAGCCGGACTTGGAAGCAGGCCGCAAAGTGCTCGCACAGGCGAGCTGGGTCAACTTCTTAGAGGGTCTCGGGGTGAGCCCGGAAGATGGTGGAGTTTATTGCAAGATGCAATACGAATCTGAACTGGTGAACGGGATTGTCCCAATGCGCTGGAAAGGACGTGACCTAGCCGCTATCTGTTCAATACTTGGCTTCCAGTCGATTGGAGGCAAGCCAAACGCCGGGAAGCTTATGAAACTCCCAACCCAGTGGTCCGGTCCTTTGGGGTGGTTACAATTTAGAACCAGCTCTGAAGGATGTATCGTCGAATACCGTAGGAGATCAGTGATCAATAACCAACTTCTTTCAGAACTTCATGACTATTATAAGGGTTTAGGTGTGGAGAGTCGACCCTTCAAGCTCAAGTTAAGGCTCTGGCAATCAATCAGTGGGATGCGCCTTTCCGACAACGAAGTCATTTATCTCTCCGACGCGTCAGAGTGGGCGGAGAAAATGAGAGATCTTGGAGGAAATGCAGAACGGCCGATCGGCGCGATATGCGACGAGCTAATGGAATGTCGAGAAGAATTAACCGACGAAGAGATAAGAGGGAAAATGTTCGGTAGGAAAGCCAATCGCCCTCAAGGCCTCCGCCCCGAAGCTTTCGAGAATGGGATGTCCCAATTATCTCCGCAGCACACACACGGCATATCTGATCTCCTCAAATTTCTTAATTCAGATGTGAGATGTACGGAGGGCAATTCTAAGAAGATGGTAGTGCTATACCCTTCTCCCGGCCACCTCTCGGTATCGATAGAAGGAGAACTTGTTCATAGCCGAGGACTGGAAAAAGATTGTCCCCATGAGTACTCCTATATTCACACAGACGAAGACGAAGTCGATAGAGATTATGGGCATAAACTTGGTCGCCTCTGTATGGATACGAAAACACTGGGGCGTATGAAGAAAGCTGTTCTTCAGATAGAGCCTGACGGCTTCTACTTTTCGCCGTCGAAGCTCCTCAACTTCCAGGTAGCTCAGATCTGGAGCCACGCCTCCTCGATATCGGAAAGTTACTTAGGCCAGGAATGGATATTCTCAATTGACAAGCTTGGGTTCTCAGCTAGGGAAGAGCGGAGCGAGGGCACTCCAAGGGAGCTTTACTATGCGATAGAGCTAATCAACAATTTCCAGCTGATCAAAAGCACCTCCCGCGCAATGTTTACGACTGCGGACATGGTATTGATTTCTAGAGCATCTGTGTCACTCCGTCGCCTTATCGGATGCAAAGGAATGGATCTTGTTTGGGCTATACTGGCGTCACCGGAGCTTTTTGACGATTTGTTCCGTTGCGTTACTGATACGACGATGAAGGACTTGCTTGATTCTGAGCTGACATGTAAATCTGGGTGCTTTGACTTAACACTCATGAAGTGTTGGAAACCGGAAACAAAATCTGCCGCAGGTGGAATTAAGGTGGAGTTTGTTGAGGATAGAACCTTCAAAGGTATTCAGGTAGTGGCAGCATTGATGGACGTTTTCCTTAATTTCTTTTGGATTGATAGAAGTTGGGTCACTGACGTTGCGCTTTATGACACCACAATGCCACAAAGCGTTACAATGTGTTAGCTGCATTTTCCGTTT
>Ga0307510_10009578_pt1 | contig 11545 bp, 14 predicted proteins | sample 12_EM_MG_FD_207224 | JGI IMG/M metagenome (GOLD analysis project Ga0307510, IMG submission 207224) | Populus trichocarpa ectomycorrhiza microbial communities from riparian zone in the Pacific Northwest, United States - 12_EM | ecosystem: Host-associated > Plants > Roots > Unclassified | place... | reverse complement strand
AGATTGTGTAGAAAAGAATTTGGAACTTGTAGAATAAGCAGTCGACCGATCTGATAGAGCTGTTAAACACTCTTATATTCCTTTCTTCCTAAATCAAACATATAGCTAAAGATAGGGAAACTCTACGCATTCTTGGTTGAAGACCTTTCTTTTTACCATTGAGGCCCCTAATCGCACCATTCAGAGTAGCCATCCTTCTGTTAAGACGAAGCCAAAACTTAATCTTACACCATATGAGAGAGGTCCAGTTACAAGCAAAGAAAAGATGGATGTGTGTCTCCTCATGTTATCTACAGAACATGCAATGTTTATTTAACAAAGAGACCCTGAGTCTATCTTTTGTTTTCAATCTCCTAAGAACAACTAGCTATAAAAAGAGACTATGCCTGGGCATTGACCAATGCTCCCATACACATTGTGCTATAGGATAGTGGTAGCCTTAAATCTGAAGAATTTATGGGCCACAACAAAGAAGATCCCCAATGAGTTTTGCCAGCACTATAACAAGCTGATTGTTTCAGCAGTGCCACCACATTCACTTAGCAACTGATCCTTTACAAGGAGATTATATTTCCAGAGCGGGAAGGAAGGTCGCTGAGATTCTGAAGACCATATTGTATGATGAGGTAAGTAGTAATGATGTATCCATCGAATCTATAAAGAACCTATTTTAAGATGGATATTCCACATATGCTTAGCTATAAAACTTTTATTTCTGGCTTTGATATCTAAAAGGCCTAAACCCCTTTCACTTCTTGGCAGACATACATTTTTCCATGCTACCAAACCAGACTTATTGCTCGTGAGGTTGCCATTCTAGAAGAAATTCCTACATAGTGAAGTAATCTTACTGATAACAAGGTTAGGCATGGGAAAGATATTGATCCGGAATCGTACCACTCCATACAGAACAGATCGAATGAGCTCTAGCTTGCCAACATACGAAAGGTGTTTCCCATGCTAGCTTTGAATGCATGAATCCAACTTATGCAAGGGGGGAAAGTATTGGCTGGCTAGTAAAATGTGAGGGCTTAAAGGCACTCTAAGATATTTAAAGGGGAAATTGCCTTCAGAAAACCCTATATGTTGTAGAATAGCTTGCTTGGCAGTATTGCCAATACTACCAAAGAAAATGGAAGATTTAGTAGCATTTATGGCTAGCCCTGATATTCTTCCAAAAGATAAAATCTACTAAAATAGGACAACAACTAAGGATATATCCCCATGACATAAGAGAAGAACATCATCTGCAAAGGCAAGGTGACAACTTCAAAGGGAGCTACATTTAGGGTGGAAACAAAAACCAGCTTGTTGTGTAGCCAAGTGAAGCATCCTAGAAAAGTATTCCATGCATGTAATAAATAAGTAAGGAGATAATGGATCACCTTGCCTAACACTACATTTTCCTGGAAAGAAGCTAAACAAGTCACCATTCACAGCCACAGAAAAGGATGTTGTCTCGACACACTTCATGACTAAGTGAACGAAGCGAGTTGGAAATCCAAACAACATAAATAGATGCCTAAAGAAAGGCCACTGCACATAATCAAAAGCCTTCTTGAAGTCAATCTTGATGATGCATCTAGGAGAGGCCCTCTTCGTTCCATACTCCCGAAGAAGTTCCTGCAAGAGATTGATATTATCAACCATGTTTCTCTCACCCAAGAAAGCATTCTGCACATGACTAATTATACTCTGAAGAACATTAGTAATACAACCAGCTAGGATCTTGAAGATGACTTTATATATGACATTACATCAAGAGATAAGATGAAAATTAGCAACAAAAGTAACACTAGCCAATTTGGGTATAAGAGCTATGATTGAATGATTCACTTGCTTTATAAGTTCTCTAGAAGCAAAGAAATCTGTAACAACATCACAAAAATCATTTCCAACCATATGCCAAACTTTTTTTAAAGAAAAAAGAAGTATAGTCATCAGGATCTGTTGCTTTGTCATTGCCACTACTGTAGAGAACTTCTTTGATAACTGCATTAGACACTGGAGCTAATAGAATGGTATGGGAATTATCATCAAGGCAAGGGCCAATGAGAGCAACCTCAACATCTATTAGAATAGTGGCCTTCAAAGAACCAAGTAGTGCTTGATAACATTGAACAAGAACTTCCCCCACTTCATCAACCAATGTAGTAAACATACCATCAACCCGCTGAATAGCCACGATGTGATTCCTCCTATGTTTCTGGTTCATTAGAGAGAAAGAATCGAGATCTTCTATCACTTTCCTTAAAGAAAGTAGTTTTTAGACCAATCCGACTTCATCTTCCTTAATATGGAGGCTGAATCTGAAGAGAGAGGGGACTGTCCAACCAAAGCCTTATGCAAAGGCCGAACCACCTAAGGCCAAAAAGGATGCTCATATGGATGGGCACATTACATCTCATTGTCCAAATCGAATAGTTATGCTTACAAGAGATAATAGGGAGGTTGAATCTGAAAGTGACAAATCTAAAAGTGAAGAGATACCACCTTTGATGGATTGTAGTGATGAGAAGATTACATATTTTGTTAAGGGAGAGTCCTTGTTTATAAGGCATGTGCTGAACATGCAAATCAAAGAAGATGATGTAGATCAACAACGGGAAAACATATTTCACACTCGATGTCACATCCAAAACAAGGTATGTAGAATGATAATTGATGGAGGTAAATGTGCTAATATAGCTAGTGAAACTCTTGTGAAGAAATTGAATCTGAGTTGTATTAAGCATCCTAGGCCTTATAGATTGCAATGGTTGAATAAATGTGGTGAAGTGAAGGTTACTAAGCAAGTATTGATTGTGTTGCTATTGAGAAGTATTCTGATGAGGTTATGTGTGATGTAGTCCCAATGCATGCTAGTCACTTACTTTTGGGACGTCCATGACAGTTTGATCGAAAGGCGATTCATGATAGGTTTAGAAATAGGTTTACTATTGTAAAGGATGATAAAACCATCACTCTTATACCTTTTTCTCCAAAATAAATGTATGATGATCAATTGAAATTAGAAGGGAATGTGATGATAGGAAGAGTGAAAATTCACGTGAGGACGATGGTGAGAAAAGACCATCAGATTTGGCTAAACCTAAATTATTAATTAAACCGGTTGAGAGTGGAGGTAAAACCCAAAGAGTGAAGAAAGTAAACTTGTGTGATGATTAAAGAAACAACCTAATTTTTATGTAAAAGGAGCTCAAATCAAATCTGTGTTTTTCACTAACAAGCCGATGATCTTACTTGTGTATAAGGAGGCTTTTTTGAACACTAACGATCTTGATTCTGCTATTTCTAGTATGACTGTTTGTTTATTGCAGGAGTTTGATGATGTATTCCTTGAAGACATCCCTAATGGATTACCACCATTAAGGGGAATTGAACATCGGATTGGCATTGTACCCGGAGGTTCGATTCCTAACTATCTAGCCTATAAAAGCAACCCCGAAGAGACGAAGGAACTTCAAAGGAAACTAGATGAGTTGATGATGAAAGGGTACATTCGTGAGAGTATGAGCCCTTGTGCCGTACTAGCGTTACTTGTGCCTAAAAAAGATGGAACATGGAGGATGTGTGTTGACTATCGTGCTGTCAACAATATAATGGTAAAGTATCGACATCCTATTCCTAGGCTTGATGACATGCTAGATGAGTTACATGTATCGTGTATTTTCTCTAAAATTGACTTAAAAAGTGGCTACCATTAGATTAGGATGAAAGAAGGTGATGAGTGAAAAACTGCATTTAAGACTAAGCATGGTTTGTATGAATGGTTAGTCATGCCGTTTGGACTTACAAATACGCCTGCTACGTTTATGCATTTAATGAATCATGTATTGCGTGCGTTTATATGTAAGTTTGTCGTTGTGTATTTTGATGACATTTTGATTTATAACAAGAACTTAAATGAGCATCTTGATCATTTGCGTAATGTACTTAGTGTATTGCATAGTGAGCAATTGTATGCTAATCTTAAGAAGTGTACCTTTTGCATGGAGAAAATTATGTTTCTTGACTATGTCGTAACTGCGCAGGGTATCTAGATGAATGGGGAGAAAGTTAAGGCCATCCGAGATTGGTCTACACCAAAATCAGTAAGTGAGGTAAGGAGTTTTCATGGACTTGCTAGTTTTTATAGAAGGTTTGTGAATGATTTTAGTACTATTGCTGCACCTTTAACTGAAATTATGAAAAAGTCTGTTGGATTTAAATGGAATGATGAACATGATAAGGCTTTTAATTTGTTGAAAGATAAACTTTGTCCGGTGCTTGTTTTTAGCTTTGCCAGACTTTACGAGAGCTTTCGAAGTTGAATATGATGCTTCAGGCATAGGTATAAGAGTTGTGTTAGTGCAGGATAGGAGGCCCATCATGTATTTCATTGAAAAACTTAATGGCGGAAACCTTGAATTATCGTACATATGACAAGGAGCTCTATACCTTGGTAAGAACTTTAGAGACATGACAACATTACCTGTGGCCCATGGAATTTGTGATACATTCCGATCATGAATCATTGAAGCACTTGAAAGGGCAAGGTAAGTTGAGTAGGAGACGTGCCAAATAGGTTGAGTTTATTGTAACCTTTCTATATGTGATCAAGTATAAGCAAAGAAAAGAAAACATTATGGTTGATGCACTTTCACGCAGGTATGTTCTTTTGTCTACTTTGGATGCTAGATTTCTAGGATTTGAACACATAACATAATTATACAAGGATGATAATGATTTTACTAATGTTTACAATGCTTGCGAAACTTTGGCTTTTGGAAAGTTCTATAGACTTGATGGATATTTGTTTAAAGAGAGTCGTTTGTGTGTTACATTAAGTTCTATGCGTGAATTGCTTGTACGTGAAGCACATGGGGACGGGTTGATAGGGAATTTTGGTGTTGTTAAGACTTTGGATGTGTTACATAAGCATTTTTATTGGCCTAAAATGAAAAAAAAAGATGTGCAACACATGTGATAAATACATAACTTGTAGGAAAACAAAGTCTAAGACTCAACCACATGACTTATTTATCCCTTTGCCTGTACCAAAGGAAACATGGGTAGACATTTTGATAAACTTCTTCTTAGGTTTACCTAGGTCAAAATAGGATAGGGATTCAATTTTTGTAATTGTTGATAGGTTTACAAAGATGACACACTTTATTCCATGTCATAAGTCGATGATGCAACTAACATTGTTGATTTAAGGAGATAGTACGACTTCATGGGATCCCTAAGAGCATTGTTTCTAATAGAGATGTTAAATTCCTTGGCTATTTTTGGAAAGTGTTATGGGGTAAATTGGATACTAAACTGTTGTTTTCAACTACTTGTCACCCCTAAACAGATGGACAAACCAAAATAGTTAATAGGACCTTAACATAACTTCTGCGTGCTGTCATTCAAAAGAACTTAAAGAATTGGGAAGATTGTTTGCTATTTATAGAGTTTGTATATAATCATAGTGTGCATTCTACTACTGAATTTTCACCATATAAAATTATGTATGGATTTAACCCTTTGACTCCCATGGATTTGATTTCTTTGCCTATTGATGAAAGTGTTAGTTTGGATGGTAATAGTAAATCACAGGTGGTGAAGACACTCCATGAGAGTCTGCGGCAACAAATTGAAAAGAGAAACTGTGTGTATGCAACCAAAGCCAATAAGGGCGCAAACATGTTGTCTTTCAGCTCGACGATTGGGTTTGGGTGCATATGCGCAAGGAGAGATTTCCAGCCCATAGGAAATCGAAGCTACAACCACGAAGAGATAGGCCATTTCAGATCCTTGAGAGGATCAATGACAATGCTTATAAAGTTGATTTGCCAGGTGAGTATAATGTTAGTGCTACCTTTAATGTTTCTAATCTTACTCTGTTTGATGATTCGAGATCAAATCCTTTTGAAGAGAGAGGAGATGATGAGGATCAGCCCAACACCAAGCGTAATCATGCCAACAACCCATTGAAGGTGCCAATTAGGCTAATTATAAGATCTAGGGCATATAAGCTTAAAGACGCATTGAATGTGCTTGTACAAAACATATGGAGCAAGATGGACCTAGAGGAGCTTGGGACATCTAAGGAGCATGAAGGACAACCTCTAATTCAGGTCAAAGAAGAGCCCAATTTGTGTGGAAAAAGGGGCTGATGTGTCCGACCCCATACCAGCCTTCTTAGACTTGTTTTTCCTAATGATACAAGGGTAAAAAGTCAACAATTTATTCTCCTAACAATCAAGGAAGTTTCGGCAGATCTGATTCCTAAAGAGGGAAGGATTATTTAATGTTTTCCCTAGCCTAGGAAGGAAAGTAATTAAATCAACAACTGAAAGGGAAATTTGTTTTCTTATTTGTCTAAGTTAAACAAGGAAATCTAAGCTAATCAGGGACTTAAAGGGGGTGGCAGCACAAATGTTTCAAATCAGATTTTTCCTAGCTTATATGGGACTTTTTTAGAACAGCAAATCTGATCCTATCATATTTAGGATATTAAATTTAGATTTATTATTGTTATTATTATTTTCTTCTTAGTTTAGAGTTTTATTTATATTATTTGAGTTTAATTGTAAGTGGGTCTCATATAAGTCCACATAAAGGGTTTATTAGGGTTTGTTTCAGTCTAGAGTCAGTATAAATAAAGACATAACCATACATGTAAGGGTTACATAATTTTTTGATCAATAAACTTCTTTGTCGTAAGGGTTGTGTGTTGGTGGGATAATTTCCCTTTCTTGGTTCTCTAAAGAACTGAAAAATGACTTATCGAAGAACAACTAATTTCATGGCATCATCCTTATACTTATCGCTCGCGAATCACTATTCGTTGGGTGGAGGTTTTTACAGTCTAGAGTCAGTATAAATAAAGGCATAACCAGACATGTAAGGGTTACATAATTTTTAGATCAATAAACTTCTTTTGCCGCACTTGTTGTGTGTTGGTGGGATAATCTCCCTTCTTTGGTTTTCTAAAGAACTGAAAAATGACTTATCGAAGAACAATTGACTTCGTGGCATCATCCTTATACTTCTCGTTCGCGAATCAATTTTTGACCCCTTATTTTTTCTAAATATTTTCAAAATACCAAAAAAATAAATTATTCTTGATGTATTTGCGTCATTTTCAACATTGTTGGTGTCTTCTTAAAAGAATTAAAATTTTAAATTTCTTTTCAACGTGTTCAACTTTTAACGCATTATTTTCAAAATCATTGATTTTTTTCTCATCGAGTCGATGTTGATGTTGCCTTTTTAAAAAAATCGAAACTCAACAATATAAGAAAAATAAAAAAGAAAAAATATTTGGATAAAAGGGACCAAAATGCAAAAGAAGAAAATGAGGGACTAAAGTGTTTTTGGAACCAAGCAATGGGGAGGCAAAAAAAAAAACTTAAAGAAAATTAAAAAAACCTAGATTCTCTCCCCTACTCACAAAAAAACCTAAACCTATTTTGTTACTCTTTAGCTGCTAGACACCACACAAGAAAAAGCGCACCTACAACCTTAATCTCCTTAGCTAAAATTAATTGCCAAACCTAACCTCTTTTATGCTCATTGTCACCATTATTGGTAGCCTCCCTCCAAAACCCACGACAACATCTTATTGTTTAACGACTCCTCTTTGAAAAAAAGAAAACCCACATCAGACTTTTGGTTAGCATCTAATACCTCACTGCCCAATGCCATTTCCTTTCTTTTTCTTCTTCACTAGGAGCAGCCTCTCTAAAACCAGATCCTCTTTTGGCAGAAACATTATAGGTACCAACCATTCCATCTTTCACCCTCATAAAAAAATAATCATGTCATTTCATCTTCTTCTCTTAGCCAGCCTCTTTTTTTTTTTTTTTTTTGTCTTCCTCAATAACGACGTCTCCCATTCTTCTCGGTATCAACCATTGTTACCACTAGTGGCAACATACTCGTAATGCTAGCAACTACCCTCTCTACACCACCAGCCCATACACCAATCATACCTTGATACATTACCAAATATCGAGGTATGATTGATTCATTCTTATATTTAATTGCAAGTAGACCTAATATTATGTTTAGTGTTTGTCTATGTACATATTTTCAAGCTTATCCTAAAAAATCTCATATTAGTGCTATAAAATGTATTTTTTGACTTATGGTTATGATATCTAAAATAAAGCAAGTTGATTTTGATTAACTATTTAAATGCTGATTTTCCCGGGTGTAAGGTTGATAAAATACGTACTGGTGGAACATGTTATTTTCTAGGATCATCATTAGTATTTTGGGCAAGTAAGAAACATATCTCAATTGCCTTATCTACAACTAAAGTGGAATATATAGTAACTAGTAGTTGTTGTGCTAAGATATTATAGATAAAACAAACTATATAAGACTTTGGTCTTGCATTGGATTAGGTACCTATTAAGTGTGACAACACTAGTGCAATAAATCCATCTAAGAATCTTATACAACACTTACGTACAAAACATATTGAAGTGAGAAATCATTTTCTAAGGGATCACATGATGAAGGGTGATATTGTACTTGAGTTTCTAAGAACAAAACATCAATTAATAGATATTTTACAAAGCCTTTAGGAAATGATCACTTTTGCGAAATAAGAAGGAACTTAGGCTTTATTCATGCTAATGACATTTGAGGTTTTATCTTTGTGTGTGTGCATTATTTGAAATAAGTTGGATATATTTAAGTGATAAAATGTATACCTTCTTTGCATGAAACATCTGTTTTGCAACAAAATTCATGATAGTGCAAATCTGGGACGCACCGATTGACCTGTTTGTCTTACCAATTCAATTGACCGCCTGATTAAAGTAGAGAAACAAAGCATAAGATACTTTGTGAACAATGAAATTTTGAGTTTTGAGTGAGGTTTAATTTTTGAGTCTATAAGTTGGACAAAAAAAATATATTTAGACTTATAAAACATATCTAAAAGAGAAAATACAAAAAAATCTAAATTCTGTATGAACTGGTCTACCGGTTTATACGATTAGATCAATTGGCCTACTAGTTGAAACAACATAAACAATGACACTATTGCCTAAAATTTTAGATTTTGACCCCTTAATTTCTTTGGGTTTTGGACATAATTTTTGCATGGAAAAGACTCCTTTTAAGTGCACAAGAAGGATCAAAAGAGAAAATTAGGAAATTTCATGGTTGAGGTTAAATCGGTCGACTAACTTAACTAACTCAAGACAACTGGGGTTCCTAAAAATATAAATATTGTTGTCCCTTTCTAGCAGGTCACAAAATTCCCAAATCAATTTTAAAAACCCTAACCTGAAACTCTCTCTAAAAATATCTCAAATTTCAACAAAACCCAACCTTTTCAAGTCAATTTCTTCAAGTTTCAAAAGGTATGACATCTAAAAAGCGTTCTCGGGATGTTGAATCAAGGAGAAAACAAGCCATGACCCTCATTCTCTTCCAAGTGACAATGTGCCCATTTGATATTGTTTAGGGGTCTATTTTATTAATGGAATTATATTAGTTGATTACTAGTTTATGCTCATTAGCTTGCAACTCAAAAGGGGTTTATTAGGGTTAGTTAGAGGAGACTATATTATACTTTTTTAAATGAAAATTTTAGCAGCAAGTTGGAGAATAAACAAGAGTTTTCCTTTTGTTTTTTTTTTTTGGTGGCAAAACAACCTTTCTTTATAGGGACAAAGATCGTACATTGACTTATCGAAGATTAACTAGCTTTGTGGCGTCATTCGTATATTTATGGTTCTTAGATACAAGGTTATCTTTGGGTTCAAGTCTTTTTCCAATATCTTTGGTTCTTAGGTACAGGGTTACCTTTCGGTCAATGTTTTATCAAACCTGATTTTTAGCTTTTCAGGTTGTTATCTACTTCGTTGGAGGTAGCTTGACCAAGTGATCAAGAGGTTCACATCAAACAATAGTTAGGAAAATAACACAATTTAAAGAGTCGTGGATGATATCTACAATTTGCGAGTCGCAAGTGTCATTTGTGAATCAAACAACACCAAGAAAGGTTACCAATAGTGACTAGAGTGGGCCATAAAAGTACCCCAAAGACAAGTGAGCCCGACACCTTTGGAAAACTTGTGTGGTCCACTTTGTTCATCGTTTGTGACATTCTTTGATGACAAAGAAAGAAAAAAAAAGAAAATGACTCCAGAGGCACACCAAAGTTCCGATGATGATGCCACCGGTACTATATAAAAGATCTCGACAAGACAAATCCAGCAACATCAAATAAAGTCATGAACGGTGAATGGAGTGGGTCATACGAGTCATTCAATGGTGTTGAAGGTCACTTTCTTTTATGCCGTTTGTGTGGCCCACTTCGGTCGTTATTGGCTACCTTCTTTAGTGTCATTTGATTCGTCTAATCAATATCTTTCTAATAGTATTGATGATGTCATTACAAGAGTTTTAGTATGAAATCTTTTTTTTTCTTTTATTTTTTCTCACAACTCACGAATCGTGGAAGTCATTTGTAGACTTTCTAAAATGTGCTATTTTTCTAAATATTTTTTACACTGTGTTATTTTATTAATTTTTTTTGTTGCTACGCTAAAAAAAAAAACTAGAAAAATCACGGATTATCAGCCACTTGGTTGCAGGTGGTTCATGTAAAGATGCTGAAGGACAGTACTGTCCTAAATTCATTCTCCTTTGACTCCATTTTAGTTGGAACATGACTGGTTGACGGCCTTTTATCGGCAATGAATTTCAAATTTCAGCGTGCTGAATATGCATTAACAGTTCTAATTCTTCACCTTGTAGATGATCCGTTTTCTACAGATTTTATCATCATCATATATTGCAGTGCTTTGTGATTATTGTTGTTTCGTCTCGACATGATGGTGGTGTTCGTGGGGATCACTACAAGATTTCACAGTTTTACCGACGGAAAAATTCCGTCGGTGTGTGATAAGAAGTTCGTCGGTGATTTTTTTAGCGACGTCATCACCGACGGATTACGTCCGTCGGCTTTACCTTCGTCGGTGATTCCCCATTCCGTCGCTATATCGGTCGGAAAAACAAAAAAACCATTTGCCGATGGTTTTACAGACGGAATTTGCGCGCAAAAAAAAAAAAAGATTCCCGCTTGAAATATACCGACGGATTTTTATTCCGTCGGGATATTGTGATTGACAGACGAAAACTATCCGTCGGTAAATCTGTCGGTGAGTGTATGAAATACCGACAGAATATGTCCGTTTGTAAATTCGTCGGTGATTGTGGAAGCTACTGTTAAATGCCGACGGATTAAGTCCGTCGGTAAGTCTGTCGGTGAGTGTTTAAAATACCGACCGAATTAATCCGTCGGTAAAATCCTTGGTAATAGTTTTTTTCTTAATTTGTTTTTAAAAAATTATTTTGGATATATAATATAAAACTATATAAATTAATTGTAATACAAACCAATTATGCAAATAAAATTTATATTAAACATAAAAAAAAAACAAAGTTAAATAATATTCATTACAAACTGAATATGTTTCAAGAAAAATAATAAATGAAGTTTTAAAGGTAAATAATGTTGATTACAAATTAATATAAAGATGATGGA
>Ga0307510_10009577_pt1 | contig 11546 bp, 10 predicted proteins | sample 12_EM_MG_FD_207224 | JGI IMG/M metagenome (GOLD analysis project Ga0307510, IMG submission 207224) | Populus trichocarpa ectomycorrhiza microbial communities from riparian zone in the Pacific Northwest, United States - 12_EM | ecosystem: Host-associated > Plants > Roots > Unclassified | place... | reverse complement strand
TGGGAAGAAGAAGGAGAAACAGAGGAAGAGAGGAAGGCAGAGTGTCAGCAGAGGCAGTATAATATACTGGATTTGCCGACGGCATCACCGACGGAAAATTCCGTCGGTAAAATCGTCGGTGATTCCGCCGGTGTTAGCGACACGTCCCTGTTTGGCAGTCCGGGTTTGAATCCCTCGGTATTTCTGTCGGAAATGCGTCTGAAAAAAATCCACGTCATCCCGCCGTTGCAATTTCCAAAAAAAAAATTTCTCGCCGTCGGTGATTCCACCGGTATATACCGACGAAATAATTCCGTCGGTATATACCGGCGGAATCACCGACGGATGTTTTCCGTCGGTTAATTCCGACAGATTTTGAGACGGAATTATTTCCATCGGTAAAAATTGCCGACGGAAATAATTCCGTCGGTAATGCCGTTGGTGTTATCCGTTTTTCTGGTAGTGTTAAAATCGTTGTTGATTATGATTTCTCTCCTCTCTAAAACACAGGACTGAAAAATAAAAAATAAAAGCATGATTTGGAATTTTGAATTGGCCTCACGACTAATATTAGATAGAATCAGATATGCTTAACAATGCTTCTTTAGTTTATGTTTGACGTTGGGGCAAGAGAATAGTCACAACTAGACATGGGCACGCAATATATAGTATCCGTATTTTTATTTCTCTCTGTGGAAAAAAATATATCCATTAAATCTAGTATTAATAAATTGATTTTATTTTAATTAGATGGTAAATAATAATAATAATAATAATAATAATAATAATAATAATAATAATAATAATGAACAAACAAAATTAAAAAAAAATCATGATAGCCTTAAAAAATTAATAAAATAAAAATAAAAACCTCAGAGAATATGTAATTGGAAAAAAATGACAAATAAACCAGCATTGAATCAATCTGAGGTAGCATGCTACATATGTAAGTTGGGTGCTAAGGAATGAGTCAACTCGTATTAGCCTGTAAAACTCGTGATCCAAGTCATGAGATCGGAATAATCTGATAGAAAATAAATTTTTTTAAAAAAAACATAAAGCTTTTTTTATTTAAAAAAATTAATGTTGAATAATAAAATCGAAAAATAAAATATATATAAAAAAAGAATGTCGAGCCATATCAACTTTTCAAATCAATAACCCAGGTCATTAGAATGGAAATATCATACATGAAAAAACATTTAATTATTATTATTACTACTACTTCTACCATCACCACCAATATTTTCTTAGAAGGAATAATCAATCCAATTACTTTAACCAAAAAATTTTATTATCCATTTGATAATTAATTTAAATCCAACAATTATATTTCATTGCCAAAATCATTGGTAATTTTATTCGATTACTCTATCTCTTTGTCTAACGATCCTCAGGTATTTATTTACCAATATTTTCTAACAGAAATTCTACAAGTCCTATATTATCTTCAATATCAATGAATTCTAGTATACTCACATGGATACTCATTAATTTGGCATTCCTATTTTGGAAGTCAATCAATCCAATATTCTCTTTTGAATACCACATAAATTCTAATGCTCACACAAATACTCATAAATCCAGCATTTTTATATATTTTTTAAGCCAAATCAATCATGTATTCTCTTACGAACTCTAGTATCCTCACAAGAATACTCATTAAATCCGGCATTCTCATTTTGGAAGCCAAATTAATTTGGTATTCTTTTCTAAATAACACATAAATTCTAGTATCCTCACATGAATGCTCATTAAATCTAGCATTTCTATTTTTTAAAGCCTTCTGGTAATCTCTTTTGAATATCAATTCTCTACATATTAAGTCATTTACGTTTCTTACATGATAATTTCAACCAAATAATAAAAGTAAGCATTATAGTATCTACAAATACTATCCTAAAATATTCAAATATATACTTCGATTTAAGGTGAACATCTTTCACCTACTTGCGGCTATCTGGCGCACTATAGTTGACACGGTCTTTGACCCTCCTACAACTTCTCCTGGATCATTAAATCAAAATTATTTTTAGATTCATGAAATCTCTTCTTCTATGAAATTTTTTCGTCTTCTTTCCTTTTCAATTTAAATTATTCTCATTTATATACTCTCTACTCCAAATTCCTTAATTAACATGTCCATAATGATTTCTTTTCTTAATTAATTCAATTATTTCCCTTGTATCCTCTTTTAAAAATAAAACTTCATTTCATAATATGTGTATATCTTTTTAATATTTTCTTCTCACAATTAATACATGCATCTTCTTTCATTTTGAATTCATTTGGCTTAACTCTATCTAAGTTTAACAATTTAAATTCATTGATTCATTTGTTATTTTTTTTATCGAAATCAAATTCTTAATGGGGTGACCTCTTTCTCTTTCAATTTCTCACCTTTTACATATTTAATTTATCTAATCAACATATTTATGCACAAATCTTTTAATAATAATGATGATGATGATGATGATAAAACTACTAATGATAATTATATTAGTTATAATAGTTTGTTGTTGTTGTTGTTGTTGTTGTAGTAGTAGTAGTATGATAATGGTAACAATAATAAAAATAATGATAATATTTGTATATGTAATAGTATTAACAATAATAATAATAATAATAACAATAATAATTGTAATGATAATTGTTATAGTAATGGTGATCATACTACTACTACTACTGCCAATAATAATGTGAAAAAGAAGCCTTTTAGACCTCGAGATGATAATGAAGAATTACACCTCAGTGCAATTGGTGCGCTAATGTATCTTGCTAATAATACACAACTTGATATAACATTCTCTATGAATCTGCTAGCAATATATAGTTCCTCTCCTACCTGGAGACATTGGGATGGAGTTCAACATATTTGTCGTTACCTAAGAGGAATTACGTATATGTGCTTATTTTATTCAAATAATACGAATCATGAATTAGTTGGGTATGTTGATATAAGATATTATCTAATCCATATAAAGGTCAATCTAAAACAGGTTATCTCTTTACATGTGGTAATATTGCTATATTATAGAGATCTACAAGGCAAACATTAATTGTCACTTCATCTAATTATGCTGAAATACTTACAATCTATAAAGTCAATTGAGAATGTGTGTGGTTTAGATCAATAACTCAATATATTTGTGGAACATGTGGTTTATCCTCTAGCAGAGGAACTCCAACCATACTATATGAAGACAATATTGCATGCATATTTTAATTACAGAGGATAAATTAAAAGAGATAGGAAAACTTACATCTTATAGAATTTTTTTTTCACACATGACCTTGATAAGTGTGGTGATATTAATGTTCAACAAATTCGCTCGTAAAATAATCTAGCAGATTTGTTCACTAAAACATTACCAACTACAATGTTTGAAAAATTGCGATGTAATATTGAAATATGACAGATTAAAGATTTAAGGTGATACTTTCATGAGGGAGAGTTAATACACTCTGTAGTCTTTTTTCCTTAACAAAGTTTGTTTTTTCCACTAAGTTTTCTCTTGTTAAGGTTCTTAATGAGATATTTTTCAATGCGTAAGATTATACGAAAAACATCTAAGGAAGAGTATTATAAAATCATACATTATAAATAAATGTTTATTTGCCTTCTTCCACCTCTTCATTTTTATCTTCATGTTCATTCATCATCTTCAAGTATATTTGAACTCTATATTTTTTTAAAAAAATTAGGTTTACAAATATAAATATTAATGTGTATTAGACTATAAATATGAGCATTGTTAAGATAATATAAAAATATAATTATATTTACAAGATTATATAAAATAAAAATGATATTTTTATTCATCTAATAACTATGATTTTTATTTATTTATTATGAGGTATATTCCGTGTTTCTAAATATATATAGTTTTGTAATAAAAAGTATTTTTAAGAACTTTTTTTTTCTCCGCATAATAAATGCATCTATGACTGTCTTGTTTCCGGTTCTTTATCATGAACAGCAAGCAAGCGCTCCTTTTAGTTAAGAAAAAACTTCTCCATTTGACAATTTCCTTTGCCTATATTCATTCAATTCCATCTGTAACCATGCCTCCTCCTCACCGCCACCATGATCACCACCGTACACACGGTGGTGCAACACCACCGAAACCAAACCAAAAGCTTCTTTCCTTAATCCTCAAAACCATAATAATGACTGCAATAACCACCCTTTTTTTCCTATTCCTTGGTATTGCCGCCATCCTCCTCCTCATTGCCACCGCCGCACTCCACCGCCACTCGACTCCATCCTCCAATTCCTCAAATGGGTTGTCTCTCAAAGATTTAAAGAAGCTCCCAATATTCAGATTTTCGACTCAGACAAGACCTGAAACGGGTGCTAATCAAACTTCATGTGTGGTTTGTCTTGAAGAGATAAAGCAAGGACAGTGGTGTAGAAACCTTGTTGGGTGTGGTCATGTGTTTCACAGGAAATGTGTGGATGCTTGGCTTGTCAAGGTTTCTGCGTGCCCTATTTGCAGGACACAAGTTGAATTGGTTCATGGAGTAAAAGATAGTCCATTATGGGACTTTGATTGGACAAATGAATTGAGGGTTTGGTAGATTTTTCCTTATCCTTTTCTAATTGTAAGTTCTTGCTAAATTTTGAGTCTTTTTTTTGTTCTTTTTTATGTACTTTATTAGATTTTTGGGTAATAAATGAACGAATGGTTTGACATCCATTTGATATGACTTGCAGCATTCTTGTTTTGGCCTATAATCCTCTTCATTACATATGCTTTGTTGAATATGAAATCTGATTTTGGCTGTTGGATTCTTGATTTAGCTCCTAATAATATAATTCAAATGCGACTACTTTAATCAGTCAGAATTGAATTTAGTCAAGATTTCTGATTATAAGAGATCAGGGTTCAATTACTTTGAATTGTCTGTGGCGAGTGGTACCCACAGAAATGTTGATCCATTCTGAAATTTGCTGGTCAGACTTTGAAATCATTATAAAGGAATTTTTTTTTTTTTTATCTGGGTTATGTATCAAATGAATTAAAAAGAACTTACTGGCTGATTGAAAGGCATTTTGCAAATTGATGTGGATAAGCTAAATGTTTTTTTCCCAGTGTATGAAATGATTGCTCATGAATATTTTTAACTCATTCAAACTAGAGTAGTATTAAAATCTAGTAACCCCATTTTGCAAATTGATGTGGATAAGCTAAATGTTTTTTTCCCAGTGTATGAAATGATTGCTCATGAATATTTTTAACTCATTCAAACTAGAGTAGTATTAAAATCTAGTAACCCCAGCTCATAACTTTTAAGGAGTTCGTCCATCAAATTTATTCCAGTAATTACATCAATGTAGTGGTCAACACCACTTTCAGACTTAAACAGAAAATTTTTTGTAGCTTTAAGCGGCTATTCACCAACCCCTAAGATATTTCTCTGTTTTTCCTTTTGTGTTCTGAACAAATTAAGCAGAAATATAGAACAGCATAAAGTTTGGAGTTCAAAAGAAAAAGATATATACCATCAAGGTAAGCTGCATGATATCACGAAATTCTTACCAGTTTACTTATTTCGTCTCTACTTTACCAACTGATTTTATTACATCAGATTAGTTTTTCTTATGCTACAGAAATCAGCAGCCTTGCATATCTTTTGCTTGAGATTATCCTATCTCTCTAATATTTTGAGTGTTACATAGTGAAATTAGATTTGATTTTATTTTGGTTTGATATCGTTTCTTCTGATTTCTTCATTGTTAATTCCTTTTGTTGGTGGATTTTGAATGTGCTGTTTGGTGCTGCATTTTGATTACTGTAATAGCTAATTGCCAATGTACTGAGCTTGAGCTTGCTTTTGTGTTGTCTGTTTTGTGATCTTGATCTATTCTATGAGAATCTCCTGTTGCTTGCTGTGAATTTATTTGCGTGTTTCCTGTGATGTCACTGTCTCATCAGTATCACTTTTCCTCTAGTGTTTGTGTTTTTTTTTTTTTTTTTTTTTGCCTTTGTCAACTGCTGTGATTTCTCCTGGTTTGACATTGGTTTTTGCTAATTTTTTTCAATCATCTGTGCAGTTTTACTGTTATATATGTTCTCTTGTTTGATTTTACTCTGAATTTGTTATTGTTGGAAAGAAATAGTAGAGAGTTGGAAAATCTCATTATTGCTGTGGTCTAATTACAAATTCTTTTTTGAAGTTGCTCCTGGCGATTTCTCAAAATATTTCATCTCAATTTGTGCTCTCTCCTAAGGTGCATGTAATTGTCAGATACTACATGAAGGGTAGACAGCATGTGGTGTTCTGGTTGTAGGTTATCTCTGAGGTGCATGACTCAGCATGCATTGGTGTTGAAAGGTTGATTGGCTTGGATCATGATGGATCTTATAAAGATGTGCCAGAATTGGGTCATTTAGTTACTCAATCCTCAGAATTCATATCCTATCTAAAGTTTCAACAAAATATTAATCTTATCATTGTTGCCACTTATTGTTTTCCTGTTTTTTGGGTCATGATCTAATGTTTCGGCCAGCAGGGAAAATGATTGTTGGGAAGTGGGTACAATTCAATGCTGTGGCTGGGTAGGGAAAACACATGCTGCAGTATGTTATTTTTAGTTTTTAGGCTTTAATGTATTGGTGCTACGGGAATGATTCTCCTTGCTTTGTTATGCATGTTCTTGTGACTGTTAATCATGCATTTCTGTTCTAAGAATGTATACCAGAGTGAATTATTGGAATGGTGAATCCTTCCTTTTTTAGTCATTGCATAACTTGGATATATATTTTCTTGGTTCTTAAGCAACGAACCTTTGTGGTTCCTTCTACCTATAGTGGAATTAAAATCTTAGAATTTTGGTGCTTGGCATGCTACTTCATTGGATAGAGACTTTTTCATGCTTTTTCAACAATTATACTTGCCAAAATAAGAAACAACAATGATCCTGTCAGGAAACTGCACCTTTCTTGAATTACCAAACACAGATTCACTTCATATGAACTCATGAGCTTCTATTAGACCTCTTAAGGAAGATGTTTGCTAGGTTTAGTTTGTCCCAGTATGCAACATGATTTGTTAAAATAAAGACTTTGGAATTTGATTCTTGAACCATTGGACATCATACTTGATTTTTCATCAGGGCAGAATGTAGTTTAATGTTAAAATGTGATTCTTGCTAAGATGAAGCTGGATTTTCAGAAAGAACAGGGTAGGCTGGTGGTTGAATTAAGCTGACTATTCTGAAATGTATCCATTGACTGATAGTTTCATTTGCTCTCCTCCCGTTATTGACAGGCAACGTGGTGTTCTAGTTCTTAAATTTTTATTCAGATATTATGTTGAGTTGTTTTGGACCCTTTTGGATCATACAAGAATGTTTCTTGGTTACTTGAACCTCTATAATCTGATTGCATATCGAGGATTTTTCAGAATATCTGCAAAGTCATTATATCCACCTATAATTTGCATGGATTTCGAATCATGACTGGTGCTGTGGCCCGATAGCTAAAAGATTTGCTGTGAAATTAAATTTGATAAAAAAAATGTTACTTTTGGAAGGCTGGCGGGGTTGGTTTGAGCGGACTATTCTGATTTTCTGATAAGTATCCATTGACTTTTCTCAGTTTTACTGATAAATTAAAAGACTAAGTCCTTCCTGCAGTGTCACACTAGCATAACAGAATTCAGGTTCATCTTCTGGTGCCTCCCTCTTCCATTCTCGTCTCAAATTCTCTTTATATCGTCAGTTTAGCACATCAACTTCAAACCTTTTTCAATTTACATCTTCTTCCTCGACAAGCTGTGTATTTAGTTGTTGCACTGCACTCATGGACAGTGCCAAGAGATGAACTCCCATTGTGCTTTATATACAAAATTTTGTTTCAACAATGATCTCAAGAACCTATCAGCAGTATGAATCATTAATGTTTCTGTCAAGTTCTAAGCACTAACTATCTGCCTACTGTGGGAATTTCCACTTGATAATCTGCAAGAAATCATGACAAGGAATTGTCAACTCTAGCCAACCTAATTGACACTCAGTTTTATGAGTCGGGATTACATCGTATGTGTCAATGTTCACATCATAGGTCAAGTTCTGCGCCTTACGATGAGAGCTAAATTATAAGAATCATCATTCAACTCTCAATGATGAAGGGAACAATCCTCTCAATGATGTTTCATTTGTCTTGTTTGCTTAGCGTATTGATTACTAGCTGACGCAGTTTGTTTTCTTTTGAGGTTGTCATTAGGAGAAATCTGGTTAAATAAGATCATTTATGAGAGGTACTCAAGTATAAACCCTAGACAAAAAATTAGGTTGAAGGAACCGTTCAAGCCTGAAGCCTGTTCTTGGAATTGTATCCTATTATTTATAAGTAAGATATTAATATATAAATTCATATTTATGCCAGAGTGATGGGTGTTTGTTCCAATTTTCAGGTGACCAACGTCGGATTCTGGTTTCCAAAGTGGTTGCGTTGTTCTAGATACATCAATCACTCCTTCACCCATTCTATCATGCCCCGTAAGCGCAAGCAATTCGGCAGAACGCTACGCTTGGAACGATGGATTTGAAACAGTTTCTTGGAAAGGGGTTTTGTAAGAGAGTCTGTCAACTGATCAACCAAGTAAACATGAGAAACTCGTATTAGACATTTAGCAACTGGATCATGAATAAAGTAGCAAAGTTCTTCATACGAGAGTGGAAAACTAAATTAGGATAGAGATACGTAGCCCCAACGTTGTCACAGTATACTGTTGGGGTTGAGGATAATGTAACACCAAATTCTCTAACAAGTCGGATTAGATGATTAACTTTGGTAGTAGCAGATGCAATGACATGATATTCAGCTTCCATTGAAGACTAAGCAATGGCAGGTTGTTTCTTTCAACTCCAACTAAACGGATTGGCACCAAGAAAGATGACATAAGCAGAGGTGGACTTTTTATCATCAACATTACCAGCCCAATATACGTCAGCAAAGGCACAGGAAGATGTAGATAGTTGATGATTCAAAAACAACCCAATAATCAACAGTACCTTTAAGACATCGGAGTATTCTTTTGACAGCAATCTAATGAAGGTCGGATGGTTTATGCATGGACTGAGAAAGCTTATGATAGAAAGAGGCTATTCGTAGTTTGACAGGATTCAATTCCAAAAAAATAATGAAGAGAAATCCTTCTAGAAGAATCGATGTACAAGCTTCTCTACAAACACCTGATTAGCATGATCATTGTTTCGTGCAATGATTTCATCTGCACAGACAAGGAGATAAAGTCTCATAGTAAATGTATGTTGAATAAACAAGGAGGTGTCACACTTTGAGTTGGAGAAGCCATTGTTAAGAAGAAAAGTACACAGCTCGGTATAACAGGCTTGTGGTGTTTGACGTAGACCATAGATGGCTTTAGTGTAATTTGCAGACATAATTAGAAAACTAAGGATGAACTAGTCCTCGAGGCTGTTACATACAAGAAAGAATTGTTAACATCTAACTAACGCAAAAGCCAAAAGTTTCAGTGAAATATATGGTAACAAGGGAATTTTGTTTTTGTATTTTAAAAGTATATTTGAAAAAAAATGAATTTTTTTTATTTTTTTTACTTTAAATTAATATTTTTTTAGTGTTTTCAAATCATTTTGATGTGCTAATATCAAAAATAATTTTAAAAAAATATTAGTTTAATGTATTTCTGAGTAAAAAATACTTTAAAAAACAATACAAAAAACATTTTAAAAAATAACCACTATCACACATTCAAATACCCTTTCAAATGAATCTTACAAAATCAGCAGAATTAAAGACATGTGGTTCCTATATTGCTCGTAGAGAGCAGCAATGATGGGTGGAGTTTTTAATGGCATTTCATCCTGATTTTGAATAATTTAGAGGTTCAATTTTACATCGTTCTCCATTACCTTCTGTTGACTCAGTTGTTAGTGAGTTATAGACTGAAGAAATACATCATCAATCTTATTTTAAAAAGAAAATTCTTTCTACTTCTAATCCTTATGTGCTAGCAATACCTTCTAAGTCATTCTCTAATAATCCAAATAAGTCTTACATAAAAGTTGCCTTCAACGAGTGTAGTTTTTATAAGTAGAAAGGTCATTAGAATGCTTAGTGTTCCAAGTTTAGACAACAGAATCAAACTTGAAAGCTTAACAACCAATCATAATCTAATGTTTATAAACCATTCAAGGCTACAAACCACCACCCCATAATACTACAGCAGTAGTTTTATTAGGTCATTTCACCAATCCTAGTACTCTGGCTGAGCAATTTCAGAAGTTTCTCTCTTTATAAACACAAGTTATGTTAGCTTCTTCTTTCGTAGGTCAGTTGCCTTACAGTTTTTCAGGTGTGTCATATTTTGAATGGGTCTTGGATTATGGTGTTTCACATCATATGTCTTTAAATTCTTCATCTTTTGCTTATATGTCCCATTTGCCTTTTATTCTTATCATGACTGTTGATGATACTCCCACGCCTTTAGCAAGTGTTGGTTTTGGTATCACGTCTCACTTATTTCCCCTTAATGTTTATCTTATTCTGAAACTCACATTGAATCTTGCTTCTGTTGGTCAGTTATGTGATTATAATGATTATTTAGTCATTTTTTCCTTTCTTTTTTTGTGTATAGTATCTGCAGTCTCAAAAGCTGATTAGGACAGGCCATAGAAAGAAGGGACTATATATTTTGGATGACTTAAAAGTGCTAGTTACTACTACTGTTGTTGTTGTTGTTGTTACTAGTATTGATTTATCTTTTTTTCGTTTAAGTCCTTCTTCTTCTAGTTTTTATTTATGGAATTCTCATATAGGTCATGTTTTGTCTTTTTGTTTGAGATTTTTAGCATCCACATGAGCTTTAGAAAATTTGTAAACTTGTGATATTTCTGATGTAAACTAACAAAATATTTCTTTTTATCTTTTAATTGAAGTATTTTTTTTTCTTCTTCTTCATTTAATTTGATTCATTCTGATGTACAGGGACCTTCTTCTATTGTCATAAAAGGAGGGTCTCAATATTATGTTTCTTTTATTGATGATCATACTCATTATTATTAGGTTTATTTAATGAAACATCGTTCTAAATTCTTTAAGATATATACAACTTTCCAAGCTCTTGTCAAAATTGAATATTTTGTTGTTATCAAATGTTTTAGGTGTGATTTAGGTGGGGAATACACCTCCAATAAATTTTATGAGTTGTTTGTCTTAGATGGAACCATTCACCAAACTTTGTGTATAGATAATCCTGAGCAAAATGGCTTTACTGAAAGAAAACATAGGCATATTATTGAAATTGTTCATTCTTTCTTGTTGTCTACTTTTGTTCCAAGTGTGTTTTTGGGAGAAGTTGTTCTTACTGCTGTAGGTTTGATTAATACAATTTCATCTTCTTATATTTTAGGGTTTTCTCCTTTCAAAAAGTTGTGTGGGTATGTCCTTGATTATTCCTTCTTTAGAATTTTTTGTAGTACTTGTTTCGTTCTTTGTCCTCATGTAGAACACAGTAAGTTGTCCTCTCGATTTACTATTTGTCTTTCTTGGTTATGGTAAAGGTAAAAAGAGATA
>Ga0307510_10009574_pt1 | contig 11547 bp, 9 predicted proteins | sample 12_EM_MG_FD_207224 | JGI IMG/M metagenome (GOLD analysis project Ga0307510, IMG submission 207224) | Populus trichocarpa ectomycorrhiza microbial communities from riparian zone in the Pacific Northwest, United States - 12_EM | ecosystem: Host-associated > Plants > Roots > Unclassified | place... | reverse complement strand
TTAGAGAGTCCGTATGAAACACAAACGATCCATCCCCAACCGCGGCTTCCGCGTCGCCGACCAGATCCAGCGCGATGTGGCGGAGCTCATCCGCGACCTGAAGGACCCACGCATCGGCATGGTCACCGTCAACGCGGTCGAGGTCACCGCCGACTATGCGCACGCGACCATCCTGTTCTCGTTGCTGATCGGCGACCCGCAGGAGTGCGAGATCGCGCTGAACGAAGCCGCCGGCTTCATCCGCAACAGCCTGTTCAAGCGCCTGCAGATCCACACCGTGCCGACGCTGCACTTCAAGTTCGACCGCACGACCGAGCGCGCGCTCGAGCTGAGCGAATTGATCGCGAAGGCGAACTCGACGCGGGCCAAGGAAGACTGAACCGATGTTGGCGCAGCGTCCTCCTCGCATCCAACGCCGTGCCGTGCACGGCGTGCTGCTGCTCGACAAGCCGCTGGGCCTGTCGAGCAACGATGCGTTGCAGAAGGCCAAGCGCCTGTACCGCGCCGAGAAGGCCGGCCACACCGGCACGCTGGACCCGCTGGCCACCGGCCTGCTGCCGCTGTGCTTCGGCGCGGCGACCAAGTTCTCGCAGATCAGCCTGGACGCCGACAAGCGCTACCTCGCGACGCTGAAGCTGGGCGTCACGACGACCACGGCCGATGCGGAAGGCGAGGTGATCGAGTCGCGCGAGGTGAACGTCACCCGCGCGCAGATGGACGCCGCGTGCGCACAGTTCACCGGGTTGATCCACCAGGTGCCACCGATGTACTCGGCACTCAAGCGCGACGGCAAGGCGCTGTACGAATACGCCCGCGCCGGCATCGAGATCGAACGCGAAGCCCGCCCCGTGACGATTCACAGCATCGTCATCACCGGCGGCGAGCATGACGTCTGGACACTGGACGTGCGTTGCAGCAAGGGCACCTACATCCGCACGCTGGCCGAAGACATCGGCAAGGCGCTCGGCTGCGGCGCCCATCTGAGCGCGCTGCGACGTATCGGCAGCGGTGCCCTCACGCTCGAGGGCGCGTTGACGCTCGAAGCGCTCGCGGAGATGAGCGAGCCCGAGCGCGACGCGGCGCTGCGATCCGCCGACGCCCTGGTCGCCGACTGGCCTGTCGTGCGCCTCGGCACGGAAGATGCGGGCCGCTTCCTGAGCGGCGTGCGCCGCCGCACGGCCCTGCCGGACGCCCAGAACGTGCGCGTCTACGGCCCCGAGCCCGCTGCCTTCTTGGGCGGCGCGCATATCACGGCCGGTGAACTGATTTCAACCAGGCTGCTCAGCCCGCTGGAGGTGCAAGGCCTTCTCGTTCGAAACGATTTGAATTCAAAAGAAGTGAAAGCTGCCACACCATGACCCGCCAGATCCGCAACATCGCCATCATCGCCCACGTCGACCATGGCAAGACCACGCTGGTCGACCAGCTGCTGCGCCAGAGCGGCACCTTCCGTGAGAACGAGAAGGTCGCCGAGCGCGTGATGGACAACAACGACCTCGAAAAGGAACGTGGCATCACGATCCTGTCGAAGAACTGCGCGGTCGAGTGGAAGGGCACGCACGTCAACATCGTCGACACCCCGGGCCACGCCGACTTCGGCGGCGAGGTCGAGCGCGTGCTGTCCATGGTCGACTCGGTGCTGCTGCTGGTCGACGCGGTCGAAGGCCCGATGCCGCAGACGCGCTTCGTGACCAAGAAGGCGCTGGCGCTGGGCCTCAAGCCCATCGTCGTCGTCAACAAGGTCGACCGCCCGGGCGCGCGCCCCGACTACGTGATCAACGCGACCTTCGAGCTGTTCGACAAGCTCGGCGCGACCGAAGAGCAGCTCGACTTCCCGGTCGTGTTCGCCTCCGGCCTGAACGGCTGGGCGACGATGACGCAAGGCGAGGTCGGCACCGACCTGGCGCCGCTGTTCGACACCGTGCTCAGCCACGTCCCGGCCCACGCCGGCGCGGTCGACGCGCCGCTGCAGCTGCAGATCTGCTCGCTCGACTACTCGACGTATGTCGGCCGCATCGGCATCGGCCGCATCAACCAGGGCACGCTCAAGCCGATGCAGAACGTGGCGGTGTTCAGCGGCCCAGAGAGCACACCGTTCAACGCCCGCGTCAACCAGGTGCTGAAGTTCGAAGGTCTCGAGCGCCAGCAAGCCACCGAAGCCGGCCCCGGCGACATCGTGCTGATCAACGGCATCGAGAACATCGGCATCGGCGTGACCCTGACCGACATCGAAAACCCGGTGCCGCTGCCCATGCTCAAGGTCGACGAGCCGACGCTGACGATGAACTTCTGCGTCAACAACTCGCCGCTGGCCGGTCGCGAAGGCAAGTTCGTGACCAGCCGCCAGCTCTGGGACCGCCTGCAGCGCGAGCTGCAGAGCAACGTCGCGCTGCGCGTGTCCGAGACCGACGAAGACGGCATCTTCGAGGTGATGGGCCGGGGTGAACTGCACCTGACCATCCTGCTCGAGACGATGCGCCGCGAAGGCTACGAGCTGGCCGTGTCGAAGCCGCGCGTCGTGTTCCGCATCGAAGGCGACGAGCGCCTCGAACCGATCGAAGCGGTCACCGCCGACGTCGAAGACCAGCACCAGGGCGCCGTGATGCAGGCCCTCGGCGAACGCCGGGCCGAGCTCGTCAACATGGAGCCGGACGGCATGGGCCGCGTGCGCCTCGAATACAAGATCCCGGCGCGCGGCCTGATCGGCTTCCAGAACGAGTTCCTGAACCTGACGCGCGGCACCGGCCTGATCAGCAACATCTTCGACAGCTACGAGCCCTACAAGGGCGAGATCGAAGGCCGCAAGAACGGCGTGCTGATCAGCCAGGACGATGGCGAGGCGGTGACGTATTCGCTGGGCAAGCTCGATGACCGCGGCCGCATGTTCGTGAAGGCCGGCGACCCGTTGTACGAGGGCATGATCATCGGCATCCACTCGCGCGACAACGACCTCGTGGTCAACGCGGTGCGCGGCAAGCAGCTGACGAACTTCCGCGTCTCGGGCAAGGAAGACGCGATCAAGATCACGCCGCCCATCATCCTGACGCTCGAATACGCGGTCGAGTTCATCGCCGACGACGAGCTGGTCGAGATCACGCCGAAGTCGATCCGCATTCGCAAGCGGCATCTGAAGGAACACGACCGCAAGAAGGCCTCGCGCACGGGCGCTTGATCCGGCAGGCGATGGAATGAACGGCCCTTCGGGGCCGTTTTGCATGCGGTGGCCGCATGCAAAGAATGCCGATTCATCGTTTGCGCGGGGGTCGCTCGGCGACGACCATGCGGGCCATGAACACCTGGCCCGCACCCTTTTTCGCGCCGGCGCACCGGCAGACCGGCGACGAGCGCCGTATCGAGTTGAACGACGGCCGCAGCGTCGAGCTCGCGCCGGTTCGCCCGCAGGATGCGAGCGCCGAGCGCGACTTCGTCGGCGCGCTGTCGCTGACCTCGCGCTACCGTCGCTTCCACTTCGGCTTGCGCGAGCTCTCGCCCGAGATGTCGCGGGCGATGACCGAGATCGACCCGCAGCACGAGGTCGCGTTCGTCGCGCGCCCCTTCGGGGGCGGGGCCATCGTGGCGGATGCGCGCTACGTGGTGCGCAACGACTGCGCGGACGCCGAGTTCGCGATCGCGGTCGCCGACGACTGGCAGGGCGCCGGCCTGGGCCGCGCGCTGCTGACGCGGCTGGCGGCGCATGCCCGCGCGCAAGGCGTCGTGCAGCGCCTCTTCGGCGACGTGCTGTGGGGCAACCCGTCCATGCTCGCGCTGGTGCACAGCCTGGGCGCGCAGTTGCGCCGCAACCCGGGCGACTCGACGGTGGTGCGGGTCGAGTTCGACTTCGGCAGCGTTGCCGAAGTTGGTGTACCCTGCGCCCCCGCCGTGCATTCCTGACCCGCTCTTGGCTCTTGAACACCGGCGAAAGCAACCCACATCACCACCATGCGTCCCGTCCGCACCTTTGACAAGCTGATTGCCACGATTCGTGCCCGCCGAAGTGCGGGGAGCTTGCGCTCGCCCTTTGGCGCCACGTCGGCAAGGTGCACAGGCACCGATCTGCAAGTCAGCGGCTGAGCCTGCGGCGAATCTCGCCCTGGAGGCTCGGCTTCCAGGCACCCACGAGATTCGCATGAACACCACCAACTCGAACAGTCATTCCAACCGCGCCCGCAGAAACCTGCGCAACATCGGCATCATCGCCCACGTCGATGCCGGCAAGACCACGACCACCGAACGCATCCTGTTCTACACGGGAGCGAACCACCGCGTCGGTGAGGTCCACGACGGCAACACGACGATGGACTTCGACCCGCAGGAGCGGGCGCGCGGCATCACGATCAACAGCGCCGCGACGACCGTGTTCTGGCACGACGCGCAGATCAACGTCATCGACACGCCCGGCCACATCGACTTCAACATCGAGGTGAACCGCTCGCTGCGCGTGCTCGACGGCGCCGTCGTCGTGTTCGACGGTGTGGCCGGCGTCGAGCCGCAGACCGAGACCAACTGGCGTCTCGCCGACAAGTACCACGTGCCGCGCCTGGCCTTCATCAACAAGCTCGACCGCGTCGGCGCCGACTTTGCTCGCGTCGTGCAGATGCTGCGCGACCGCCTGGGCGTGACGCCGCTGGTGCTGCAGCTGCCGATCGGCGCCGAGGACACGTTCCGCGGCGTCGTGGACCTGTTGGATCAGCGCGCGCTGCTGTGGAGCGGTGTCGCCGGCGAACCCTTCGCGATCGCATCGATTCCCGAAGCGATGCACGTCGCGGCGTCGGCCTGGCGCGAGCGCCTGATCGAAGCCGTCGTCGAGCAGGACGACGGCTTGCTGGCCGCCTGGCTGAACGGCACTGAGCCCTCGGCCGAGCAACTGCGCGCGGGCATCCGGCGCGGCACGCTCGCGGGCGCCTTTGTGCCGGTGCTCACCGGCTCGGCTTTCAAGAACCGCGGCGTCGAGCCGCTGCTGGACGCGATCGTCGACTACCTGCCCGCGCCGGGCGAAGTGGTGGGCGATGACGCTCAGCCCGAGTCCGACCCCGAGGGGCCGCTGGCCGCGCTCGCGTTCAAGGTCGTCGCCGACGAGCACGGCACGATGACCTTCGTGCGCGTGTACCGCGGGCGTCTGCACGCGGGCGACACGGTGTTGAACACCGTCACCGGCCGCACCGAGCGCGTCTCGCGCCTGTACGAAGTGCACGCGGACAAGCATGAGGAACGCGCATCGCTGCAGGCCGGCGACATCGCCGCCATTGTCGGGCTGAAAGACACGCTGACCGGCCACACGATCACCGCCAACACGCCGGCGGCGCGCGCGCATCCGCTCGTGCTCGAACAGATCGTCGTGCCCGAGCCGGTGATCGACATCTCCGTCGAGCCGAAGACGCAGGCCGATTCTCAGCAACTCGGCAAGGCCTTGCACGCACTGGTCAAGGAAGACCCGAGCTTGCGCGTGAGCTTTGACGCCGAGTCGGGCCAGACGATTCTGTCGGGCATGGGCGAGCTGCAGCTCGAGGTCACGCTCGAGAAGCTGCGCGCGCGGCACCGCGTCGAGGTCAAGGCCGGGCGGCCGCAAGTCGCGTACCGTGAGACGATCTCGCAGGTGGCGCGGGTCGTGCACGTCCACAAGAAGCAGAGCGGCGGGCCGGGGCAGTTCGCCGAGGTCACCCTCGAGCTGAACCCACTGGCGCGCGGCGAGGGCATCCGCTTCCGCAGCGAGGTGGTCGGCGGGGCGATTCCGCGCGAGTACATCCCGGCGGTCGAAGCGGGCGTGCGGCGTGCGGCGCAGACCGGCGTGGTCGCGGGCTTCCCGACGGTCGACTTCGAGGCCGTGCTGCTGGACGGGCGCTTCCACGAGCGCGATTCGTCGACGCTGGCGTTCGAGCTCGCGGCGGTCGCGGCGTTTCGCGATGCGGCCTTGCGCGCCGCGCCGCAGGTGCTGGAGCCGGTGATGGCGGTCGAGGTCATCACGCCGTCCGAGCACCTCGGCGACGTGATCGGTGACCTGCACCGGCGCCGCGGCGCGGTCCGCAGCCAGGCACCGCGCGGCAATGCCAGCGTGGTGACGGCGCACGTGCCGCTGAAGGAGATGTTCGGCTACATCGGCAGCCTGCGCGCCTTGTCGTCGGGCCGGGCGCAGTACTCGATGCAGTTCGACCACTACGCGGTGGCGACGGCACAGGTCGCGGCCGAGGCGATGGCGGCCTGAGCGTTGAGCAGCAGCGAGGGCGGGGCGGATGTACGCACCGCCCTCGTCGGGGCTTTGCGGCCGGCATGGCTTGGTGGCGTCTCGTGGGCGGATACTGTGGGCTTCACAGAACACCATCCACGAGACTCTTCGCCATGGCCTTTGCCGACACCGCCAGCGCATCCGCGTCCGCTCCGCACTACAGTTTCGAAGAGAAGCGCAAGCGCATCTTCGCGATCTTCGCCGCGTCCAGCGGCAACCTGGTCGAATGGTTCGACTTCTACGTCTACGCCTTCTGTGCCCTCTATTTCGCGCCGGCCTTCTTTCCGAAGTCGGACCCGACGGTGCAGTTGCTCAACACCGCCGGTGTCTTCGCGCTCGGCTTTCTGATGCGCCCGATCGGTGGCTGGTTGTTCGGCCGCATCGCCGACCGCAAAGGCCGCAAGACCTCGCTGGTGATCTCGGTCGTGATGATGTGCGGCGGTTCGCTCGTGATCGCCTGCCTGCCGACCTATGCGCAGATCGGTGCCTGGGCGCCGGCGACGCTGCTGCTGGCGCGCTTGGTCCAGGGCCTGTCGGTGGGCGGCGAGTACGGCACCACGGCGACCTACATGAGCGAGGTCGCGTTGAAGGGCCAGCGCGGCTTCTTCTCGTCGTTCCAGTACGTCACGCTGATTGGCGGCCAGCTGCTCGCGGCACTGGTGATCATCGTGCTGCAGAGCTTTCTCGACGACGCGGAGCTGAAGGCCTGGGGCTGGCGCATCCCGTTCGTGATCGGCGCGATCACCGCGGTCATCGCGCTGCTGCTGCGCCGCACATTGCACGAGACGACAACAGCCGAGAGCCGCGCCAACAAGGCGGCCGGCACGATGGCCGAGCTGTTCACCAAGCACAAGGCGGCGTTCTTCACCGTGCTGGGCTACACCGCCGGCGGGTCGTTGATCTTCTACACGTTCACGACCTACATGCAGAAGTTTCTCGTGAACTCGGTGCACATGACGCCGCGCACCGCGACGACGATCTCGACCGTTTCGCTGTTCCTCTACATGTGCATGCAGCCGCTGTTCGGTGCGCTGTCCGACCGCATCGGGCGCCGCAACAACATGCTGCTGTTCGGTGCACTCGGCGCGCTGACGACAGTGCCCATCCTGGGCGCGCTGCAGGGCGTCACGAGCCCGGTGGTGGCGGGTGTGCTGATCACGCTGGCGCTCGCGATCGTGAGCTTCTACACCTCGATCAGCGGCATCGTCAAAGCCGAGATGTTCCCGACCGAGATCCGCGCGCTCGGCGTCGGCCTGGCCTATGCGGTGGGCAACGCGATCTTCGGCGGCTCGGCCGAGTACGTCGCGCTGTACCTGAAAGACGCCGGCCACGAACCGGTGTTCGCCTGGTACGTGACCGTGATGATGGTGATCGCCTTCCTGGTCGCGCTGAGGCTGCCGCGGCAAGCCAGCTACCTGCACCACGACCACTGACCAGCTGTGATCTCCGACCTTGACCCAGCGCAAGGTCGGTCTGTGGGGCAAGGCCGAGACTCGCCAGCAATCTGCCGCCCGTCTCAAGAGCCATCATGTATGCACGCATCCTTGTACCGATCGACGGCAGCAGCGTTGCCGAGCGCGCGCTCGATGAGGCCATCGCCCTGGGGCGGCGCCTCGATTCGACACTTCACGTGTTCAACGTCATCGACGCCCGCATGCTCGTCACCGAGGTTCTGGGCTACGCCGCGCCGGAGCAGCTTGTCGAGGACTGGCGGATCGCGGGCGAAAAGCTCGTGCCCGAGGCCGTCGCGCGCGCTCGCTCCCAAGGCGTGGCTGCACAGGGCCGGGTGAGTTGCGATCCCGGCCTGCAGGTGTACGAGGCCATCCTTCGAGAGGCCCGGAGCGTGGCTGCGGAACTCATCGTCATGGGGACGCATGGGCGTCGGGGCCTGACGCGCCTCACGCTGGGCAGCGATGCAGAGCTGGTATTGCGCGAAAGCACGATTCCGGTGCTGCTGGTACGAACGCCGGGATCCGCGAAGTCCCACTGAGCGGAGCACAAAGGGCGCTTTGCCCTCGCGGGATGACCATGCCTCAGCCACCCGCCGACAGATTCGATTGGCGGCCTGCTTCGCCAGCAGGCGATCGCCGGGACGGTTCATCCGCGCAACTGTCACCTTGCGATGCGCAAGCCCGCTTTTTTGACGCCGGTCAATCAAGAGCGAACGGTCGCCGCGCAGCATCGCAGAGCCGTTCCTCTTGAATCGGAGCACTCATGAAGATTCTCTTGCCTGTCGACGGCAGCGACTACACCAAGCGCATGCTGGCCTATCTCGCCGCACACGACGAGCTGCTGGGCGCGGCTCACGACTACACGTTCTTCACCGCGGTTGTGCCGATTCCTGCCCACGCGACGCGATTCCTCGAGCGCAGCATGCTCGACGGCTACTACGACGAACAGGCCGAGCAGGTGTTCAAGCCCGTGCGTGCGTTTGCGGATCAGCAGCACTGGACGTATCGCACGGTACACGTCCACGGCCACGCGGCCGAAGAGATTGCCCGGGTCGCCGAGGCCGGCAAACACGACCTCATCGTGATGGGGTCGCACGGGCACACATCGCTGGGCAACGTGATTCTCGGTTCGGTCGCGAGCGGCGTGTTGGCCCGCAGCAAACTGCCGGTGTTGCTCATTCGATGAACGGTGCTCGGCCGTCGTCGGCCGCGACAGCGTTTGACAGGAACGACGTGCGCCCCGAGCAACAGGCGAGCCCGGTTTGCCCCTCTGGTCCCTCAGGTCTCAGCGAGGCCGAGGCCCGAGCCCGTCTCGCAACCGCGGGCCTGAACCGGTTGCCGCCGCCAGAGCACAAGACGCCTCTCGCCATGGTGCTGTCGGTCGCGGTGCAGCCGATGGTGCTGCTGCTGCTCGCCTGCACGTTGCTGTATGCGCTGCTCGGCAGCCTGTTCGACAGCGCGGCGCTCGGTCTTTCCGTCGTCGCGGTGGCTGTCATCTCGGTCTATCAGGAACTGCGCACACAGCGCGTTCTGGAGGCGTTGCGCGATCTGTCGAGTCCGCGCAGCACCGTGGTCAGAGACGGTGTCGTCAAGCGCATCGCAAGTCAGGAACTCGTGCCAGGAGATCGGCTGATCGTCCAGGAGGGCGATCGACTCGCGTGCGATGCGCTGCTCGTCCGATCCCATTCGATGCGTGTCGACGAGTCGCTGTTGACCGGTGAATCCATTCCCGTCGACAAGGACGGCGCTGCACCCGACGCCCCCAGCGCTCGTCTGCACGCCGGCACGCTCGTCGTCCAAGGCGACGGTGTCGCCATCGTGACCGAAACCGGCGTGCACACCGCGCTCGGAAGGATAGGCAAGTCCATGGCTTCGGTGCCGCCGCGCAGCAGCCGCCTGCACCGCGAACTGACGCATCTGGTGCGAAGCGTCGCGGTGCTCGCGCTGCTGATCTGCGGGCTTGCCGTCTTGGTATTCGCCTGGCGCGAAGCGTCGTGGACGGCCGGTCTGCTGGTCGGTTTGACCTTGGCGATGTCCATCGTGCCGGAGGAATTCGCCGTGGTCTGGACGGTGATGCTGGCCTTGGGCGCGTGGCGCCTGGCGCAGGCCCAGGTGTTGACACGCCAACCGCAGGCGATCGAAACGCTGGGCACGACGACTGTGCTGTGCGTCGACAAGACCGGCACCTTGACCTGCAACCGCATGGAGGTCGCAGCCTTGCACAACGGCGAAACGGGCGCGCTCCGGGAGCGCGGCGATGCCGTCTCAGCCGAATTTGAAGGTCTGCTGCGGACAGCGGCGCTGGCGAGCGTGAAAGAGGGCATCGAGCCGATGGACCAGGCCGTCTTCAAGCTCTTGCCGGCGCCGGAACTGCTGACCGACGCGGCGCATCTGCAGCGTCGCGAGGGCGTCGTTCCGGGCCGGCCCTTCATTCGCCAATGCTGGCGCGTCGACGGCGACGACCGCATCCTCATCGCCGTCAAGGGCGCGCCCGAAGCGGTGCTGGCGCGCTGTGTGGGCACGTCGACGCGCCTGCAATCGCTGGCCGAACAGGCCGCGTCATGGGCGCGGCAAGGGCTGCGCGTGATCGCGGTCGCCCGCGCGCGCTGTCCGGACGGCGCCACGCCACCCGAGTCGGGCTACGAGGCGGTGGGCCTGGTCGCGTTCCAGGACCCGCTGCGTGACGACGTCGCGCCGGCATTGCAGGAATGCCGACGCGCCGGCGTGCGCGTCGTCATGATCACCGGAGACGCCGCCACCACGGCGCTCGCGATCGCCCGCGAGGCCGGGCTGGTGGAAGGCGAAGGCGGCGACGCGGCATTGACCGGCGCGCAGATCGACGCGCTGAACGAGGCGCAGCTGGATCTCGCCATCGTTCGGGTTGCGGTCTTCGCGCGGGTGACGCCGGCACAGAAGCTGCGGATCGTTCAAGCGCTCCAACGTCGCGGCGAAGTCGTCGCCATGACCGGCGACGGCGTCAACGACGGACCGGCCCTGCGTGCCGCGGACGTCGGGGTGGCGATGGGCGGCCGCGGCACCGACGTCGCACGCGAGGCTGCGGCCATCGTGTTGCTGGACGACCGCTTCTCGTCACTGGTCGATGCGGTGCGCGCCGGCCGACGCATCTTCGCGAACCTGCAAAAGGCCATCGGCTATCTGTTCGCCGTGCACGTGCCGATCGTCGGACTCGCCCTGCTGCCCGTGTTGGGTGGGCCTGTGCTGCTGCTGCCCATCCACGTGGTCCTGCTCGAATTGATCATCGACCCGGCCTGTTCGCTGGTCTTCGAGGCGGAGCCACTGGTGCGCAACGGGATGCAGGTGCCGCCGCGCCGGGCTGATTCGCGCCTGTTCAGCGTCGGTGCGGTGTTGCGTGCACTGGCGGTCGGCGGCGTGGCGCTGCTGGCCGTCGTGCTCGTTCAGTGGCTGGGGCACCTAGGCCGATGGTCGGACGAGGCCTTGCGCCTGGCCGGCCTGGTGACCATCGTGATCGGGAACATTGCGATGCTGCAATGGTTTCGAAGCGGGTTTCGTCGAGCGCCTCGCGTCAACGCGGCGTTCGAGGCATTGCTCCTCGGCGTCTGCGTGCTCAGCCTGGCCGTGCTGCTGATACCGCGCGTGAACGAGGCTTTCGGCTTCCCCGCCGCGCTGGACGTCCGCTGGGTGCTTGCATTGCTGAGCCTGCCCGCGGGCTGGGCTTTGTGTCGATTGGTTGCTTCGCGCGCGGCGCGGCCCAACCTCGCTCGTTGACGCGCATCAAGCCGCCAGCCGTCCATCGGCCTATCGTCAGGCGCAGCACGCGATCGAAGGAGACTGCACATGCGCCTGACGTTTCTCGGCGGCACCGGCACGGTGACCGGGTCGAAGTATCTGTTGGAG
>Ga0307510_10009573_pt1 | contig 11547 bp, 17 predicted proteins | sample 12_EM_MG_FD_207224 | JGI IMG/M metagenome (GOLD analysis project Ga0307510, IMG submission 207224) | Populus trichocarpa ectomycorrhiza microbial communities from riparian zone in the Pacific Northwest, United States - 12_EM | ecosystem: Host-associated > Plants > Roots > Unclassified | place... | reverse complement strand
CCGCCGTCTACGGCTAACTCCATGCTACCCACGCCGTCATGGTCTTCTAATTGAGCGCGGATCTGCGCTGCAACTGTATCTGCCCATGGTGTCGCCGGTAAATCGAGATCTGCGCAGAATGTGCGCGCAAACTCTTCCGGCGTGACCAACGATTCATGTAAATTCCAGACAAAACAATCGCGAACGCGGTGTGTGTCCGTCTCGAATTCAACGCGAATGGGAACAAGCGAAACTGGTCGCCCTGCCTGATCAGCGAGCCGTTCCTCCGAGCTACGAGACCGTGGATGAGGTTACCAACAGTTTCGATGAGTAATGCGGAAAAAGACACCCACAAGTCCCCATGCTTCGTCGGTGCAAACTGCTTCGCGGTTATAAAACGTGATGGTGGTATGAGACCGAGGTAGCTTTGATCTAACTCTGTGCGAGACGACGCGCCTGCTGCCGCAGCGGGCGTGCCCATAGCATATAGGTTGCCTCCATTAGCGACACGAACCGTGCCTCGCGCCGCGCGTATCGCCGTCCGCGTCCCGCCGCTCGCAACAAAGTCGGATCCGTCCGAATCGACTTCGCCCGCGTCGGGGATGTCGTCTCCTGAGCCAGGGTCGGCGTAGCTCACAACGCCGCCGCGTCTCGGGCGCGTAGAGGTCGACGCGACGGTGACAGCTGCGGCGACGGTGGATGACCCGGATAGGATGGGTTGAACGAGGAGCGTCGCGCCAGTTTGCAAGCGTGAGGCGTAGGTCGATTGGATGGCCTGTGGAATTGTGGGTAATGGCGCACGCGACCTGGCACTCCGGGGGTCAGCGGGTAGTGGTGGCGCCACGGGAATCGTGGCGATTGGGGGTGCAGGTTGATACGTGATAGGTTGGATGTGTGGGAGGGTAGCTGGTGTGGGCGTCGCAGGGGTCGCAGGTGCAGGCGCGAGATTGCTGCTTTTCGCTGTGCGGCTGCGCCGCGAGCCCGTGCGCGGTGGTGGAGTCGAAGACGTGGACCAGTTGGCGATGTTTTTCTGGTAAGCTATTTGCGGCTCGGTGATGAATAATGTGGAGGAAAAGTTAGCAGCGGGGAAGAGGAGGCTCACCTGCTGTCCGCTGCGGTGTTGGGGCCACGTAGGAATGATAAGGTGTCCCGCTGGCTGCATGCGAGAGTTGGCTGATAGTCTGCCTTAGTTGGCTGTCCGACATGGTGCCAAACTGGAGGGTGTTGAACGATGGCTGGGTCAGGTTAGGAACAGGCGCTGAGCGCTGGTTTGAGTCTCCGGACGTCGCCATTGCTGACACAGGCTACGAAGGGGAGCCTTTTTTGGTGAACCCGTGCGTAAGCGGACAAGTCTTGGAATGACAATGGCACGTCTCTGACGCAGAGTAGCTTTGTGTGTGCGTCTCTCAACTCGAGTCCTCGGTCTCGGTGGCGGCGGTCAAAAGTCAAGTGAAGAAAGAAAGACGCGTCTTGTTGGCGATGTTCACCCGTCTCACTCTCTCTTCATCCTTCTCTCGTTCAAGATCTTATTCATCCTCATTCGGTCCTAACAAGCCAATCATCGATCTCCTCACACGATGTATCTATTCTTCTCGCAAACACTCCTCAGCACAATACTCATCCTTGTCTCTCTAGGTCTGAAAGAGGAGGATTCAAGCCCCACACGCAACGCGTACAAAGTTCGTTCCTACCAGGTCGCAATCGCTGCCATCCACCAACATGACAAACCTATTCGCTCTGGGAAAGAGGCCACCGAGGTACGCCCTCAATATCCTTGACGCAAACCCACTTTTTTATTCTGCCCTAGCTACGTGGTATCGGGCTTGGCATCGCAAATCGGATAGACTTTTTTCTGCAGGACAAAGAATATGTCTGTAGGCGTGCTCAAGCTGCCATGACCAACGTCCGCCTGACATCTGATTTCTTACCGTCTGTGTAGGACGAGGGTCTAAATGAGCTGGCAAGAGCACGTCTTCGAGCGGTGGAAACGTTCCAAAAAATCCCTGGTGTTGGGTGCGTTTCCCCCTTTCTGCGCGGTACAACGGCTCTCATCGAAATCTTAGGGAGCGATCCGCGACCAACCTCGTCAACGCGGGAGCCGCGTCTGTGTCTGACCTTCGACTCCCTAAATACGCGACTCTCCTCACACCGACTCAAAAAGTCGGTGTCCTATATGGCGAACATATGACAAGGCCAATACGTCGCACAGAGGCCGAGGAAATTGCCGTGCGTATTCCATGTGCCGTTCCTGCCTGGAATACTAATTGCCGTGAAGGCCTTTATCCGTGACCACATCTCTTGCAAGTTTGAGGTGCACCTCACAGGGGCCTAGTGAGTTCTGGAAATCGCAATGTATTCTGTTTTGCTGAAGGAAACACAAACTTTCTTCCTCCGAAGTCGCCGTGAATGCGACGAACTCCCAGGAGTGAGCATTATCCTACATCATCAGCAACACATCCACGTTCCCATCCCACCTCCCCCACCCTCCTCAACGTCGTCGGCGGCCGCGCCGAAGAAAGGCCTCGTCCGCACGCGAGGAAGACAGCACGTGCCTTTCTTCCAGGTATATACGTCTGCTGAGCAGCGCAGGGTTTCACCGTTCCTTCAGGACGTTGTACGTCCGCTCCAAGCAGCGGGCCTCCTCGCCGTCACGCTCTCCGATGGCGCGCGCAAGTGGCGCGGTGTTGCGCTGCTCCCGCTGCGCGCCGACGCCGATGTTGACCCCGACACGGATGGTACGCTAGGGTACGCGTGGCAGGAAGTTGGCGACCGGATGAGGGACATACGCGCCACGCGCGGCAAGTACGTTCGCCTTGATCTCAAGTAAGTTCCCACTTTTCCCTCTCTTTGGGTATCCAGGATTCCTGACCTTTAATTGCCACTCGGTGTCTACGAAAACTAGTCTTGCGCCACCAAAGTCGCGCGGTGCGGCGCAGATCATCCTGACGGGCGACGACGAGTTTGTGCGTGTTGCGCGACTTGCAGCTGAGCGACGTGGGATGTACCTCAACGAGTATGGCCTCTGGCGTTGGCACTCCCCCGAAGAAGCCGTGCTTGAGTCTCAATCTCAATCCAACGCCGATACCAGCATACCAGACAGACCGCAGAACGACGCGGAAGGCGCCCCAGTGGCTGCGATGGGCAATGGCTACTGGGAGCTCGTCGAGGGCGAAAGTGAGGAGCGGATCCTGGACGAGCTCGAACTAGGCACGATCGCCCCACAACGGCGCAACTTTCGCTTCCTCACAAGCAAGAAGCGCGCTTCGGCGCGTGCTGGTAGGCTCGATTTCAGTTTGACGGCAGTTATGGCGGAGGACGGGGATGGGGAGGAAGGGTGATCCAGATGACAGGATGAAAAGGGCCTTTGGTGGTTGGTAGCACCCCAGATATCCTCGGGCTTGGCGCTTGGCGATGCCGCACGACCTCATGAGACGACTTGCGGGGAAAAGGGCCCCTGACAAGCCCACATACTTTATCATATAATCCATCCATTCATCGCACCGCACTATCTATTGAACTGCAACATACTATTCCATTATTTCTTTTCAGTCATAGCGGTGGCGTGTCTTATTCAGAGCATTCGACTCAATCACCAACGAGAGTGAGAAGAGAAGACTTCATGATAGCACGAGGGGGGGCACCTTGAATTTGAGTTTGGTGGCGTCGGACTGAGACGATACGGTACTGATGCTGTACGGTATGCCGTCGCGCCGAGTCTCGACCCCGAATGAAAGAATGAGATGGACAAGGGGGTGGAATGATCACGTTGGGGAATGGAAGATGTGCCCCCGTCCTTATATTCGTCTAGGTTTCTAGGTATAACCGCTCGTTCACCACGCTATACTCTATCATCCGTACTACAGTAGCTTTCTATTGCAAACACACCCACACCACCACATCCGCCCGAGAATCGAGCTGCGTTTTTTTGTGTTTGTACTTTTGATTCAGTACCAGATGCACCGCGTCCGGTGTGCGGGGAGCATCGGCTGCGTCTTAATCCCCTCGACCCGATCTTCCCCCTTCTCGATCCTCTTCGCCAAATCCCAAAGGAAAAAGTCAACCAGCACGCTGCACACTCCAGAGCCCGCCCGCCCGTCCGCGCGCAGCGCAGCCGCGATGCGTTCCACGGCGACGATCGACGCAGCGCGGATGGCCACCTCTTCCCGCGTGGCGTCGATCCCGCTGCTGCTGCTCGGAAACTCGACGCGCGCTTCGAGAAGGCGTACGAGCGATGGCGGGTAGGTCAGCAGACGGAGGTGGTGCAGGATTTGTGGGACGCGGTAGTCCGCGAACATCGTCAGTTGGGAGATCCCGCGTGGGAAGAGCGGGTGTGGGTCGGTGTCATCGCGCGGGGAGAAGGCTGCCCAGGTCTCTGCGACTAGGATTTGGGCCCGCTTCCAGAAAAAGACTGTGGACGTCGAGGGGGCGGGCTGGTGAGTGAGTGAGGGGATGAGAATGGTGAGTGGCATACTGACTTCGACGTCCTTCGAACCAGTGCTCGTCTCGGAAGGACGGGAAGGTGTCCGTCACCATCTGCACGAGCTGCAGCGCCGTACCTTCGTGGTTGTATCGCCGCTGGAACGCTTCTATGAATCCTTGGAAGGACCCGCCGAATTCCTGACATCGTCATTTAGCGCCGCTATCACCGAAATGACGAACGGCCGACACTTACAGCGCAAAGGATCGCCCCGACCTCGCGCATGATGGCGATGCGCTCCGATAAAAGAGGGAGGCCTTCTCTCGCCTGGGGTGCGACGCGGAAGACATGTTCAATGAGGCCGTCTGGACAACGCTCCTCAGACGCGTAGAACGAAGGGTCTGTGATAGGGATGCCCTCTTCCAACGCTGGGGTCCCCACAGGGGATAGAAGAAACGCGATTACTCGTCAAATTCTATGCGACGACTGAGGCGTACGTACCTCTGTCCAGGGCGGCGACGAGGCTCCAATATCCGGTGTGCACCACGTGGCGGTCGCTGTCCCAGCCTTCTCGCCACTCCACGCCGAAACAGTCATCCGAGCCATCGAGGTACGACCAGAAACTGAAATTGAGAGACGAGATGAGGAAGATCCAGTCGAGCGTCGTGCGTGTGCCCGGGTGGGCGGGGTCGTAGGGTTCCGGCGGGCAGAGGTGGAGAGGGTGGGTGTGCCACGTCCGCGGGGTATAGCCGTCCTTGACGAAACGGTTTCCTATCTTTGGAAGAAAGAACAGTGAGTGAAAGTAACGCTGCCCGTCGGAAGGACCAAAGACTCACATATTGCGCCGCCGCGGTCACCCCGTCTTCGTTGATCTGGACAAGGTCGACAGCCTGGGAGTTCTTAATAATTAAAATCGCACGTTATCCGTGTCGGTTGCGTGTTACCTTGAGGACAAACTCGGCACTGGTCAAGACTGGATTGGTGGCATCTGAAGTGTACCCGTAGTGATTTTCGAAAGTGAGAAGGTCCCCCTCCTGGGGGCGGGAGAGAATGGTCATCTAGCACGAGTCGTGGTATGTAGTTAGAAAGGGTTTCGATCGGACCGCTCAGCACTTGTCGTCACAATATATCACATCCTGTCGATCAGCGCCGGGCCTTTCCATCGAGGTCAAGAGTAGCTTTTTGTTGATACATTTGTAGATTTTGGATTGATCCACCAACGAGTAAATATAAGAAAGTAACACCACCATTCTTCGCGTCGCGTACAATAAAATTTTAACTTTCCCAGTAATTCGGGTCCACGTGGTACACTCAATGACATAAACCGACCTTCGCACCGTTCGTGGCTGAATACTGCATTCTATGTCCGTCGTGCATGGCGACAAAACAGTGATCAATTCATCTCCATAGTCTAAAGCCAGAGACGGTTTTCAGCGCAAATTGCAGTATGTATACCCAAGCAATATATATTGCAACAGTGACGTGGTCATGAGCTCATGATAGAGCAGTGAAGGAACGGTTCTACCTGAAAGCGTTACAAAACAAAAATGCCTGCCCTAATAGGATGAGTCAGAACAAATTCGCCCATGCAAATCAAGGCCCCCCAACAACACTTGTTGGGTCCCTTGCCGCACACATCACCCGATCTGCATAAATCTGGTAGCTGCATGGATGAAGGGGAATCATTTGGAGCCAGAGCGCTTACACGTCATTACGTCCCAATCCACTTTCCCCATTCCCCACTCTTGGACCTATCACACTCTTTTTTCCTGGCCCCTCAGTTCAGGGGACGTATCGGAGACATTCTAGCGAGAAATGTCGGAACAGTGTCAAAGAAATAGTCGCTCCATCCAACGACATGATCTTGTCAAGGTGTGCCCCTGGCATCTTACTCATGTTCATGTCCGTCATTTCAAGTATATGTGTAGTATATGGCTTGGCTTGTGGCGTCCCGTGGAGAAGGGAGAAGCTAAATTCAAGTTTGGGGGTTTCCATACCGTCATGCCAGCAGTGGGAGCCTCTTCCGGTACTCTCCATATAGTAATCCCTTATCTATGGTGTAAGGTGAGCCGCCACCGCCAACCTTGCCTTGTGTTCCCTTTGTCTCGAGCCACATGCCCGCCTGTCTAATATGGCCATGGCCATGCCTCGCCTTGTGCCGTGGCGCTGTCCCCTTCGTCCGAGGAGCCTCCCGTCCAACCCTACTACATCACCCTCGATCCCATGTTCCCTTTCAATCGACACGACTGCCTGCATGCACCCCCCGATGTCGTCGTATCTTGTGCGCATTCACGGCCCCGTGCGGGTTATACCACTTTGGGCCTTCGGTCCCTCCTTACTTCTCGGACAATCGTGCCCCACTCCCTTTCATGCTCTTGAATCCTTTTGTCCCCATGTCTCCCGGCATGTGCGTTCGATTACTTTCGTTTCGATGCTGTCTGAAATGCCACTCATATCTTACAGTGCGTTCCCATGTATAAAGGCCTGACTGCTGACTCCTTAGGATGTAAGAACCCTTCCGTCTACGTCCTCGAAATCTCTCGCGTGAGCTTCTTCAGGCACTCGGGCATTCTACCCCCTTTCCCTTTCCCGTCTTTGCTGCCGCCTTTCTGATCCTGGTTCGATTTGCAGAGCCAAGCTGCGTCGTTCTTAGCTATGAAGCTCGTTCTCTTCTGTTTTACTTTTATCTCACGTGGCTCTTCTATTTTCGGGCAAGCCCTCTCGCCTGCTCACCCCTTTCCTCGTTCTTCCCTCCGCTCCGCATTGTACAACTCACTTGTACATCTCGGTGGTACGCTGTCGGTACTTACTTCAGTGGCGCGACGTGGTAAGAATATTTTCATTGGTTCTGAACTTTTCACTGGTGCCACCTCTGCTCATTGCGTTTCTCCGAGGTATGGGTAGTAGGATCCCCTAATAATCTGCGCAACTGCTTCTCCATTTTTCTCACCGGACTTCTGGCATTGTCAGTGCTCCGATCTCCTCTTAACCTCCTAGTGCACTGTGGCAGGGAGCCGCTACGTGCGAAGAAGTCCCCGCAAAACCTGCACCCACATATTATCATGGAGACTTCTTCGTATGCAGCATCTGCGAAACCAGATATTCGACGGATGCAATTCCGTTGTGTCACTATGTCGTTCGAAGCCGACCCTCTGGGTGGGGTTCGGACGACATAGAGACACCGGCCTGCCAGCTCTTGAACCAAAAGCCGGAACCTATTGATGGCACCACGAGCCCAGTCTGTTTCGGTGACCAGGCCCTCGGGATTTCGAAGAGATAGTTCCCCTTGCTTCCCGGGTCGGTCGTTCTCCATGCTGTAGATTCTCTGCGTCTTGCTGGGCCATGCTACAGCTGCGTTGCCAAGTACCTCGTGCTTTCTCCTCGATCCAGGGCATTCCTCCACGTGGATGGCCTCCCACACCCTTGGATACTTGTTCCCCGCAAATCCGCATTGGATATTCCCTGCGCATCTCATTGCCTCGGAATTCTAGTTGGTCTTTCCGGGGTCCTAGTGGCAGGGTGTGGCGTGTCCTACATGTGGACTGTGCTGCCCAAAGGCTCCATCTGACGCATCACCGCTCGGGGACACATTTCACAGCGGCCTGTTGCTGCGACATTTCTCTCTTTGATACTCGTCTCCGCCTCACGACGGCGCTGTCGGATGGTCACCTCGACTGTTCCTTGGTATCAACTACTGGTATTACTGCTAGGTTTGATTGGATATTTCCGACACCTTCGCTAATACTGCCGCCAGCAGATATCCGCCGGTCTAATGCTGCTTACCAGCATGGCCCACTCCCGGCCAACATGTCGCCCCTGTCAGACGAGGCTGAGTCGAGGACGATACTTACCGTATGACGTTCAAAAGTACAGGAGATTCATAACCATTTGTACCACTCAGCGTTGTATGAGTGTTTATAGATTTGCGGCGCTTTCGGTCTCTCGTTGCCATCAAAGGAAAGGACTTCGGAACATGGCACTGGTTAGTAGCCCTAATTACCCTCCTATCCACGCTATGCGTAGGCATGAGAAGGGACAGTGCTACTCTCTCTGGTATGGCCTACCTACGGCGCAATTGAACTAGCTTCAACGAGAACTAGGCGAGGTGAACATTAAGGAGGTTAGTCACTGTTAGGATGAGAGCGTCTAAATACTGTGAGGTACGCAACATCGGTTTGAAAGACCTGCTGCTACCTCCGTCGACCCGGATTGACCCGGAGAAGGCGGGGTCGAATCTAAATACAACAACACCAGCGGCCCGGTGCTGCAGTTACCAAGATTGAGACAACCGTGTGGATGACTTCTCGTTGCGTGCGTAGGGCCCACGTCAGCACCCTGTGCTGCCGAGATGTGAGTAAGTTCTCATAACGCGAAGGAGGTCCTGCTTATGAGAGGTATGTCCAGAAGCGAGTCAGGGTCGATAACGCCTTTGGGTCATATCGCATCCAGTTCCTCTCATTGGGTGGATATTCAGACAGAGGCTCGGGGGATACGTCATGAGCGAAATGGGGAATCCAGTCGATCCGAGGACATGCTCTAACTTCGCCCATGACGAACTTCAGTTGGTTGTCGAGCTGGACCAGCTAGTGCATATGACGGCCGAGGACACTTCAGAGTTTTGGATTCAATTAGAACATGTCCACGGATCGACGGGGTTCACGGCCCATGGAAACGCCCTGGCGTACGAAAATGAAGGATGGCCGGCGGATGGTCCCGTGGATTAGAGATGTCCGAGGACTGGTGTTCAAATTCCAACTTGTTTAGGTCTGTGCTGCGGAAGGCTCGCCCCACCAACGAGCTCCCTCCCACCTATGAGAATCTTGTCCCCGCTCTGGGACTCTACCCCAAATAAACACTTCTTCTCGTTTTCGGCGCCCCACGCAACAACAACACTTCCACAGCCGGCTGAAGCTCTAAACAGGCCGATTCTTCCGCCCCAGCCATGTACAGCATTGGCTGGTCCCGCAGTTCGACTCGGAGGCGCGACGTCGCAAAGCTGCTTCCTCACAAGCACGGCCCCCATTAAGACCTTCCAGTTTCGTGGTTCTCCTCCTTCCGAGTCAGTTCCATCATCACACCCTTGTCTAACAACTCGGCAACCGCGGCGGCGGGGAGGACAGACCGGACAGGGGAGTATCTCAGCAGCTAGTTCTCGACAGGTGACTTCCGCCGGGTTTGAAACTGTGAATTCACGTGGGTGGAAGGCGGGGTACAACGCACAAATTGACCCATTGTCTCTACGCTCTACTTATTCCAACCAGTGTTTAAGGAAATAAGGAAGGGGAAATAAGAAATTGCAAACAATATTTGTGCCCCACAAATGCACACGTCGGACGAGCTCGATCGCCTTTCTTGGGTTCCGTGCTGTCTTTCTCCGAGTCGGAATAGAACGCCTTTTGTCAGCATCTTGGTGCCAAGCAACTTTCGTTGCAGCTCCAGGACCTTCTGTCATTTTTACGATCCCGACTATTCTCCTTTCATGAAGCATGAAGAGCGTTTTTTGAGCCTCTCGGCCGTAAAGGGGATGAGGATACAATTAATATAATTATGTTATTTATTATTTATGTTTGTCCACGGGAGTGACCCCAGCATAGGGTTAGGGCTCCCTCCTCGCAACTTCAGCCCTGTTCAATACCTTCGAAATACGCCGTAACTGGGACGTGTACGAAGATACCACCGCATAGACCGGTATTGGGATACTTATTGCTGGGGTTCTCGATGTATGTTGTCCATATTACCCTGTTTGATTAATCGAGCGTAATTCGTTGCATCCTTACTGCGAGCAAGTATAACAGGTCCGAAGCTCCACATTGCGTGAATTCCGGGGAGAGGAATCCATGTCTATTTCCGATGGCCACCACACCGTTTCGACGCCTTCGCCGACCTTGCTCGCAACATCGCTCACGTCAATATCCTCCCTAGTTGTTTTGCAAGTCTCGTCGAGGGCATTCACGTTCCTCCTCAACCAAGCACTCGTACGCCTTGCCACCCCGCAAACTTTCGGAACTGCAACGATACAATTCGAATTGTTGCTGTCGACCACCCTTTTCTTATCGCGCGAAGGTGTGCGAACTGCCCTGCTTCGCCAACGAAACACAACGTCGCCACGTCTCGTCCACAACATATCATTGCTCCCGGCTTATCTTGGAGTGCCGATAGCCGTTGCGCTTTCCTTGCTTTATGTCGCGACCAGTTCTCCTGCCGTTCGAGCGCAGCCCCACTTCCATCTCAGCGTTTCGATATACGCCGTTGCTGCCGCTATCGAACTCGCCTCGGAACCTCTGTACATCCGTGCGCAGAATGAATTACGCGTGGATGTGCGCATACGCGCGGAGGGCATCGCTGTTTTCTTCAAGACCCTTGTCACGTTCATCGGCCTGGCATTCGCGTCGCCCAAGTGGGCACTCGTCGCCTTCGCCGCTGGGCAAGCCGCATATGCTGTCGCCACGTTCGTGACGTTCTGGAATTTCTGTGGAAGATCAACGCGGTATCTTCTGAGCGGAGTAGCCATCGATGATCATGACCAGTGAGTCTTCACTTGGGCCATTATTATGTAGTTGTTGATCCTCTCTAAAGGAAGAAGGCCTATTTTGATTCCGAGTTGTTGCACCTCTCTGGGGCTATGACTACTCAGTCGGTCGTGAAACATTTCCTCACAGAGGGAGACAAACTCCTCATTTCTCGTCTTAGTCCGCTGGCGGATCAAGGCGGCTACGCTATCGCCTCCAATTATGGCATGTCACTCTGTTGTAGGGACCGTTGTCATCAACTCATTGTTACACAGGTTCGCTCGTTGCGCGGATCTTGTTTCAACCAATAGAGGAGTCCTCCCGCATCTTCTTCTCCAAATCCTTGTCTGTCCCATCATCACCCGGAGATAGGGATAAAGAAAAATTGGCCCTGAAGACTGCTGTCCAGCTGCTCTCGACAGTTTTACTTCTGTTCACGCACTTTCTTCTGCTCCTGGCCACTTTCCTCCCACCATATCTATCACTAGCCACTGCGCTGGTGTTGCCGCCACGATATCTACAAACATCTGCACCTAGCATCCTGCGAGCATATCGCTTCTATCTCCCCACGATGGCATATAATGGCATACTCGAAGCATTCTTCGCATCGGTGTGCAGCCCTTCTGATCTACGAGCTCAGAG
>Ga0307510_10009572_pt1 | contig 11549 bp, 13 predicted proteins | sample 12_EM_MG_FD_207224 | JGI IMG/M metagenome (GOLD analysis project Ga0307510, IMG submission 207224) | Populus trichocarpa ectomycorrhiza microbial communities from riparian zone in the Pacific Northwest, United States - 12_EM | ecosystem: Host-associated > Plants > Roots > Unclassified | place... | reverse complement strand
CAGTTGCAAAGTCAGATACACAGTAAGCCACTGGGTGAGCGGCATACAGCATGTAATGTACCATCAATCACAGGGAATTGTGGCCAAGTGGGCTAGCTAAATTTGCAAGCCCAGATGCCACGTATCATCTGTCAACATGTCAGTGCCTATCAGCGTACAAATTGCGAATCCTTACAAACCTGAGCGATGTTGGGCGGGCACCGGACTGCATATTGAGGACTTGCTATTATCAACTATTTACACAGGAAGCCATCGAGATCGTGATACAAGGGCTCTAATTGTCTTCTTCGCTTCTTCGGTGATCGGTGCCCGTGAGAACGCATTGGCCCGTTTTAATTTTCTCTCACGGATTACGCGAACCATACTCAAGGCATCTCGATTAATCGGGCTGGTGGATTGCTCGAGTGTCTACGAAGCGGGAACTACAAGTAGTGTGCCAGGGGTTGGTCTACTCCGAGTCGTGATGCTATCTTGGATGCTATCTCTGACCTTGGCTGCGGGCTTGTGATCGAGATCGACACGCGAAACCCCAAGTACCCAAAATTGAACCCCGAACCTCGATGCCATATTGATGGGAAGGCTGAGTACAAGTGGGTTCGTTCGCTTCCCCAGAAGCGATAGGAATATTGACCGGCTCACTCTTGCAGCTTACCCAGTAGTCGCGACAACACTGAAATTGCGGTCAGCTCGATGGTGCTATACAACCAAAAATATCATCGATTGCAAAAGTTCTCTCGCTCTATCCATGGTTCCAAATGACATGCCATATTTTTCAACATTTGGGGTACAAGGCTGGGTTCAGATATTCCTATGATATTGAGGTCCGTGAAGTCATGTAGATGAGTTGCTCGTTGATGTACCCTTTGAATCATGTTTTCGCGTACTTAGCGGTGCTTTATGACTACCACTTAGCTTCTTCCTAGAGAGGACTCCTACCGTCAATCCTCCTCTTGCCCTTCCTTAAGTTCCTTGGAATTGGCATTTGTTCCTTGCAGGTCCACGTCGCGGTTGGCGGAATTTACTCTCTTGGCGTGCTAGACGCTTAGCATGAGTTCGCCCACCGCCATCACAAAAGTCATCCGTGGGTGACAGCGATCTCCTTGGGCGTCGCCATCTCGCAGGGGTAATATTGTGGCGCGGGGGCAATGGTCAGGAATGGGTCAGGTTGTGGCTAATGGACCTGATCGTGCATTGAGTATGCCTGTTTTCAGAAGAGTGAAAGTGAGAATTAGAGTAGAGCCCCGCCAAATGCAGAGAAATGAAGTGTGGTGTCCGCAACCTGTGCGCATATAGATCTCCTGCGCTTTGCGTGAGATGGCCCCGGGCAAAGCATCCGCGCACAAAGCACAACCCCACCCCTGTAAAAGTCTAACGGGTCCTCCTTGCGCGATGAGCGCGCGGATCAAATGCAGGGTGGAGACAGAACTTGCCTGCGAGAACCTAGAAGATGCGAGGTGGCCTTTCATCCGTATCACGCATGCCAAGGATGAACTAGCCTGTCGAACTGCCTGGGATGCAGTGCCACTGGGTTGAACGGGTCTTGCCTTTCCATTGCGCTGGTCACAAAGACGCCTTCGCTGCCGCCCGTGCCGCAGGAAGAGGAGGTGGGGATACCGTCGAATTAGGCAAGTCGCTATGAGACGATCCGGTCCATGACACCTCCCGAGTCGCCGTGCGCGCACAGTTTGGGCGTGATCGAGTCTTCCAGCTCGCCAAGAACTTCATCAGGAAAAACCTCCCCACTAACCGGGGGTAAATTTGTCTCACTAACAAGCTAAGTTATCAATAATTCGGGTTATTGCTCGCTAGTTAACCCCATAATATCTACCTCTAATTATCTCAAATAATCATACGACGGATCTGCTTGGTGCGCCCTCTAGAAGATGTCCGCGTCTAACTCTCCGATATACATTTTCAACAGCTCGAGGTTCTTAACAGAAAAGAAGTTCAGCAAGCACGGACGTCGCCAGTGCCTTGGCAAGGAGATTCTTGATCCCGCCTGGCGTGCCATACAGCAGGAGGTTTGCAGGTCAAAGATGGGTGATCAAAATGCACGCAGGTGCAACCAAGTGATTGTGGTCACGGAGGCTCGGGAGGGTTTTGTGTCGGTGGTCCCAGAGGTGGAGGATTCCGGATCGTCGGGGAGGTCACGGTGGTTTGCGAGGGCCATGGCATCGAGACGCGAGTTTGCTGCTCACTGATGATTTTAGACATACATGAACAGTTGCGAAATGCGGAAAACGTTATGATTCAAAGGCGTTGGCTTCCTCTTCGATTCCTTGAAGTCCTCTCAATCGCTCGTGTCGGGTCTTAGTACACAATCCATGTAAATGGTTAAAACCAGTGGGGAATGACATGCTAAGAGTGACGTACCTAATGTGATTGAAACCCTTCAAAAGAGCAGCTATATTGGAGATTGTGTTGCTAAACTCCGTGAATATAAGTCTGTATCAAAAATGTCAGCGACTAGCTAGCGAGTTGAACTGCCATCTGACAGTTAAGTAAAGTGGCACCAGGAGTATCTTCGTCTTCTTCCTCGACCAACTTGTATTTGCAAAACATCCAGGACCATTTGTAGTCGTTGTTGATATCCGGTGGCCAACTGGAGGTCCCACTGCAAGCGGTGATCATACAGGGACCATGTTTCATGGTCCAAACCTTGCCAAGGGTCCAATTTCCGTCGCTCGATTCAAGAATTAATCATAAGACATAAATTTCCCCATGAAAATCCATACGCTCGTCGAATGGGTTGAGGAGGATGCGCGACTATTTGGCGTCGGCCTCAATGGTGAAGAGGACTCATGGGAACAGGGTTGTATGGGCTAACCTGAAGGTTATGCGGCAAACGACAGACAGTTGATGAGCGCTGAGTCATGGAGCGGGGTGACAGGGGTCCTCCAAGGAATGACGACCAACCAACTTCGTTCTCGTTCGCGTCTGGCCCTTGACTCGGAGTTGTGGGAAATGGGACAACCACTTGGCTGATCCTGGAGTGGGTGATACCAACTGATCTGGCCACTTGGTCAGGTGAGATTTCCCAAACTCACTGGCTTACGAGACTCACAGCAAATCCAAGGAATATGATAGACGGTGGCGTTCCTCCTTTCCCTTCTTTGGTGTGCCACATCAATTTACACGCGATGGCTGTGCGGTGACCCACTGACCGGCAAATCTGATCCTTGTAATTGTAATTCTCTCCACTCGTCGGACGCCCTTACTCTCCCCATTTTGATGTCTTCAGTGGCCACATCCTCCTCGTGCTTTCAACCCATCCTAGATGCCGCACTAGTCAACTATCACAAGCACACCAAACTTGACCTCACAAAACATCCCTCCGCAGAGAAACTCCAAAACTCTTCTTCCCTCGACGACGTCCTCGAGCTACTTCTAGAAAGAGAATCCGCATTCAACGCCTGTCGGCACAAACATCGCAAATTGATCGACTCCCTTCGTCCCATAGTCCAAGTCGTCCATGCTTTCTCCACCATCTGTGCCGAGGCAGCTGGCCTTGTACGCGATCAACAAACTATTTTCTTTGTATTTGCATATCCTTATGCCTCCGTACAGACGCCATTCCAGCCGACAAAGGCGATATTCGTTGGAATTGATGTTCTTCTCTCAGTACGTGTCACACTTCTTCCTATGGGGCTATTGTGTGCTATCCATCCACCTCAGGCAGCTGTTGGCGTCGGTGAAAGCTACGACGCACTTAGCGATCTCTTTGAGCGCGTCTCCGGTTTCCTCGCACGCTTCCGTGTTTATACCGAGAAGATCCCACCGTCGCCTACGTTGTCAAATGTCATGTTGAAAGTGATGACTGAAGTACTCAATGTGCTTGCGTTAGCCACAAAGCATATAAATCAGGGGCGGTTCAGTAAGTGGCCTATTACGTGCCGATCTTCACTGGCTAATCGTGCTATAGAGAAATTCATACAGAGGTTGCTGGGAGAGAGACACGTTGAGGCTACACTACAGCGATTAGACCGCCTCACCCAGGAAGAAGCTCTGACGACTGGTGTTCGCACGCTGGAAGTTGTCCATGGATTGTCCGACGATTTGAAGGTTGTCAAGGATGGTCAGAAACCTTACCCTACTGGCAATCAAACTACTAACAAGACTTATTGGAGCAGCGTCCACACATGGTGCACAACAAGCTCTAGGTATGTTCGACCGGCGTGGAACCCCCAATCTCTGTGACTGATGACGCGTGTTGGTCGCGATGTAAATACCACAGATGGAATAAACAAGATCCGGAGTCAGTCCCGACATCTTTACTTCCGATTTCGAAGCTGAATGTGAATCTCATTCCTAGGGAACCAATTCCAGAGGGACGTTCGAAGTTGGCTCTCTCCTCCAGATCCCTCGACAAATCACAACATCGCCCGCAGAGACCACCTTGAAGGAACTGCCTCATGGTTCACTCAAAGCGACCGGTTCAAGGAATGGACAGAAATCGGGACACTCTTTTGGATTCATGGTAAACGTACGCATTTCTTCCACTTCCTTCTTGTCGCACACACCGACGTCGCCTGGCACATCAATACACAGCGGGGTCTGGCAAGAGTATTTTGTGGTAAGTGATTCCTGAAACGTTTCGTCCGGCTCATTCAAACCATCAATCAGCTCCAGCATCATTCAACAAGTGGAACGTCTACGTGACACGGGATTGGCCTTGATGGCCTTTTTCTACTGCGATTTCCGAGACCCCAAGAAGCAAGAGGTCACTGGATTACTAGCTTCCCTTGTATCTCAGCTTTCAGCCAAATCCGATCCCTGCTACAACATTCTTTCTACCTTATATTCCGAGTACGATGGAGGATCTCGGCGCCCAGACGATGACGCACTGCTGAGCTGCTTAGGAGAGATGATCAAAACCGAAGGACTGCCAACAGTGTATATTATCATCGATGGCATTGACGAATGTCCCAATGACTCTGGTGTAAAGCCCCATCGAGAATGGGTCCTTGAGCTGGTGAATCAACTGGTTGACTTACAACTCCTGAATGTCCGTATATGTGCGACGAGTCGCCCTGAGGCAGATATTCAAACTGCCTTCGCATCTTTGGCATCCCATTCTGTTTCTCTTCATGGCGAAGCCGGACAAAAGGAAGATATTGCCGACTATGTCAGGTTTGTGATGAACTCAGACACGAGGATGCGAAGATGGGGGGAGAATGACAAGGAATTAGCCATCACCATACTCTCTCAGAAGGCCGATGGAATGTAAGCCATAATTACTAAGCCCACTTACGACAGTTCTCATAAAATTACCCAGGTTTCGCTGGGTCACATGTCAACTGGAAGCCCTGAGGCGCAGCCTTCCCTCCGCAATTCGACGTGCCCTTGATCACTTGCCAGAGAGTTTGGACGAGACCTACGATCGCATACTAAAGAGTATCCCTCGGGAGAGACAGGAATATGCACAACATCTCTTCAAATGCGTTGCGGAGTCGATTAGGCCACTTTGTGTGGAGGAACTTGCGGACGTCCTTGCGATTGAATTCGAGGCTGAAGAACTTCCCCGATACCACGTGAATTGGCGTCCTGATCACCCAGAAGAAGAGGTGTTATCGATATGCTCGAGTTTAATCACCATTGTCGACATGGACGGGTCGCGAGTGATCCGGTTCTCCCACTTTTCTGTCAAGGAATACTTGACATCGGAAAGGCTCGCCAATGCTGGGAAGGCCCTTTCCCGGTACCACATCCTTCCTCACTCAGCACATGCGATCCTCGCAAAGGCATCTCTGAGCGTTCTTCTTGCGTTGGACGACCATGCTGACAAGGACAGTATGAAGGACTTTCCCCTCGCCATTTACGCGGCTACTGGGTCGACCACGTGCAGCTCCATGGCGTGTCTTCTGGAACCAAAGATGGGATGGAGCGTCTGTTTGATCGCGAAAAGCCATACTTTGCGACCTGGGTATGGATACACGATATTGACTATCCATTCCTGGAAATGATGTTTGCGGCGCATCCGTTACCACCGGAGGGTACTCTGTTATATTATGCCACGCTATGTGGTTTCCGTGACCTTGTGGAACACCTCATCATTACCTATCCACAGGACATCAGTACCAGGGGCGGGTATCACTCTACTCCGTTGCATGCTGCGGTCGTCAAAGGAAACGTCGATATTGTCGCGCTACTTCTCGAACATGGTGCGGACACGGCCACCTGTGATAGGTACAATTTGAGCCCGCTGGATCGAGCAGCCCGAAGAGGGCGTCTGGATGTGATAGGATTAATGCTTTACCACCATGCGGATGTCAATTCCCGGAATGACATGGAGAGAACCCCGTTGTTTATGGCCTCACAAGAAGGAGAACTGGAGGTTACACGGGCATTACTACTGCATGGCGCAGCTGTGAATCCCCGTGACAAGGACGGTTGGACGCCATTGATGCTTGCATCGGGACATAGACATTTGGAAGTCATGTGTTTGTTACTCGAGAACGGCGCAACTGTCGACTCCCGTCAAGACGATGGCTGGACCTCATTGATGGTGGCATCGCAAAAAGGACATTTGGATGTCGTGCGTTTGTTACTCGAGAACGGCGCAACTGTCGACTCCCGTCAAGACGATGGCTGGACCTCATTGATGGTGGCATCGGAAAAAGGACATTTGGATGTCATGCGTTTGTTACTCGAGAACGGCGCAACTGTCGACTCCTGTAAAGACGAAGGCTGGAACTCATTGATGGTGGCATCGCAATATGGACATTTGGATGTCGTGCGTTTGTTACTCGAGAACGGCGCAACTGTCGACTCCCGTAAAGACGAAGGCTGGACGTCATTGATGGTGGCATCGCAGTATGGACATTTGGATGTCGTGGGTTTGTTACTCGAGAACGGCGCAACTGTCGACTCCCGTCAAGACGAAGGCTGGACCTCATTGATGGTGGCATCGGAAAATGGACATTTGGATGTCGTGCGTTTGTTACTCGAGAACGGCGCAACTGTCGACTCCCGTAAAGATGATGGCTGGACCTCATTGATGGTGGCATCGCAAAATGGACATTTGGATGCCGCGCGTTTGTTACTCGAGAACGGTGCAACTGTCGACTCCCATGAAGACGATGGCTGGACCTCATTGATGGTGGCATCGCAAAATGGTTATTTGGATGTCGTGCGTTTGTTGCTTCAGAATGGCGCAGCTGTAGGCTCCCATCACAATGACAACCCGACTCTATCGAGTGGTACGTCACGATATCCATCCCATCCTGCACAACAATCCTATGACCACCATGCAGATTCAAATCCAAGTAAACAGAACCTCTCCACTTCTCTCCATCTCGCATCGACCAACAGCCATCTCTCTACTGCCGAACTACTCATCCAGTGTGGTGCAGATGTTAATTCGCGAGATCAGAACCAAGAATCTCCCTTACATCTTGCATCATCTCACGGGCGACTCGAGATTGCACAACTGCTACTCGGATCTGGCTCAAATATCAATTCCCAAAATGGCGAGGGTTCCACGCCGCTACACCATGCTGCCGAATTTGGACATCTCGATGTCCTGACACTGTTACTCAAGTCAGGTGCAGACGCTAACATTCGTACCAGGAACCATGCCATCCCTTTAGACCTGGCACACCGTAATGGGAGACTTGGTGTGGCAAGGGTATTATCTGAGTGGATGGGAGTTGTGGGTTCTCCGGGCCTCAGCGATGTGACCCGTTCGGACACAGCATCACAGGACCCCCTTACCGGAGTTACCCAGTTGTCAATTGACCACGGAAAAGGCGCAAATATTTCTGACAAGGGGACTTCATTGTGCACCGCATCGGAGGAGGGGGACATTGAGACTGTCCGGTCATTACTCGACAGGGGCACGGATGTCAACGAACGGGATGATGTCCACCATACTCCGGTGTTTTATGCGTCTTGGAGGGGAAGGGTTGAAGTTGCCAAGTTGCTGATCGAGTATGGCGCGGACGTGAACTCCCAGGACGGCACAGGCTGGACATCGTTGCACGTGGCGTCACAAAATGGACATTCGGACGTTGTGCGGTTGTTACTCGATCATGACGCTGATGTGAACGCAGAGAAGCACGACCAGTGGACGGCATTGCATCTTGCATCAGAATCTGGTCACTTCGAGGTTGTCGAGGCGCTCCTTAAGCAAGGAGCGAATGTTGGAGTCCGGAATGACGAGGGTCGGACACCATCTCAGGTAGCTTCGCGGTCGGGAAAACGGGATATTGTGCGACTATTGTCGGAATACGATGATACATGGTGTGTAGGCCATTAATATTGTTGATCAGATGGGATAGCTGTATGGATTCGAATACACTTTTTCTTGGTGGGTCGAAGTATGTAATCGACGATAATGGTCTCATCTCCATATGTCGACGCCCGAGTACAGTGTCGCGGTGGTCGACGATGATGAAGAGCGACCTCCCAGCCCCCTTAGAGGCTTGCCACCTAATATTTGTCCTGGATTATTTTCCGTAGCTCTCATTTTGATAGGTAACACGCATTCCACCTGCTATCTCACTGCCCATTTCAGTTTTCCATTTGACACATTCTGGGCATTCCGTGTCTTAGTCGTGCTATTCAAAGGGCCCGCTACACGGGTGGAATGTAGCCGCTTGCTGTTCTTATGACGAGGCCGCCTTATCGTGAATGAGCCACCAAATGAAGACCAGGTGGATATGGAGCTGCTATGCCTGCTTCAGCAGCGCAACCGACAAACGTGTATGATGTAGGACGGCAAGCCTCGTGCGGAAAAATGCAGGTGACGCTGCTGTGATGGCTCCAAATTTATTTCATTCTGTCTCGATTGTGTCCAAGCCGCAACTGGGCCACGTTTGACTCGGATATCATAGATGTACAGTGTTACTTAGCTTGCGAGTGTATGGAAGAATCAATTGGTCGGTACGTTGACTACATCCAGGTTGTGCGATGAGCAACATGGTTTGCTGAGACTGCGGGTGGGGCCTTGCGATGCATTTGACCTGAGAGTTGATGCGAGATAAGATAGTATGGATGAAGGATCCCGCAGTGAGTAGCGAGGTAGATACGGGTTAATAGAGATGAGGAGTTGTTTGATGAGCAAACAAATGATCGATCCGATAAGGATGAGATCACGCGTGAGGGATGCGAAGGCAATCAAAGAAGAATGGGGACGAGATGAGGTACAAGGGGGATCTTCGTAAACAAGGCGAACGCGGATTTGCTCGGCGGCACTGAATCGGCGCTGGGACTTGAGGAGCGAAGAAGACTTGAGGGCATGCAGAGAGGAGAGAGAGAGAAACGCAGGGGAAACTTCGATAATCAGAAACAGCTCGAGCGAGACACTTTAAATACATGTGAGAGACAGGCTGTACAGTAAGAGGCCGTCCGAGAAGGTCGAAACGAAATGTAAGTCTATGAGAAAGGCGGAGCACAGGGGGAGGGAGTCAACAGACAAGATGAAAGGCATTGAGAGGACGGAGGGACGAAGGCGATGGTGAAAACACGCGGGAGGGAGCACAGGACGAGACGTTGAGACAGAAAAGGAGAACGGGGAGCCACAAAGGGGAAGCGCGAGGCCACAACGGCCGGTAATAATGGGGAAACGAGAACGTCGGACGTGCGCAAGCAAACGCCCTCAGTGGAAACGAGATGAGCTTGATGTTGAGATCGCTTGGGACTTGGAGACGAGGGGTGCAGTGCGTCGGAGTGGGTATCTTGACAGGTGGAATGTCGACGAGGGCGGAGGGGAAAGAGAACAATGGAGGATGACGCGTGGCAGAGGCGATGGCAAGGCACGAGTTTGAGGGATCTAGACAGGGCGCGAGAACGAGGACAACCGGAGGATGCGAGAACACGAGGCGAGGAGTAGTACTCGCGGGGATCGTCTCGGTGTCACCGATACCCCCGTTTGCGAGCGGTTTCACGGTCAACGACTGTGGTCACCTTACAGAGTGAATCACATCTCGTGCTGTACACGCAGTTTTTGAATAGAGGATGTCTGAATCGCCCTAAGCTTGTCCTACAAATTTACGGATTACGATCATCTGTCTCACGCCAAAAGACGATAACGCAACCACGCTGTCACCAACTTGTGACAATCACTTTCTATCCCTTCTTCACAAGCTTGAACCCAAGCGACTTCGAGTTGTCCGCTGTCTTCTTTTTCGCTGGCTATATTGATGCTGACATCGCAATTACCATCGCCCGCATGCTCTCGGAAAAGAGGCTTTTGAGATCCGGTTCGACGTCGTACACCTTCCGCTTAACGGTAACGACCATCGAAGTATTCGATCCTTCATCCGACGGACACATCCCCGGCACGGAAACCTTCGAGAAAACCTCCCACACGGGCTTCTCGTCATCCCCTTCATCTCCCCGTCATTGCTCGTCCTTGGGACTAACAACTTCTTCGTGGCCGATGCGCACAATGAGATCTTCCAACTGTTCAACACATTCATTCCTCACATTTCATGTGCAAATGTCATGCAACGTGTCGAGGATGTTCATCCCGTGCTTTGAGTCGATGGCACGATCCTCGAGCGCTTTCATCGGACTGTTCTCCTCTTCCTCCAGTTTCGCAAGCACGTCCTCTCCTTCTATGGCCTTCTCTTCCCGCCACGGTTCAAAATTGCGCCAAGCGCCATGTTCCGCGGCATAGTCGGTGTTCTTTGGATCCACCTTGAAAGTGATTTAGGCCAAACATAACGTACTAGTCATTGGCGTGGGTATGCCTCATGGAAGAGAGCCTAGTGTCACGCACCATTTGATATAGAAACGGAAAACATTGATGCCATAATAGTCCCCCCCTTTAACTGCTTCCTTCCGTGCGTTGAACCTTCTGCCTTTATAGATGTACTCTCCGCAAGCATTGCATCACCTATTCAGTCACAATGAACACAATAATGGTAGTGGTGAAAAAGGAAGACATAGATTGAGAACGGCGGCATGAGACGAACTAGCTGCTGTGAGTTCTTCGCCCCTTTCCGCTAAGGAATCAGAGCAGGATCGAACTCTGGAGGGAAGTACCTGTCTAACACTGGATGTCATCAGTGAGCAGCAGCCAGGCTGACTCATAAATTACCTTTTCTTTCGGACATCTCTGAACGATGTTTTCGAAAGTACGTACAGGTACAACAAAGGATGAAGATGAGGATGGGTGCGCCGCAATAAGCGAAGTAACAGTCATCGGGCCGAACAGGTCCGCAGGCAATCATCACGTGACCATATTGATGACATAAGCAGAGAAACAATTACAATGTGCTTGGCAAGTCTCAAGTCTACGATACGCTTCAATATCTTCCTCCAATGTGCCACCTACTCATTCGGCAATTGCCCTGAACTTCTCGATGATCTCTTGGTGCAGGCTATCCAGTTTACCCTTCACTGACTCCTTCCCTTGCGACGGTGACTAGAAGGCGAGATAAGAACCCAAAAATCAAAAGCTTGGCTTGGTAAACATACCTCAAATTTCATTTGCGAGAGTTTAAACATAATATCGCTCGCCGATTCCTTGATCCTTGCGAAAGTGGTGCCGCTTGACTGCACAGCCTTAATCGCCAAATCATGAAAGTCGACAAAGTTCCGTA
>Ga0307510_10009571_pt1 | contig 11550 bp, 16 predicted proteins | sample 12_EM_MG_FD_207224 | JGI IMG/M metagenome (GOLD analysis project Ga0307510, IMG submission 207224) | Populus trichocarpa ectomycorrhiza microbial communities from riparian zone in the Pacific Northwest, United States - 12_EM | ecosystem: Host-associated > Plants > Roots > Unclassified | place... | reverse complement strand
AAGCACTTAAAAAAAAAAAAAAAAAAAAAAAAAAGAGAGCTTAAAGACCAACGCCAAGTCCAAGGATTCCTAGGAGTTGCTGGCTACCACCACATGTTTTGCACAAACTTCTCCATTATTGCTGCACCACTCACCAAACTCACTGGAAAAACTGTGCCATTTGAATGGGGTCAAGAACAGAAAGATGCACAAGAGAAACTTATCACCCTCATCACTAACGCCCCAGTACTTGTCAAACCAGACCCAAATTGCCAATTTGAGCTTGAAACGGATGCATCACAAATTGGCACAGGAGCAATACTCTATCAACGCGATCCCCCAACCAAACATACTAACAGAACAGAAAAATTAGGACCGCGAAGACCAGTAGGATTCCACTCCCAGAAATTCACCACAACCGAACAAAATTACCCCATATATGATCATGAATTTCTAGGTGTCATGCATGGTCTATGATGCTGGTCCCATCTACTCAAAGGAACAGCAATCCCAGTCCTGGTATTCACAGACCACAACAACCTTCGCTACTATAGGGACCCCAGAACAATTGGTCCATGGGTCACTGGCTATCTACCAGAAAGGGAACAATACAATATAATCCTGGAATATAATCCTGGTGCAACAAACCATGCAGATGCCCTATCCAGGCAACCCGACTATGAAGGAACAAACCCTACCAATGAAAATGTCAATGTCTGGCCTGACAAATACTTCTGTGAAAACCACACCTCAATCTGCATATTTGATATGGATAGTATCGGCGATAACCTAGACAGCAAGGTCAAACTAGCACAATACCCCAATCAACCAAAACTCAAGCAATGGGCACCATTACATAATCTATCCCTACTTGATGGCACTCACTGGTATCACGGGACCACCCTGGTTGTCGTGGCAGACTTAGGAGGGGAGTAATTTCCCTTTTTCATAACCATGTGACTGCTGGGCATCCCAGAATCACCAAAACCCTCCAACTAATTGCACCCTACTACTGGTGGCCCAACATGAAGTTCTTTGTCACTGAATACATCAAAGGATGTGCTACTTGCCAAATGACCAAAGTCAACACCCATCCTACCCATCCACCTATGTTTCCTATCACCCCTGCAGACAATGCGTGACCTTTTGAGACTGTCACAATGGATTTCATCACTAAACTCCCACAGTCAGGTGGTTTTGACACTATTCTCACAATCATGGATACTGATTGCTCTAAAGTGTCCATCTTCATCCCCTGTCACAAGACCATTGACTCAGAAGGAGTTGCATCACTCTATCTCAATCATGTCATCCCCCACTACAGCATTCCCCATAAAATCATCTTGGACCGTGACGTCCACTTCATCTTGAAATTCTCAACAGAACTCTGTTGAATTCTCAACATTCATCAGAACATCAGCACAGCATATCACCCTCAAACTGATGGGGCAAGTGAAAGAACCAATCAAACCCTAGAACAATATCTCCAAGTATTCTGTGGAACACAACAGAACAACTGGCATGCATGGCTCCCACTCACTCAATATACCAAAAACTCATGGCCATCTGCAACTACCAAGAAAACCCTGTATAATTTACTTATCAGATACACCCCCCAAGTACACCAACCCACTAGAAAAACCACCATCCCCTCCCTAGAAGAATGACTCTCATCCATTGAAGAAGCCAGAAAAGCTGCCCAAGAGGCCCAATGTAAAGTGCAAGAATCCTGGATCAAAGAACGTCTGTGGTTTACACCATTCCCCATGGGATCAAAAGTCTGGTTAGAAGGAACAAATCTAAAATTACCCAGCAACATCATGCCCAAGCTTTCCCCAAGGAGATACAGACCTTTTAAGGTAGTCTCCCAGATATCAAAAGTCGCATACAAACTCGAACTCCCTTCCACCTGGAAAATCTATGACGTCTTTCACGCTTCCCTTCTCACACCCTACAAAGAAACTGACCAACATGGACCGAACTTTCTGGAACCTCCACTGGAAATACTAGACAGTGAACCAGAATGGGAAATTCAGAAGATTCTCAAAGAGAGGTATTTTGGCCATTGGAAGAAGAAGCAATACCTCGTGCGCTGGAAGGACTATTCGCCAGCTTATGATTCATGGGTTAATGCCAAGGATCTCCATGCTCTGGAGTTACTATCGGACTTTCAAAGTACCTTAAGCAGTATAAGAACCCTTCCCCTTGACAAATCACCCCCAGCATGTCCAACCAGGCATTCTACACCTTCACCATTGACCCCCCTTTCAATTCGTTCTGTCACCTCTTCAGAGACCTCACCATCTGGCCCAGCCATAAATTCCATGTCTTCACCCCAGCTGCCCAGAAGACTTTGTCACTGTATAGAACGATCCACCCTACTTATGCTCACGCCCTTGAACACCCCCATTTTTGTAAGGAGCACTACTGTCCCTACCCCTGCTGAATGCCCATCGACTTCACTCAGCCAGCCCACTTCAGCTATGTCTACGTCAGATCAGGAGGCACCACAGTCCACACACAGCAGTCCATCTATGGTAATGGGGACATTACCCTTTTCTCCACAATCATCCCCCCCACTGGAGTTACCTACTATTGCTGGACTAGAGGTCGCTGCTACAGTGACAGATATTTACTCCAATCTGAGGATAGCTTTGAGCAGCTTCCTGGGTGCATCACAAGGTCAACCACTGTCCTTCCCCACCCCCACACTTGGCCGCACTTCACCATCCCCTATCCCAATCCCACCGCATATCTCCCATCAGAGCAAGGACAATATGGTTTGAGTACCATCCCCCTCCCCCCTGTTGACCCTACCCCCAACCCCATTACTCCAATGCCAGCACTGTTGCCCTCTGTCACCCCAGCTGTCCAGCATCCACTCAAACATAGTCATCAATACACTCCCCGACAACAAGATACTCACACTAGCGGGGCAGATCCCCTCTTTGGCAATGGTTTGCCATGTGAGAAGGCAATGCAAAGCCTTGTTGAAATACATGGAGGCTCAGGAACCTATAACTGGGGCTCTTTCAGCTTGGATGGAGGATCTCCTCCCAGCCATTAATATTCTAGGGAACACTGAGCTCAATGACCAAGTCTTCACCACCACCTTTCACGACTACACCGCCATCGAACACCTTTTTCTCATCCCCCAAATCCTCAATAAGATTGAGGGCTACATGTCAAACGACAACGTTCAGAGTGACAAGCCAGTCAGATTCGCTACATATAACCCCACCATTTCTCTCTCCTCCACTCCTAGCCCCATCCCCAATGTACCCCAGCTCACTGAACAACTCAACGACCCGAACCATCCAGGAGCTGGATGGAGTGAGTATGACCGCAGTGATACGCAGCAGTACCCTCTTGTCTTCCTCAATGAGTATGGGCAAGATGAAATAGCATGATATGTCACTTTCAGACAAACTGACATTGACACTCACATTGTAGGAGTTTGCAAATGGGGAGACCCTGAATACTCCATTCCCCTTCATGCATGCGCACATCCCTCTTCCAATTTCAACTGCCCTGGGGTCAAAGATTATGACCTCAACATTTTTCACCCTTTATCCACTTCCCGACTCCTCATCGACAATGCCATTATAGATCTCAAGGACCCTGGCGTTGTTGCTGACGTCTACAGATATCGGGCGCATCAGAGTGAGCTTGAGGTGGTAAAGCACCAGCGAGTTGAGCTCAACAAAAGGGAAGACAGGGCTCAAAGTAGTGTTGCTGGCAGCTAAGCCGGACCTTTTCGAAAATTGGCGATAACAAATTAAATAAAATAGCTACAATTATGACAATAAAGATGTGAATGGATTAGGTCAAGAGCCGGGGGGTCACTTAAGACGACCTAGAGATCTGATGGGCCGTTCAGGCACAATTCGACCGGCTTGTTTTCGGCTCAAATCGAGCTGAAAACCAAGCCAGTCAAATTGTGCCTGAACGGCCCATCAGATCTCTAGGTCGTCTTAAGTGACCCCCCGGCTCTTGACCTAATCCATTCACATCTTTATTGTCATAATTGTAGCTATTTTATTTAATTTGTTATCGCCAATTTTCGAAAAGGTCCGGCTTAGCTGCCAGCAACACTAGCTCAAAGCAAGCTCAGTGAGGTGGAGCGACATCTTACCTATACCACCATCCGCACTTGGCTTGTCCCCCACCTTAACTGCATTCGCCCTCCTTCCACTAATGCTATTCATATTCCCCACATTTTCGCCACTCAAGGACCATCTGATATCGAGGAGGGAGAAGACAGTCTCAAGTGCCGCGCCGTCTTAGGCAAGCAGCATCGAGGAGGCAAACCCAAGTTCCCTTACTGCCTCAAATGCAACAAGTTGCGCCCCAATCATGTTGAGGAGGAGTGTCCCCTCTGGAAGATGTGTCACTGGTGTCTTAGCACCCAGCATGCGTATAGTGACTGCTCCCTTCCCCACAAGCAGTGTGATGCCGAGTTTTGCGTGGTCCCCGCTACTCACCCCAATTTTGGGGATAGGTGTGCTGCTATGTCATCCCCCACCTTGTGTCACAAGTTGGAGTTGGCTCGTGCCGACTACAACGACGACCTCTATCAGTGGGAGGCTTAGGGTCGTGTGGTAACGACCACCATAGAAGGAGCATCATATTATGATCTATGGACTTATTTTTCTTTTCTATGCTTACCAATCCTTTCCCATCCCGTGACTGCTTAGTTGATACATCACCTGACTGCTTTCTTGCTTACATGACTGTTTTCTTGTCATCTTAGGAGTGCCAGCTCATTCCTAGGACCGTTGTACTTGCCAACTCATAACTAGGATCCCTCTCCTAGTTATTCATCATTCCTGCTAACTACTGTACTTGTTTTCCATCATTACTAGTACAGGTACTAGTAGTATTATTCCTTAGTCATGGTAGCTGCCCTCATGTATATAAGCTGGTCTTATTTCTAGAGTTGGGCCTTAAGCCTGACTTGGTTTAATACCCAAATCTTGTTGCTTCCACTGTGAGACTTCTAAGTCTTTTTCTTCATTTCTTGAGTTGTCTCAAAGCCCCCTTTGAGACTCTCTTTTCCTCTTGCTTATCTCCCAGACCCTGGATTAAGTTCCACTTCATCCTTTTACCCCCCATGCTTTGCTAAGGGTTAGTAGCCCCTTGCGACTATGCTTTGCCGCCACTCGTATTTTGCGCACGTTGCGCCTTAAGGTTATTGGACCTTAACAGTTGGGGAATGTTGCCCCTGATGACTTGGGCATGCATGATTACAGCTTGGATGTGCGCGATGACAAAATGGATAAGCATGATGGCACGCCCTCACCAGGGTCAGGGAGAGTTAGCCCCAATGGCTTGGACATTGACTTGGCCATGTGTGGTTATGACTTGGATGAGTCTGATGATGAAATGGACGGGTGTGACGGCACACAATTGCCAGATGGTGAGTTCAAGTTTGCCACAACTTGTATTACCGTCCTAGACTCATCAGAATCTTACATATTTACAGACATTGATGCCATTGATCCTGAAGAGGATCCATCTGGGTCCACTGACCCTGCAGATGTCACAGATGCTGACGCGTTTGAGGCCCTCACACAATGTAATCATCACCCAAGAATGACCATTCCAAATCAGCATGCTGTTGACACAACAGCTGAACTTTCCAACATTCCAATTGAGGAACCCATTCCTTTCAACATGCCAGATGCAGAAATGTTGCCAACAGTGGTAATTGACTGTTTCCTATTGGGCAATGCAGGTGCCCAAATACCCAGCATAGCGTGTGGGTCGAATGATGACATGGCCGCTGTGCAGTCTGTTTGGGCACCTTTTGTTTCTCAGTATGATTGGCAGGTTGCACATTGGGCAAAGATGTGTGGGTTGACATCATCAGCAATGACAGATTTGCTGGCAATAGGAGAGGTGTGCATCCCTTCAATCTGACTGATTTGCTCACCACTAATTTGCTTTTGAAGGTTGTCAATAAACTTGGCCTGTCATACTGCACCATAAAACAACTAAATGACATCATTGACAACAAATTGCCTGGATGCCCTCCATTCCAATGCAAGGAATTCTCCATTAGAGGAGAGCGGCTTGAGTTTTATTACTGTGATGTCCTGGAATGCATCCGATCACTTTATGGTGATCCTGAATTTGCACAGGATCTTGTCTTTTCCCCAGAGCGGCATTATACCAGTGCTCAATGCACACACTGCATCTATAATGAGATATGTATGGGTACCTGGTGGTGGACAGTTCAGGTGTGTAATCATTGCTCAACAAAATATCCCAACTGACTAGCAGTAACAGGAATTACTTGAGTCTTATCATCCTGGGGCCACTGTCATTCCCGTTCTTGTCTCCTCAGACAAGATGCAGCTCACACACTTCTGGGACAAGATGGCATACCTGATCTACCTAATGATCGGAAACATTCCAAAAGCCATATGCTGTAAGCCATCATGCCATGCCCAAATGTTGATTGGATACATTCCAGTTACTAAACTAATGGGCATAGATAACCAGGCTGCTCACTGCCGTGCACTCAACAACCTATTCCATATATGCATGCACTGTGTATTGGGTCCGATCAATTACCATGGTAAAACTGGGGTCCCTATGATGAGTGGCAATGGTGTCTGGCGACAATGCCACCCAGTCTTTGCAAACTTTATTGGGGACTACCCTGAACAGGTCCTTGTGACCTGTACATACAGTGGGCGGTGCCCAAAATGTCAAGTCCCTGCTGATTGGCTTGGTGAACATGAAACATTTCCATCTTGTGAACAAGCTACAGTAATTGATGTGTACTGTCTGGCTGATGGTAACATTTGTACATTCCACCGTGCGTGCCGCGAAGCTGGCCTCAAGCCCATCTTCTATCCATTCTGGGAAAGGCTCCCATTGGCTGACATCTTCCTATCAATTATGCCAGACATCCTTCACCAGTTGCTTCAGGGCATGGTGAAGCATGTAGTTCGATGGCTAATCAGAGTCTTTGGGCCAGGTAAGATTGATGCACTTCACTGGATGAATAGCTGATCAGTATTCTCATGCAGGAGAGATTGATGCACAGTGCCATGCAATACCCCCCAATCATAATATCTTGTTATTTATGAATGGCATATCCACACTTATGTGGATCTTGGGCCACCAGCACAAGAAAATGTGCTCCATACTATTGGGGCTCATCGTCAATCTTGCAGTTCCGGACAGGCAGGACCCATCATGCATCATCAAATCTGTGCATGCACTCCTGGATTTTGTCTTTCTTGCCTGGTACCAGACTCATATGACGGAATCAATTAAGCATCTACAGGGTTGCCTTGCCATGTTTCACAATCACAAGGCAGTCTTCTTGGATCTGGGAGTTTGGAAGAACTTCAACCTTCCCAAGCTCCACAGTTTGACTCACTATGCATCGTCAATAGAACTGTTTGGCATAGCAGACAACTACAATACAGAACAGTCTGAACGTCTTCACATCGACCTTGTGAAGGACGCATACCACACGACAAACTGAAAGGACGAATACCCTCAAATGACAGCATGGCTGGAGTGCTGAGAAAAAATGCAACAGCATGCTGCACTGATCAACAGGAAGCAGCAGGATCTTCTGCAAAGTCCTCAGGCTCAGAGGATCATTGGACCCCCATGTATACACGTTCAATGTGTGAAGATGACTTGCCATCCCTCAGCAAAGGCTCTGTCCTTTGACACCCTTAAGATATAGTATGGTGCCCTCAAGTTTCAAGATGACCTGGCTGATTTCGTTGTGCAGGTCAACAACCCTGGGGTCAGGAGGAGTACACTGGATTTGCATGCTGAGGACACCCTCATTCCTTTCTGAGGCATTCCCATATTTCATTTTATCAAGTTTAGAGAGACTGGAGGATTGGAAACAATAGATTCCATGCATGCTTGGCCGGAACAAAGGGACAAGCGCAGGTGGATCATACCATCATGCTTTGACACTGTCCTTGTCCAAAGCCCCAGCCAAGATACCAGGCAGGGCTGGATCAAAGGTAACTCTCATTCATAAAGTTTCAATCTAGATCTAATTGATTTGCACTTAGGACTCCAGATTGCTCAGGTTCGTGCCATCTTTCACATTCCAAAGAAGAATGTTTGCGAAATGTGCCCATTGTTGGACACATTGCCCGCAACCCACCTTGCCTATGTCAAGTGGTTTTCTCCACTTGCCACCACACCTGACCCCAAGCATCACATGCATCAAGTATCTAGATTGACACAAGGTGGAGAGTGGCATGTGGGAATTATCCTAGTCGACTGGATCCTTTGTAGCACACATTTGCTGCCTCAGTTTGGGCCAGTGGTACCCCACAATTGGAGCAGCTTCACGGTACTAGATCAGTGCCAAACTTTTTATCTCAATCCATTCGCTGATATACAGAGCCACATCACATTTGTGTAGGTAAAATAGTAATAAATTATTACCACACAGGGTTTGAAAATTATTGGACAATTAGTGAGAATTTATCACAAAGTTATGGGAATTATCATGAAATTACAGAAATTATCGCTAAATTATGAAATTTATCGTGGGAGGTTTTCCCTGATGGCCTGCTCCTGCTTGGGTTATTGTCTTTATCATTGGAGCTGGTGCCACCTGGTCCCTTGTGTTATGATTCACATTATTACTTTTTCTCAAACCGCGACAGGCATGTGCCACGCCAATGGCAGCATGCCAGCGTGAGTACAGGCCGAGGTTATCACACATACTATAGAGGTCATATTTGGTCAGAGCAGTGATGCTTGTGAGCCATGTATATGACACTGCCTGCTTGGCGGTGAGGTGATAGGTGGGGTTGGGATTGGGGAGGACACAGATAAAGGTCTTGGTTGTAGTGTAGGTGACCAGGGCCTGAAAGTCAGATAAGCACATTCCCACTAGCTGTGACGATCCCGGGCGTACCTTCTTCGGATACATTCTCCGTATTCATTGTGGAACTTCGCCTTCACATCCATCGTCTTCTGTATTATCTCCTCCATCTCATCTGCCTGGAATGCCAGCAGTGCATATCTACAAGGAGGGCATAAGTGATGATTCTGCAACATGTAATTAGCATTCAATCATGGTATGGATAATTGGTGGGGGTACAAAGTGACCATACCCTATTGACCAAAAGATCAACCAGCTTGCTGTGCCCTTTTTGGTTCAGTTCCTTCAGAGCAACGTATCCCGAACGTCCTATGATGGATATGAGTGGTTCTCCAAAGCAACTGAGGTGCTTGGCACTGCAAGGCCAAATGACGTGCATACAAGATATATTTCCAATGAGAAGGTCAAAGCAAGGCACATGCCAAGGTTGGCAAAAACGATATCTGACAATGGGTCCTTGGGACAGGAGACAATGCTCTCCAGTCTGTTCACAAGCCACATGGTAGGTCCAAAGATCTTGACGAAGATCAGGAAGGTAGGTAATAATGGGGAAGGGCAATGTATTTGAGATCCCAGTGGTCAATGGCGTGGTCACAAGCCCATGTAGCATATATTGTTGTAGATGCTGGTAGAACCCACATGCAAATCAGCCATATTGTTAAGGCTTCAACAGGCCTTGATAGTATGACTTATACTAAGAGTGAACTGGTGGTGAGTACTTGAAGATAGTAGAAGTCTCTAGTGTTGCTAGAGACAACTCTGAGTGGCTTATGTAAGAAATGAGGGAAAGGGGAGGCACAAGGGGAGCTTTCAAGAACGTTGATATTGAGAATCAAGTCAAGCTTAGGGCTTGACTGTCGAAATACTGGGCGCTTATATACAGGCGGGGCCGCGCACGGGCCATGGTCACTAAGGTAGGTACCTCTGGTCAAGAGGGGTCTGTCTGTATCGTATGAAGGTCTGCGGATAAGTGCTGCAGTCTGTATGAGTCGAACAATAGAGAATGAGCGAGAGCAAATGAAGGATCAGGGAATTGCCTAATCTATCCTTAACCAGAGAAACAATGGCAGCAGGTCATTCCAAGAAGAGAAGCATCGTCATGATGCGATAACGACCACGAGGTTTGAGGCTGATCTGAGGAGATCTGATCTCCACGTGTCCATTTTGGTCTAATGGGCGTCTAGTGTAAGCAACTACCCTTTAAGGTAGTCAGTATTGATGGTGACCCAATTAAGGGCCATATCGCTATCCGCATCATCTGTGGAGCTCTGCATGGATGAGGAAGAGTCTGCAGACTCTTGTGAAGACACTGGTGGATTGCTCTGGTTCTGGGGCAAGGTGCTGGCTGCAGGTGATGAGGCAGTAGGGGTGATTGACTGATAACTGCCTTCTCTACTGGTACATTGGTGTATGGGTGCTGAAGAGGGACTTGTGGGTGACAGGGAGTGCTTGTGGGACACAGGACTACTGGGCCAAGTGAGGTATGCTTCCCAGGGTTCGATAGGGGACTCTTCTGGGGACAAGGTATGTGTCTGTCCTCCAGGGATGTCAGGTTCATAGCAAGTGACTGGTTCTGGTTCTAAAGGCAGCACGTCCTCCATGGGACTGTCTGGATCTTCCAGTGGGTTCTCTACTGGGGGTGGCTCTTGGTATGTCTCCATTGAGGAGTACTTCTGATGGTGGATGTTCGAGGGGACGGGGACAAGGGGCTTGACTGGTGGCTGATCAAGGGGTGACGATGGTTTGGATGGTTTACTAGGCAGTAGTGGTGGCAGGTCTGGTAGGGGTGATGGGTTCAATGGTAATGGTCACTTGGCCATGGATAGGGAGACGAGGAGGGGGTCCAACAAGGATGAGAAAAATTGGGGTGGATCATAACACATATGTTATGCAAAAAACAACATGGGCCCAGTTTCAGTCCAAAGTGCATTTGTTTGTATGGGCCCATGAAGAGTTGCCATGCATATTTACACATTGGCCCATCAAGCACACAATGGACTGCCACACAGGACTATCACATGGGCCCCTATGATTTTAGTTAGCAGGACAGCTGCCAGACCCTATGCTTGAATTGGCCCATGGTGCGAATGCAATTCCATTGTCGATGAGCTCGACTTGGCCTATAGCAGATCAAAAGAAATCATGTGCAAGCACAGGCATGGGCCCATTTCATGCACAGTCATACACACACAAGCAGCTTGCATCAGCCCATCAAGCACACAATGGGCTGCCGCACAGGACTATCACATGGGCCCCCATGATTTTAGTTAGCAGGACAGCTGCTGGACCCTATGCTTGAATTGGCCCATGGTGTGAATGCAATTCCATTGTTGATGAGCTTGACTTGGCCCACGGCAGATCAAAAGAAATCATGTGCAAGCACAGGCATGGGCCCATTTCATGCACAGTCATATACACACAAGCAGCTTGCATCGGCCCATCAAGCAAACAATGGGCTGCTGCACAGGATTATCACATGGGCCCACATGATTTCAGTCAGTGGGATAGCTGCCAGCCCTATGCTTGAATTGGCCCATGGTGTGAATGCAATTCCATTGTTGATGAGCTTGACTTGGCCCACGGCAGATCAAAAGAAATCATGTGCAAGCACAGGCATGGGCCCATTTCATGCACAGTCATATACACACAAGCAGCTTGCATCGGCCCATCAAGCACACAATGGGCTG
>Ga0307510_10009570_pt1 | contig 11551 bp, 7 predicted proteins | sample 12_EM_MG_FD_207224 | JGI IMG/M metagenome (GOLD analysis project Ga0307510, IMG submission 207224) | Populus trichocarpa ectomycorrhiza microbial communities from riparian zone in the Pacific Northwest, United States - 12_EM | ecosystem: Host-associated > Plants > Roots > Unclassified | place... | reverse complement strand
CATCAATTTATTTATGAATAATTATGTATTGATCTAATTTGCATAATGCTCAAAATAATTTTCTAATTAATATTAAATGAGAATAAAATATTTATTTTCTTAATGTTTTCATTGTTAATTTTATTCTATTTCTTCATATTTATTGTTCTCGCAATTTTTTTATACGTGTGTGTAAAAATGATCAATTCATAGTTTTTTTAATTGAAACTTACTTTCACGAAAACAATTCTTCTTATAAAAAACTTGCATATTTGTTTTATCAAAATAAAAAAGAAATGCGAGAATAAGAAAAAAAAATTGATCAAAAATATATATTTTATTTTTTTTGTTCATATCATTATATTTTTATCTTAAAGACCTTTTTCTTAATTATGTTTTTTTTATTAAGTGAACTATGTTGGTAATGGAAAAAACAATTCGTTGTCAAAAGAAAAACGATAACAAGGAACAAGAAAGACAATTTTGATGAAACAAAATACATGTATCCTTTATAAAAAAAATTTGTATCTCCTTCAAAATTTTATTTTTATTATCATACAATAAAATAAAAAATAAATTCTAAAAAATAAAGTTATTAAACCTGGTCAGACCCATGATCCTAGTAAGGCCCATGATTTAGGTCATAGGTTGGGCGAATTAATCTTGGTTGATCCATGTCAAATCAAAACATTGTTATTTTTCTTATTTTTTTAATAAAAAAATTAAATCAAAGTCATTTTGAATTTCATTTAAAAAAGCCAAATCAAGTTTTGACCGAATTGACCGGGTTAGGAATTCAACCATCAAGTTAATTGAGTGAATCAACTTCTATCTAGTTTAAAAACCTAGCAACTTGCTCCTATGTGGAGCAATCAGACTTGACTAAATTTAATTACACTATTAAAAAGTTTTTCATGATAACACGCAACACAACTAATAAGCGTGTGTAGTTTATATGCATTTACGAGTGAACATTTTGTTAATTATGTAACATCATCATGTCTTTGTCCATTTATCATATAATCACTAAAATAAAGATGATTTAAAAAAAAAACAAATATGATTTAGACACTCAAACAAGTATTTAATTTAAATATGAACCTATATATATGTACTTTTCTACTATTCATGATATTTACATTTTACACCAAATTAATCCTATCTAATTTTGTTTTTACATAAATTCAATGATAAAAGATATTTTTGGATAATTTATATATCAATTGAGACTGAATTTTCTCTTTGAATGATCTTAAAAAAGCACATTCACATGAATTTATTACAGCTAGTTGTTATCTCAAGGTTTGAATTCAAGAAATCAATGAAAGCAGCATACTAGTAAAAGTTTTATATTTGTGTAGATTTTCTTAAGAAGTTTCTTATTCAGTGCATATTATGTATAAAATCTTTCCATACATGTTTTAATGAAATATATTTTGTGTTGCATGGTAAATGATGGCATAATAGTAATATGACATGATAATGGTGATAAAATAATAACTATGATGATATTTATTGTACTAAAATTAAAGGATTATGATGGTTAGTGATGTTGATAAGGTAGTGATAAGGTAGCCATGGAATAATGATATGGTTAAGTGATTATAGTGGTGTGAAGATAGTGATGACGACAAATGATCATAGTAGCTAGTGGAGGAATGATGATAATGATGGTGATAATGAAAATAATAGAATAAAATGGTGGGTGGTGGTTGCGATAACTAGGAGGAGGTTGTGGACAATGTGGTAATAATTGAATTAGGTAGATCATACTATAAGTGAAAAATTAGGAGTTGATCATTATCTGTAAAATATTTTATGAAATCTAATTTGATTTAAAATATTTTTCTATAAATGAAATTTATTAATAATAGTGAAACATTAATTATTATTTTTTAATTACAAACACAAAAAATATTTCCTTTAAAAAATATTAGCAAAAAAGCCTCTAAGTTAGGTCATCATCTGCGAATAGGAGAAATCTTTAACTTAATTAAACATGAATATAATTAATATAATATATTGATACAAAATATAAATGAGACCTTCCAAACATTTTTTGTTTTGTCAAAACATCTTGCAATTATCCTATTTCTACATTTATTTTAATAAATTGCATTTCTTTAATCCAAATGCAATTGCATTTTTTTCTCAATTAATGATCATTTGAATCCTCTCTTTCAAAAAATGACTTAATTAATTAGTTTTTATCCTATTTCTGAGAAAACACATTGAACATGCATTTTAACATCCTATATGTCAAACCCCCTCCCTTTTGGTTTACAATGGAAGAGAACTCGTTATAATGTCATATAGATAATGAAAGTGATAGTCATGTATCCAAATAGCCCAAAATGCAAAGGTAATGAGTTAGAAATTGACTGCCTGAGCCTACCTTCTCTAGGTACGGGTTTGGTCTTGGATCCTATAAGGACCAACCATCCCGAGCTTAGCTTTCTCATGATAGGGCTCGATATTGGGCATTAGGGACCAACTATCCTGATAGTTGGTTCTAGATAATGGCGCCAAACCTACCTTCAAATAAAAAGTGATTGGGCTCAAGGTATTAAGTCCAAACCCAACTACTAGGTCAACTCGTGCTCATTAACCCTCTATTTGGTATGTAATTAGCATTTAATATTAGCATGACCTCCTTACCATCATTAGTCCTATAAAACAACATTAAGACGATCATACCAAGACCTGGCCTAGTAAGATTACACAATTTATTCTCTTATTTTCCTTTCACTCCATGTAAGTTGACATGATTCATGAATACATAAATATCTATAAATTACTAGGTAAAGTTTTAAGCTCATTAACTCATATAAAAACATACATGAAAGACATTCATTTCCTTTATATCCCTTGCATTTATCACTCTCATTCACTACTTCTGGAACATACAACATATAATCTTTAAGGATACATTCCTTCTATATTTATATTAATTTATGCATTAGAGGGTCTATTGACTACACATAAGATTTATTTTAAGGAGTTTATGGACTACTAGCCAAAACTTTACCTTCAACCTTTAAAGCCTATCAACTAGCTGTGAAAAAAGCCTAAAATTTTTTGAACTCTTCTCTAGAATTCATCAGTGGAGTCGTTTGGGTGGAGTTGAACAATAACTAGTTCATGTTTTTCTCTTTCTACTTATTTTCAAGTTCTTTTCATGACTAACAACCAAGAAATACTAGAACATAAGAGAGAATCACATATTTATATATAAGATCTCCATCAACACTTCTACATCTTCAACAACTTGCCTAGCAAGTGAGAATGTATATTGTGGCTTTTTTAAGCATATAAGAGCAACCCAGGGCCTTGTCTCTTAGATAGTAGGTGGCATCATTTAGTTCCACCACCTGCTTTATCAAATTCCCATGATAATTCTAGTTTTTAGAAAAGGCAGACTAAGATGATGTGTAGAAGATTCACCAAAAATATCATTGTTCGCAAAGTCCATCCAAAAGCCACTCTCACCATCATAAATAATTCTTTCAAACTAGGTGCTGAAAGAATGACCTCTAAAATCTAAGGAAAAATCATAAGATAGTTGCATGCACAAAATTAATTGTCACTTCTTTTTAGAGCCTTCATCATTAAGCATTGAATAAAACAGGTCATCAAGAGAAGTGAGATTCATGGTTGTACAGTCTTCTAGGGTGAAGGAATCCACCATTAAATGAGGGATTCTCTATTGCCTAACTAGGTATTAGACATCTGCCTCTCTAAGAACTTTATTTCTATAAAGATAAACCTAACAAACAATGACAAGCTCATAAATATGAGGGAACATATACAAAATATACACATTAGTCTAGAGTTTATCATATAAGATAATGATGCCATGTAAAAAAAACTCTCCTAACCATATTTTGCAAGTCCATCCAGGCATGGCACCATAAATTGGAGCCTAACTCCATTATTGATTTTAATATATTTGTGTTAAGTTTATTGCCCACTTAAGTACTTAGTATCCAAGATAAAAAGAATTGAACTAAACTCTTTATTACACAATAAAAGGATGAAGGCACTAAAAGTTACTTAAAAAAGGTTCAACGAAGAAATGCTCATAGTGACAGGTTTAATTAAACCCATTTCTATTGATTCATTGATCATTAAAGTCTATAATTCAGCCTTGTGGAAATAATTATATGCCCTCCCAAACCAAACTCTTCTTCAAGTCAAGTAGGTAATGGAAAACCACATTTGTGTTTAGGAGATGAGTGTGGTCAAGCAAGGTCACCTCCAATTTCATAAGTAAAAGTAAAATAAAGAATTCTACAAGTGTGGATGATCTCTTACTTTAAAATTTAAAAAATGGGCTTTACCTTGGTAAGTGTTGTTAGGAAGCTAAAAGCTTATTTCTAAGTATACCAAGTCATTGTTTTGACCAACCAGCAGTTTGACTTTTAACACTACCTTAGGCTTGTTATAAAAGACTAGGCCTTAGTTGATTTTATTATAGATTGTCAATTCATCAAAGCACCCAAGCCCGAACAAAACACATCGCTTAAAATCTATAATAAGCTTATCCATGTTAAATTTATATATGAATAGGTCCTTTAATATCCATAGATAAGGGCCAGGGTTATGTTGATGAGTTATGATAGACAAATCTTTAAGTGCGAACTCTATTTTAAGTTCTTCTCATCCAATAATTTGACTGAATATGAGGCTTTCTTATCTGGACCTATCCTATAGAGGCCTTAAATGCATACTTTTCTAAGTGTATGATGACTCTCAATTTGTAGTTAACCAATATGAAGGCTAGTTTGATGCTAAATATTCATCTATGATTAAGTACTAGTAAAAGGTTTTAGCCCACTTTGTCTCCAATAAAGAAGATAGGAAGACAATCTTCATTGCTATGATTCCCCAACTTCAAAATAACAAAACCAATATTTAAAAGATGACTAATTCCATTCTAGTGGAACTCCTATTTGGTGTTTAGATATAAATACTTAAAAAGACAAGTATTGAGCAAGAAAAGGGAATTTATTGGCACCATCTAAACCACTATGGGAATAGAAAACTAGATGACTCCATTTAAGTAATACTTACTCATATACAAAAAACATTTAGACAAAAATAAGACCATTCATTTGGAAGGGCTAGTAAAAGAATATTTTCTTATAGATGGTGTGCTTTATAGGAGAATAACAACAACTTCACTACCTATGTGTTTATCCTACGAGGAAAGCAACTATGTGTTAAAGGAGATCTATTAACGAATTTATGGTATTTATGTGGGTACAAGGGCCTTGGTTGTCCATAGCACATGAGTAGGATTCTATTGGCTCACCACTTTTCAAGATGCCATAAACTTAGTGAAAAAAATATGATAAATGGCAAACATTTTCTCTAGTTCCTCACCAACCATATGCTTAGATGACTGCCATTGCATCAATTGATTTTTCCCTCGATGAGGGATGAACATCTTGGGTCTATTTTTTAAGGCTTTAAGAAAAAAAAAATAGTTTGAATAGGTAAAGGTTGAAGCCATAACTGAGATAACCATCAACAAAGTTATCTCATTCATATAAAAGAATATAATTTATTTATTTAGACTCTCTAAAGTCCTTATTACAAACAATGAAACCTAATTAAAAAAAAAGATAAGGAAACATTGTTAAACGTTTCATATAGGCTATAAGTTCTCATTCATGTCCAATCCCTAAACCAGCAGGTAAGTAAAAATCACAAACAAGGTCCTCCTAAACAAGCTTAAAATGAAAATACAAGAAGCAAAGAGGGAATAAGTCAATCTTCTTTATAAGATTTTGTAATCTTATAGAATGACATAAAAGTTATTTGTAAGAGAAACACAATTTATCCTCACTTATAATACTGAACTAATTGCCTTGATGAGAAATGATGCATTTAGCATTTAGACATAGAATATTCTAACATTATAATACCAGGGTAAAAAAAATAGATAGTTCAAAGTGAGGTACTTGGTGTTAAAAAAATTGGAATCAATAAATAGTTCAAAAGGAATGGTCAAACAAACTTTAAAATAGGATGGGCAATACAAAGTCATAAAAGTTATCAAGCCCAACACTTATCATCTTTAAGACATGAAAGAGAAGAATTTTCCTAATGCATGACATTCAAATCACTTAAAATTATATTATCAATGAAGAATATTTTGTACTCTATGAATATAATAAGTAGTATTTTGTGCTCTATTTAAATCACTTACCATTATGTTTTCTTCATTAAGATTGTCTCTCTATTACTCTCAATAAAAGATTTCTCCATGAAAAATATCTATGTCTTTATTTAGTCTTCTATTTCTAGGATAAAAAGTAGGTTTACATGGATATAAGCTTGCCTGAATACAAATCATTCCTATTTAGGCTAAAAAAAAATGAGTTTACCTATATACTCAATAATATAGGGCATCCTCCATTCTCCATAAAAACATTAAGGGCTATCTTGCTCAAACTAGATGACAACACAAACTTAGAAAATTTTCTAATTAAAAGATATACACTTAAATTAGGTAAAAACATGTAAACTTCCCATTCGAGTTAGGTTAAACTCTCCATTTAAAAAAATTCCTATTTATGTAAACTTTTTATTCAGGTTAGGGTAAACTCTCCATTCAAACACACTTCATTCAAGCAAAAAACCATTTAGGTAAAATCCCTTTCAAATAAACTTTCCATTCAGATAAACTCTTCATTTAGATCTAAGAATTATTTTTAAGTACGGGGACTTTAGATCCCTTGCTAAAACACACAAAAAGACTTTGAATCTGAATGCCTAATGTTATAATGCATAGAATGATTTTCCATCTCTTTAAAGGAAAACTCATATTATATAAAAGTCAGTCATAAAGCCTAACTTGAGAAAATGTCCAACATAAAAACTAGATAAACCCTACAAAAATAGGGTGAAAGTTAGCAAAATACTATAAATAAAACAATAAGAACTACATCAGTCTTTATCCTCTAAGTTAGAATCACTTATTCCAACAACATTAGGCATATGCCCTGTCTTAGTCTAACTTTGCTCCCCTAGCTCAACGATCCTAAAAACTCCTTATTATTAGATATCTTTCCCAAATATGCATATCAAGTACTGGTTTCAAGATTCTTTGAAAAAATATCTCTAGATTTAGGAATCACATCCAGGTGGAAGACCTGTATGAAGTTTATTTTAGTACTTTTTGACAGGTTAAGGAAGTTAACATCTCTCATTAACATTATTAAGTTGTCCACTAAATTGGCTTTTATAGTGAATGTCCTTTTAAATATGACTTGGAAACCTTTAGGATTATCTTTTAAAGCCTCAACTAGGAATAATTAACCCAAGCTTGATCAACATCACTCATGTCCTTACCAGGTTTAAGTCCAGCTCCTTAATCTTCCTATAATTGGCAAAAAGCTTCTAGTGGACCCTCTTAATAACATTTCTAACAATATCAAAATGCAAAGCCTAAGTGTTTTTTTCCTATAAGACTTTGCGGTAAACCTCTTAGTAGTCATATAATGGGTTCTCTATATGCATTTGTACCTCCATCATTGCTTGAAGAGCCTAATAATTCTCCCTAGCCATCGTCAATGTTCAAGCCATCTATTCATGTTCGACCTTCTAACTTTTCCTATAAGACTTTGTGGTAAACCTCTTAGTAGTCATAAAATGGGTTCTCTATATGCATTTGTACCTCCATCATTGCTTGAAGAGCCTAATAATTCTCCCTAGCCATCGTCAATGTTCAAGCCATTTATTCATGTTCGACCTTCTAACTTTTGGTTATAAGCATCTGTATATGTAAGGCCTACATAAACAACATTATAAGAGACCAAAGTTTAGAGAAAAATAACAAAAAAAAAATAAAAACACTTATATAGAAGCTCATTTGTATAGTGTGTCTTAAACGATGGGAGAGACTTCCTCCACTCATTTGCTTCAAATCTCCAGGGATCTATGATATTTGCCCAAACATATCAATAGATGGCATCACATATTCCTTAAATGTAGAAAGGTTATTCCCAAATAAGACTTCTATGGCATGCTTTTACTTTTCAGTCCACTCTAACTCAGTAGAAATAATGTGCCTTAATATTGCCTCTTAGAATTGGGTGTTAAGGCTAGAGTACCCACCATTTTTTAAGATGTTTGTTGGGGGTGAAAGAGTTGTGTTCCTATGCATTAGAGTTGTCCTAATAAGAATAACTATAATAAAAGGATGAAGTAGAGTTAGATCCTTCCTCGCTAATATAAAGAAACATAAAGTACCCCTACCATATGCATATCTCCTCTTCTATGAGGCTAATATAAAAGTATCTTTATTAAAATTCATCTGTTAAATCAGGTTTCTCTTAGAGACTTGTGGATCGAGATTCTTTCTAGTTGACGAGCTTGCATTTCCTACTTCATCACTTGGGTTTCCTTAACCTATTCCTCATAAAGTTGAGCATCGATTTCCTATAAGGACTAAGAAGTCGACTCAGATGATGAGTATGGGAAATAAGAATAGTTCTGAGAAAATTCTCTTATGGTTTATTGGTAAGTATGTTAAGCCACTATTTTTCAAGAATGTGAAATTCAATAGTATACGCTGCAAGTATCATGCTAATAAATAAGCATAGATGGATGTGACTTTATTCCCATAAATATATTCGACAACTTGATAGAAAATTAGATGGTAGAAAAGTTCTCTTTCTTATTGATAATTTCCCCACTCATCTATAAACTATTGAGGGTTTGACAAATATTGAATTGTTTTTCTAGCCACCCAACACAACATATGCATCATACGAGCTTTTAAAATACATTAACATCATTGATTTTATAAAATATTTTGGAGGGTTATGAAATTAGAATCCTAAATCTAAAGATGATAAATGTTTTAGATGCAATAAATTTTACAATCTCAAGTTAGACAACAAATGTTCAAGAAAGTACAATTATAAATTGTTTTTGATATTATAAAATTAGATGTATGGATAAAGAAACTTTAGAGAACTTGGATCAACATTCAAATGATGAAGGAGTTCAACAATTGTATGTTAAGGAATATAAGCTGAAACATCTCTAGATTGGGTCTCAACTATTGGTAAAGCAGTCATACTTCCTTCACCTAAAGAAGAACTTGGTTTAGCGGCTCTTTCTAAAAGGCATGAATGCAAATAAAAAACATCTCATGGATAAGCTTCACGTCCAGGCGGTCTTCGTAATAGAAGAGACATTTGATGATAAGCTTACGCTTGTTTGGAAAGATCATCATAAATAATTAAAGTGTGTCGTTCACGGTATATAAAATATTCAGCCAGAGTTGCTCCTGTATAAGGAGCGAGATATTGTAGTGTAGCCGGGGAATCCGCCAGGGTTAAAGTATCATAATACAATTAAAGCTCATACATTTTGAACTACCTAAGAGAAAACAAGGCAAATTCAGAGTTGTTGAAAGAAGAACAAATTATTAAGAACATTATAGGAAATGACAAAGAAGATGAAGTTGAAGACTTGAGTTTTGTACTAGAGTTTATCTTGCACAAAGATGCATTCAAAACAACAATCATTTGCATAATTTTCTTTACAATAAAAGAATACTACACCATTACTTCTTAATTCACTAATAAAAGTTAAAGATGAAGTCGAAAAAGACATCAATTTTTTAAAAAAAATAAAAAACATTGAAATTATATTTTATAAAGGCCTCCTAATTGAGTCATTTATATATATAGTTTTCATGTATAAGAAGATTATTAATTTATATATTAAGTGGGACATGTTTTTTTTTTTAATCAAAATGTAATATCTTATAAATTATTAATTTACCATATTGGTCCCAAGTTAGAACCAACCACAAATATTATTTAATCAAGATTATTAATTTATTAATGATATATTGTGTCTTTTTTTTTATAACAGGTCTCTTCACTAATCTACTAAATTTAAGACCACCTACATCCATAGAAAAACAAATATGCCCAAATAAATAAAAAATGAATAAATTACAGTATAAAACAAACACAAATCTAAAGTAAAGTTTCCTACTTACCCCACATATAATATCCTCCAGGGTGTACTTCTTGGCTAAGAGATTGATGTTGTGTTGTTTTGTACACTATTACAAAACTCTTATAAGAGCTTATCTACATCGTTTAGACTCAATCTATAATTATACAAAACTTATACGGTCCTCTAGATTATGGCACACCCTCATATCTTATGGGTCCTAGCTGAAAAATAGTCATCTTATACTTCACCACACATCATTCTCCACTCTACTCGTTTACATGAATAACTTTTCCCTGGAAAATCTCTTTCATGAAACTCTTAAGCCTATGAGAGAATGTGTAAAACTAGGTCCCCTTCGGTATATCCCATCAATTAGTAACAACACTAAAATATTCAAGGGACGAATCCTCTCTAAGGTTTCTTATATACTTCTCTAAAGAGGCAAATATTACCTCTTTATTCTGGTATAACTAGCTTACACAAATATTATAATGGATAACTAAGCCAATAAGAAATAACTCATACTTATACATAAAACATGCAAATATATATTGTTATCTTTAACCAATCTATATGAGTCCCCTTCAGTCTGTTTGCTAACACTTTTTATGCGAAAAGGAATTTTTGTTATGTATCATATCCCTAATCAAGAATTAACATATGCAACTTGAATTAAAGTGGATGTGCTAGGTTAAATGTCCTTTAAATAATCTCTAGACTATCTAATTGTCCTCTGAGGGTGTCCCCTAGTCTCCATAAGGGTCCCCTACCTTTATCTCTAATATTATTGTGCCTGAACCTGGATGGCCCCTCTTATCTTGTTCTAGTCTTATCTTGCCTAACCTTATCTTTTTCTCTTGGTATGAGCCTCCAAGGCTTTAATCCATCTCTTCCTAGGGTCGCCCCACTGGTTGACTCTTTAAATCCATTTGCTAGCCTATTTAAATTCATTTTCTCATAAATTAGAAGCTAACATTTGTTTTAACCAAAAGAGAAATTTTTAACTTCATTAGAGTTGTATTCCAATGATCTTCGATCTCCAAATCACACCTTAGAATTTGTTTACATCGAACAATACTAACCTAGATTGTGTTTTATCGAGGTCTAGTGCCTAATCAATAAAGGTCTTAGCTAGAAAACCTCTAACACTAGAGGAGACAAAAAGAAAGTCTTTTGAAATATGAATTTATAATAAAGAAAGATTTTCATATATTTTATATAGGCCTCCCTTCATTAATCAAGGCTCCATTGATCTATACGCATGGTGTCCCTTTGTTAGTTTAAAATTTAAAATTTCAAAATAGGTAGATTTTCACCTCTTTCCCATGCATGCCTCCCTTTCATGAACACAAATAGCCATTTCTCTTCCCCACTTGTAGTTATGATGGCACAAGAAAATAATATAACCCTTGAATATGTAGCCCAAATGTAATCTAAGTTTTTAAGTCACATGAATCTTAAAAACTAAGGGGACTATTGATTAGTACTTAAAAGTGCATTTTTATCAAGGTTTTATATCATCATTTTGCACTTGAAGTATCAATAACTTCTTAACTAGAACATGTTTTATAATAACAAGTCTGAT
>Ga0307510_10009568_pt1 | contig 11553 bp, 15 predicted proteins | sample 12_EM_MG_FD_207224 | JGI IMG/M metagenome (GOLD analysis project Ga0307510, IMG submission 207224) | Populus trichocarpa ectomycorrhiza microbial communities from riparian zone in the Pacific Northwest, United States - 12_EM | ecosystem: Host-associated > Plants > Roots > Unclassified | place... | reverse complement strand
CCTAGATTTGAGTTTAATTCTTTTTTCATTTTTACCCCAAATACCCAAATACCTTACTGTATACTAGATCTAGTTTTCTTTTTAGAGTCCTGCATTTTCTGCTTGGGAATCATAGCTAGTATGTGTTAGGACTCGAGTAATGATACAATTGCCTGCCCTTGCTTCAGCTTCTCTCATCCTTACATCCCCTTATGCTAACGTCTGATACCTTTTTCTGAATTGAGCATGCCTGGCATTCTCTGGCCATAACTAGGCTGGCGTTCGCCAACTGAACTAGGGGATGCATGACGTGAAAACTGAGATGGTGTTACTTCACTGGATGATTCGACTCGTGTAGATAAGCTTCGATATATCTAATCCGCTTAGAGCGTCGCAGGTGTCTTGCTAGAATTAGTGTCGCTAATCGATACTCCTTGTGGCTAGTTTTGGCTCAGGCTCTGGCGATATTAGCGATGCCTCCTACCTTACCGACACCTTGTATTCGGTCGAACCTTTTCATACCAGAGTCTAGACGAACCTCATACCTGCGCTCGTCCAGAATGCAAACATCATGTTGAACAAGTAGAAAACCTCTTGTTGAAGTTGAATAGATTCTTTCAATCCCAAGTGATAGGACGTGATCCCCCCCCCACAAGACATAGCGTATAAGACCTGACGCCTTCCATTGAACCACAATAAACCCCTAGTTTTCACAACACGCGGGCAACATTACAATTTTCTACATCCTAATTCCTATCCTCTCCGAACAAACCTTCGTCAATCGTCCAGTATTACACCATGTCTAGAGAACCTCAAGGCAATTAACTCAGCCAGCCAGCTCTACGCATAGGCAATATGTTAGGGCGTAGACGCAACGCCGTACCCGTGGATAGGGAATCAGGATCAGGAACACGGCGGACTAAATCGGGCAGCTCCCATACTACACGAACACTGGCGGCTGAATCAGGCAGCTAGCACAGTACGCACTCGTCAGGTCAGAGTTCTTCCACACCACAAATCAAAAGATGTCTTCCATCACGACCTACGAAAAGCCCTAAAAGGAGTACATTACAGACAACAGCGTCTACTAAACATTTGGGGGAGACTGACGCACCACCACAAATTGAGACAGTTCGTCTTAGCGATGATAGCAGCGATGAGTACCAGAACTCGCGCAGATCTGATCCAACAGAATCAGACACAGAACGACAGGCAGAAGAGAATGATATTCCAGATGACGACACTGTACCAGGGACTCGTCGGCGCCCACGAACTGCGGAAAGACGACAAGCAAAGAGCCGGGTTTCGACGGTGCCAGTTTCCACCACGTCAGGATGGCAGGGGGCAGCGCCAGTCAGGCACACCCCAGCTGCTCCACGACGTATAATCCATGGTACTGGGTACACTCCACCGACCTCCACATCTTTCAGTGTACCACCGTATTCATCGCCGCTGGCCACCCACAGTACCACTACCTCTGCAGTCAGAAGGTCGAGTCCTCCCGCCGATCCGAGTACGCCATGACATGACGACATCTTGCCGGGTACTAAATCACGGCGCAATATAGCCATTGGAGCCCAGGCAGACGTAATAACGCGGGCCAAGACTCTCATTCTCCGGTACACCCTGTTTGGTAATCCCATGCCAGCACCTTCTACTTTGATGTCTGAGGTCCACCGATCTTGGCTGAAGGCTCTCGCTGACATATCCGACTCAGGAAATAGTGAAGCATTGGATGCAAGCTTAAAATTAGTAAGTCGACGGTGATACTTAAACATTGAAGTTACTCACGCCGCCAGCGATGCTTACTAAATGTGACGGATACGCGCGAGACACTCTGCAGTAAGATCCCAGTTTGCTTTCCACGTCAACGATCGAATTGGAAATTTGTACGATCTCCCAGAAGACCCGACGGCAATTGTGCGTAGAGTGGAGTACCAGCTTGAGAGGGATAGATTTATGTGCTCCCCGAGGGGGTATGAGGTAAGTGTGCCCTAGGCAGTGAGCCCGGCTACAACTAATGCGTATTAACATGACACAGCAAATAACGAATCGATTCCTCAGGCCCAGATCCCGGACGCAATATGGGGAAAGTACTTCAAGGGCAAGAAAAGGTTTGAGATTTCGTAACCTGATTTTCTTGGTCGCATCAATGGCATCATGTTTGCTTAACCTGTGCCATACTGTGCCATACGCTGTGAGCATGGCAAACGGGGGGTGCATCTTGAAACATGAGACTGCAAGCCGGAGGCCGTAGCAGGTGAGCCAGACCCCGAACCCGATGTCCTCTCGTTCCGGCTCAGATGCTAACATGACGTTGAGCTCGGACAACCTTTTTTGCCGCCAGCGCCAGAGGTGGGCCTCTTGCCCAGACTGGGTACAGACTATGATTCTGAAGCACATTCGCGAGATCATCAAAGCCAAGATGCAGCAGGAGCATAGGGTCCGGGAAGATCGCTGTGAAGGGTTTACTGACGATTGGGCTGCAGTCGCTGCAGCGGTACAGAGTCAGATTTCGAGTTGAGCCCCCACACGCGCGACTGCACGAATTGAGAGTCAAACTCCCGGCAACCTGGGAATCAGGGCCCTGTCGGCCCCCCCGCGTAACCAATTCGATTCACAAGACACTGTCACGTTTTTCGATTTCAGCCAGGTGGCCCAACTCGCCCCCACACGCTCGACTCTAAGGATTCAGTGTCAAACTCCTAGCAACCTGGGAATCCAGGCCCTGGTGGCCCCCCCGGGTAACCAATTCGATTCACAAGCAACTGTCTTGTCTTTCCATTTGAGCCAGACAGCAACGCCACTCCTGAGCTTTCTCAATTCGGATCCACAGACCCTACACTGCTCACAGGAGGTGGCCATGGGCCTAACTTTGGACAATACAGTGACTCCTACTACTTTGCGACAACACGCGCTCAGCATTGAAGATCTAGAGTCGCAAGAGGAGGCTGCTGTGCATAGCCAGCCATCAGATATGGAGCAGGGTCAAGGTGGGAGTAATGATGAGTGCAATTAGGAGATTGAGAAAGTGTAGCATAGCTGTGATAAATATGTGGATGCGGTCGTCGCTCTCACATGTGGGAAGGGTACCCGGAGGAGCTTAGTATTAATATGAGGACATCAAGCAAAATCAAGGATTCAGAGTACAATTAGTGACACGTGATCAGGATACGGTAAAACTCATGGTGACAGAGTTAGGAAAAGCCTCTAGGCGTAGGACCAGGATAGCATTAGACTTAGTTCACGATGTGTCAGAGATCACAAGGCGACGTCTGATAGACTCACGATTGGATCAGGACGCGGCATGAATAGGGGGTAAGATCAGGAAGAACAGACCCGACATCAGGAAGTGAGAGATCAGGATCCTGGGATCCGGACGAGAGAGGCAGGAGCAGAAAGAATCGGGACGAGAGGTCGTAAGATCTACGAAGCCCTCACATTCGGTCAGAAGCAACCGGGATTTGGGCGCGACAGTCTTATATTAAATTTCGTCATGGCGCGAGTGTCATGGACCAGATGTCTTCAGGGTGGGAGAGTTGTACATAAGACGACGTCAGGACGGGAGAGTCCTGGATGAGGTGGCATCAGGACGGAGTAGCGGAGAACCAGACGCAGTCAGGACGCAGTCAGGACGCACAGGATGTAGGGGTCTGAGTCCAGATGCCGTCAGGACGGATGGGGCCAAGTAACGCAAAGGTAGGACGCAACGTCAATCCAACTTTGCGTCCTGATTCGCGATTAGGGTTCCGGCGTAAGTTGGGTCAGACGGATGGAACGCACGGAACGCAAGATATTAATTTTCCTGATGTCTCCTGGCCACCCTCGCACTCTTCATAAGCTCAACAGCTACTGCCTTCCCCGCTGTCATGTTCAACCGCCCGTCCTCCGCCACTGAGTCCCTTTCTTCCCGTTCATCTAATGTAGTTTCCTTTGTGTACTTTATGTCATCTCAGGAAAGCTAGGTTTACTTTTGGTTGTTTGTTTTTTATTCTGTCCGCTGGTTTAAGGAGGGTTTACTTTGATGTACTTGCTTTAATTGCGCGCCCGTATGTGGGCCTGGGACCCGTACGGACCCTAGCTGAAGAGATTGGTTCCACATGTTTCGTTTGTTAGTTCGTTTTGGATTTTAGGTTTTGTTTTCGCCATAGCTTGTGCTCCATGCGTTTTCTTGTACCTTAACAACAAATATATGATATTAAAAAAAAGGAAAAGAAAAGCCCCCTAATTGCCCCATCTTTCTCGTCTGCTCCACCTCCAGCGATTGAAATCTTGACACCCTGGGAAATCATCATGAGAGTGTCCTCCGCCTCTGACCTCCCCTGATGCCTTCTGCCTAGGTGTGTCACGCTCCCGTCTCTCGCCTTCCTCTCTCTGGGGTCTCTGGCCTCCCCTCTCCTGGGGTTATGGCTCCCGTCCTGGTCGCTATTGTGTCTCCGTTTAAGCACGCTTGCGTTGCCGTTCCGACCCGGTACCCCGCACTTCGTGACGTGCCTCACTTAGTGATTTGCACAGTTGGCAACCCTTTTTTCCTCATCAACATGCGGTCGCTAGCTTCGGGCTATCGGTGAAGTAGTTGCCCTGGTGGCACTGCTCTCTTGTATTGCAGGCTCTCCTGAGTTGCTCAGTCGGTACGCTCGGCATTCCAAAATCGTGACCATGTCTCAGTTCTCCACGTTTGTACATGATGGTCTTCGGCGAGCCTTCCCTCTGCCGCTTCCCACGCGTCAGATCCGCTTGCACCGTACTGCTACAGCCTTCTTGCAGGCACCTTATCTGCCTCGTCCCCATTGCTGGCACCATTACTGCTGAGTGGCTCTCCATACTGGGTGGCCCCCCTCACCTTCTTCACCCGCTGCGCGACTTACTCTACGGTCGCAACTCGCGTTGGTTACGGTATTCCATGGTATTGAACAATCTCCTTGGATCTTCCTGATGTCTGATGCGCGCCGATTACCGGGCACCCCACCTGTGTCAACGTCTTGCCCGTAAGCCCACAGGTTCGGGGAATTCCCTTAGGCACTCCGGCAACAGTAGCTTTATCCTTTCCGCTCCGTCGGACCTGGGCCGTAAGATTCTTTTCTTTTGTTGAGCCGGGCCCGGCGAAGGGTTTGTGTCTTTCCCTAGATTCGTTTCCACTCTTGTCTTTCCTTACGTGTCTGGAGAAAGGTATTCCTTCGTCTTGCTTTCGTCTTAGGTGCTATGAGGGGGAGGGGTGTGCTCTGGGTTCGAGGGGTTTGATTTTTCCCATGAGGGGGTGAAGCGGGTCGTTGAATTGTTTATTGTTTTGTTCACACCATAGCTAGCGCTCCACGCGGTTTCTTGTACTATAAACAACGAATACATGATTATTGAAAAAGAAAAGAGAAAAGGAAGAGCCCCCTAATTGCTCTATGGAGGAGATGTCTTCCACCGGACGGTCCATATGGTGAGAAAGCTGGCGGTCTTCTGGCACAAGGTCCAGAGATGGTACACAAACTATTTCGCCTGTACCCCAACTGATATCCTGGCGACATATGCCTGCCTCCCCCGTTGGACATGCTCCTGTCCTACAAGAGACACCTAGCCAATCGCGGCGTGCTATGCTCCCCCCCGAGATCAGCCCTGCTTCAGCCCGCCTTGCCACCTCGGTTCACACCCCCTCCCTCAACCGCCACGTTCCTGACAACAGAGTCCTGCTGGCGAAGAACACGGGAAGCAGCCTGCCTCTCCCATGGCTACAACCCCGACCCCGCTAGAAAAACAGGGCCCACTTACTCTTGGACGCCGTCCCCCACGCGATACTGTTTCTACTGGGTACTGACGGGCTTGCCCCACTCCCAGTCCCTTCCCACCACCTCCTTGCCGAGGCTTACCCCGAGCCACCGCAAGGTCGCACCTAGCCCCAGCTGAGGTGGCGATGCCGCGACCTCCTTATGGAAGAATGCAAAGCCAGGGCCCCTGACCCCGCGAGATATCCATACCCTCCGTCCCTCAAGCCCCACCCCTTTATGGGCCTCAACAAGTTCGACGCAGGAAGGCTGTACCACATGAGATTTGGAAAGAGCTACCTCTGGGCCCATCCTTCATGGGATGATGACAGTCCCTCAACCTGTCTTAGATGTGATGAGTCCCAGGAGACTATTTAGCATGCCATACTATCCTGCCCTGTGAGGGAACCAGCCAGAAATCGCCACCTTGAGCCAGTATCTGACCTGGGCCCCAACGCCCCCATCTGCTCCTCGGCTGCCCTTCTCGTCGCCCTTTCCTGCTTCGTTCGGTTGACAATGACCGCCTTCCCGCCGGGCATGTTTTCTCAGCCCTCCTCTGCCACCAGCTTTATTTCATCCTCCTCATCTAATGTAGTTTCCTTTGGTTATTTTATGTCATCTCAGGAGAGCTAGGTTTACATTGTTTGGTTTTTAAGTTAGCTTGTAGTGTCCGCTGGTTGTTAGGAGGGTTGGCTTGGGTTACTTGTTATGATTTTCGCGCACGCATGTGGGCCAGGCACCGGTCCTGACCCCTATGAAGATGATCCGTGATGCATTTTTCATTTGTTTGTTGGTTTTGGATTTTGAGTTTTGGTTTCGCCATAGCTAGCGCTCCATGCGATTTCTTGCACCTTAACAATGAATATATGATATAAAAAAAAGAAAAAAAAGAAAAAAAGCACCTTAATTTCTTATTTTTCTCGTCGGCTCTACCTCCAGCGATTGCTATTGCAACATCATAAGAGATCACTGTGAGTGTTTCTCCAGCCTATGGTCTTCCTTGATGGCGGCTGCCTAGGAGTATCATACACCAGTCTCTCCCTTTCCTCTCTCTGAGGTCTCTGGCCTCCCTTCTCACAGGGTTCTTAATTCTGTCTTGGTTGAAGCACGCTTGCATTGATGTTTCTTCCCCTTACCCAGTACTGCGCGACGAGCCTTGCCCAGGGATTTGCACGGTCGGCAACCCTCTTTCCATTATCCACCCCCGGTTGCTAGTTTCGGGCTATTGGTGAATCAGTTGCCCTGGTGGCCCTCCTCTCTGGTAGTAGCACTGTCTCCTGAGCTGCTCGGTTGGTACATTCAGCATTCAAAACATGATGACCTGCTCTCAGTTCTCTGTTTCCCTAATTCTTGGTCACAGGTGAGGCTTCCCTCTTCTACTTCCCACGGTGAGATCCGCTTGCACTGTACTGCTGCACCTCTCTTAGCTGGCACCTCACTGCCCCGTTCTTTGCCCCTCTCCTAGCCGCCCCCTTATGGTCTGGGATCCTCTCCAGTAGTGACGCTTTCTCTGCTGTAACAAGGGACAAGGTGAGAGAAGCGGTAATATCCTGCCGTCGGCTCGAGGACCATTGGCTGTGGCTGGCATCCCCTCTGCTGACTGGCGCTCCTTGCCAGGTGGCTCCCCTCGCCTCCTCTCCTTCTCTCGTGGCGTACTCTGCGCTCGCAACTACGATCTCGGTTCTGGAGGTCCATGGTATAGCACAACCTCAGTGGGCTATCTCAATGCTGGGAAAATCGCCATCTTTTCAGCGGGCTCGCCTGTCGGACCTTGGTCTCCGCTATTGAGCTGGTCCCAGACCACAGTCATTGTACCTTTTCTGATCCGGCGGCCTTAGACCGCAAGATTCTTGTCGTTTGTTGAGGGGGACCTGCTCAAAGGTTTCTTTGCTCCTGTACCTCTTTATGCTGGTTTTCCTCTTGGTTTGACTTTCCTATGCTTTCCTCCCCATTAGTTTAGACTGGTGGCTAGGGTGCGGTTAGGCCCATACCATAGGGTCTTGGGGGTATGGCGGGTTTTCCTTGTTTCATTGCTTTCCTACCGGCGGGGTATTTGTTTGTCCCATGACAAGGTGAAGCAGGTGGTTGGATTGTTTGACGGGTTGGTTTATGCCATAGCTACCGCTCCACCCGATTTCTTGTACTATAAACAACTAATCTTAAGATTAAAAAAAGAGAAAAAAGAAAAAAAAGCCCCCTATTTCCTCCGCGCTCCACACCCTCTACACCTCCAGTCATTGAAATTACAACACCACATCGTTCTGTGCACGATCCCTCCTTGCCCCACTTTGCTCCCCCTTTTTCAGGCTTCATGTGCCTGAACCCCATTCCTACAATGGACAACCTCCCAGACATCCTCATGGTGTTTCCCTCTCTCCCCTGCTCCAGGTCATTATCGAGGGTGCCTAGTAGATCATCCACGGTCCAAGAGCCCTCTCAGAGCCTCCTACTCCTCCGTCAGTTCCTTCAGGAATCGTGTGACCGACTACACTTCTCTTGTGATCAGATCCCCTTCCCGGATGACAGGCAACTCAAGGACCTTTCCGACGGCGAGTGTATCCTCATTTGAGTTGTCTGCTCCTTCCCTTAGGCCCTTGCATCTATGACCAAACGACTCGATACTATGACCACCCTGCTCGCCATGGTCGATTCTACAGTCGCGACCTATCCCACCATCCCCGCAATGGAAAACATGGTCTTACTGATTAATGCCTCTTATCCTGACCGGTCACATAGAGTCAGCTGAGCTTCCCCTGCCCCCTTGGCCCCAACTTGGCCTGTTGTTCCTCTATCTGGTGTGGTCACACGACTTGCGGCTCCACCTCCCACCTCCAAGCCTCCTGCCTCCCCCTTGAGGGCCAACAACCGTAGTACAGGGTTCGACCCAGACATTCCTGGATGCAATCCGGTAAGACGAGTGTTCTACGGCAACCGCCGTGCTTATACAGAAATGTTCCCTGATTCCTGGGAAGCCATCTCTTTCCGTGATGGCAAATACCCCGACCCCTCCTCACTTATTCTGGGCCATCCTGACCCTGACTGCCTCGAACCACAACAGACCTATGCTCAGGCTGCCATGGCTGTCGCCCCTAACAAGGGTATTAACAAGAAAAGCTTCCGCATTGCAAGACAGGTTCGGTCGGTCAGCAACTCTGTGCCTACTGTCCCAGCCCCCAAGTGGCTCCCCACGGCAGAAAGAAGATTCTACGCTCCTTGCTCTACCCCCTCTGAACACAACCAAGCCCCCCTGATTACCGCCACCTGCCCAGACATTGCTGCCTGCATCCTTAGGGATGCAAACTGTGCCCTCCCCCTCGCAGTCACCACCAAGGTTAACGAGAGAGGCTCTGTCAGCCTCCTTGTCAGTGACACTACCACCCCCGCCGCTGCGTTCGCTCCCTACTTTGCCCTCCTCCCTTCCCACCTCAACCCCTCCTTCCCGGTTGGAATCTCTCCTGGGCTGCCCTTCGGCATTGCCCCCAACGAAGTCCACCTCGCCATTCATTCCCTTCCAATCGCCTTCTGCCAGGGGACTCTGCTGAACATTTTGGGAGCCACACCGAATCCATCGCCAATGCAAAAGAAGGTCAACATCCTTGCGGGCAGATTTCTCAACCCCAACGCTGAGTCGAGAACTGGTAAGAGAGCAACCTCGGTTATCCTGTCTGTTCACGCTGGCGTCGTTCGCACAATAGTGTTCTCCCTTAGATTGTTCTCCCAGTCATGTATGATCGAGAGGGCATACTCCTCCAACCACAATACCCATTGCAGGAACTGTTGGAGCTTCACTCATGTCGCCCCTCGGTGCGAGTCCAAGGACCCGGTCTGCCCAGTCTGCTCCCGCAGTCATACCCTTGCCAACCATCAATGCCCCAACCCTACCTAGCCCAGGAGCGGCAACCTTAAACCGGTTCTTACCTGTTGTTCTGCCTCCCTGGCCCGTTGCACCAACTGCGGAGGGGACCACTCTGTCTTAAATAAACAGCGCAATAGCCGCCACGCCCCCCGCCTCTCTCAAGGGTTCCCCCCCTGGGGCCGACATTGTTCCCCCCCGATACGGAAGACAAGGTGGGCGCTGCCACCGATGGCGTGATCCACCAGACTCCTGGTTCTCCAACCCTTTCCCTCCAACAGGCATTCAAAATGGTGACTCCCTGTGCTCGAAGACAAACCACTATACTGGCCCCACAAAGGCCCGCCTCCTACCATAGTGGTCTCCCTCCTCATGAACCGCCTAGTCTCTCTGCTGCCCCTCACACTGAATCGGGCCTGGCCCGGTAATGCAGCACAACTACCTACTGAACGGGGCGGAGCAGGTCTCTGCCCCCTTGCCGGGTCCCTTCAGACTCGTTCAATACAACTGTCTGGGGCGCTGGAATGTGTTTCTTTCCTTGTTTGGTTCGTTTTCGCAACTGGCCTGCACCCCGTCGATTGTCACCCTTCAAGACCACCCTGCCTACAGGGGCAAACTACCCTCTTCCCAGCTCTTCTCTAGCTTGTGGCCATCTGGGACAGGGAGCAAGAAACCCCGTGTTGCCTTTTATGTTTTTAGTTTGTTTTTATCCACGGTTACCTTACTTGCGTATTTTTTTGAAAGGCTTGACGTCATGGCGCTTGCCCTCTTCACCCCTGAGGGATTTGTCAATACTTCTATGTCCAGCTTTATCTTCATTAATTCCTACAGCAGCAAAAGTCTCTGCAACAACCCGTGATATATATCGCCCGACCGTATTTTTCTCAGCCTGCCTGGCCCTACCCTTACTCTAGGCGATCTCAACATTCACCATCCCACAGCTGAGCCTCCGAGAAGTTTTGAAGAAGATGACATCACTACCTCAGTCCCCTACTTTGACAGAGCCAGGGAGAGAGGATTTTGACTCCTCAACACGCCTGGGGTCTATACTGTTACTGGGTAGCTAACACGGTAGGATTCCGAGCTAACTAGGCCAAGGATATTCCAGACAACGGATAAATAGTCAGGAAGGCTCATAGGTAATAGTTCGGTAAAGGTAAAGTCATAAAGTGAGGTCAAATATCAAAGAATTAAAATATAACTCGTTAACTTCTTATATTGTTAAGGTCTCTTTTCCATTGCTTTTTTATTCTTCAACCACCGGGAGAGAGTCCTCAATTTATACTAATGTTCCTGCTACCTCGACTTCTCTAGTCAGGAGGTATCTTCTTAACAATTCAGTCTCTCAGAACAAAGTGCGAACAGCTATGACCCTGAAAACTTGCCCAGCTCAACTCAGACCATTTCCCGAACTTCTATTTCATCGGAGGATGTCCCCACTCCACCAGTAGACAGTCTTTGATCTCTTCATCATGATAGACTATAAATGAATATGCAGCCCAAATGCCTACATACCAATAGTAATATAGAATATGAAGTGATCATTTCCGATATCCAGCTATCAACATATTATGCGGCTAACGCATCTGCAACCAGCAAATGAGAGGAGTAGTATTCTCTAAACATCATTCCAATCAGTTAAACATATCTTGAAACATGCTCTCATTTAGTATTCTGAGTTGTTTGCCAGATGCCTCGGTGAAGCTCCTAACTCCGGGAGCTTGGGTTCGGATATATGGTCATCCTATGAAGCCCCTATATCTCGCTTTTAATTATTAGGTAAGCTATTCCCGCTAGGGTAATATATACCCAGTTTTCTATATCCTGCATGGGCCGGCGAGGTGTTCTATACCTGGACTTCGCATGTTCCCGCCTTGTGCCTACTTTTCAGAATGCTCTGACTGCCTGCCCTCCCGAGGTTCCGATCATATCGCCATCCTCCTTCGTTTTGATGTGGCCCTTTTTTGCGCG
>Ga0307510_10009567_pt1 | contig 11553 bp, 2 predicted proteins | sample 12_EM_MG_FD_207224 | JGI IMG/M metagenome (GOLD analysis project Ga0307510, IMG submission 207224) | Populus trichocarpa ectomycorrhiza microbial communities from riparian zone in the Pacific Northwest, United States - 12_EM | ecosystem: Host-associated > Plants > Roots > Unclassified | place... | reverse complement strand
TACTGAATTAAAAAAAAATAAAAAATAAAAAAGGGATGCTTTAATTTTTACGCCAGTTTTTTTGTTCATCATGGCTTTAAAATTAAGAGGTTGATACATTTTTCTCTTCCTCTTATACATTAAAACCTCAAATAATTAGATTGTAATTTTTTTTTAATCAATTCTCTCTATTATAGGCATTAGATTGCTTGAGAGATTAATTCAATCTCATTATTCTCATGGCCATAAAATTGTACAAAAAAAATAAAAATCCCATTACATTTGCGAGATTGTAGCCTTAGATCAAGTTGTGAATTCAGATTTCATCATCTCCAAATAATTAATTTATTTGAATACTAAAAAAATAATCTCCAAAGCTATTTGAACACCGAAACAGAATTAATTTCACATGAACGAAAAACTTTCACTTTCATAAAATTAGAGCGAGTGCTATACATGTTCCATGAGAAGAGATGAATAAGAATACACATATCACACAATGATCAAGAACTTTTTCCTCTGAAAATAATTGTAAACAAGTTTATATTGTACCAAAATACGTGCTTGCCTTAACTATATATATACGAGTGGTCCATGACCTTAAGCTTACAATGTACCAAACTATGTGCTTGCCCTAGCTATGTATGAGTGGTCCATGACCTTCTCCTTCCTCCATATCCTAAGTTGCAAGCTTTGAAGTTTTTAAATGAGGAAAGAAAAGGTAGATAAGTGGGTCATTAGAGGCTTTAAAGGCGTGGTCTCTGCTTCCCATAAATTCATACTCTTTCCAGTCTGTTTGCACTTATTTATCAATTCGCACAGTATTTGGAGCGCCTGGTCCTTTCAATGTATCGATCGCATGTATAAAATTGTTAGAATGCATGGATAATTAATTAATATGAAATTCTTTCAATTAATTAGTTGTTAATTATAAAACAATTTTCTACAGATGAGAAGTAATTATAAAGTGGGGATTAAACACATTAATTTGGATGGGAAAAAAAAAAGAAAAAAAGAAAAAAAAAAGAGAGAAAAGCCATTAGATCGATCATATGGTCCAATTATTTCAAAAAATATAACTTGTACAACCGGATTTCTTCTTTATATATGGAAAACTTCCATTCCATCTCTCTTTGTATTCTTCACTTACTGCCCTTTTATATATATATATATATATATATAAGAAAGTTCATATGGCTAGTGATAAATCGAAAGGTTACCTCGTAGTTAAATGAGGGTGAAAACGCTTATGGTTATTAGGGTTTAAAGCTTCTCCATGAAGAACAGAGTCAAAGTCCCCACAAAATTCTCAGTTTATTGTGGATATCTTATAAATTTTTAATCAGATCGGAGAGGTAAATTAGATATCATACAGATCCAAAAGAGTTTATGCAAAGAAAAAAAAATACTATATATATATATATACACACACACACACACACACACACCTAACCATAATTAAGATAAAAAAGAAATGTCCTGTATAAGCCTGTCAGGTAGCCAACAAAAGGTTCCCCTCGAGCATCACTAAGCACTGAATCTCCTTCTGACCCTTCTTCAAATCCAAGTTTTCTTGAAGAGAGGGTGGCCCAGATCGCAAAAAACTTAAAAAAATGTCACTCCATGGAGTTTGAAGATGAAAAAAGGGACATAAATGTAAAAGAAAAGGGATAAAGAGATGAGAAAAAGATAAGACTGGGACTAGAGTATTACAGTACGGTTGGTCCCCGCCCACAACACTGTACATAGGTTGTATTTATTGAAAAGGTTGCCTTCTACTTGGGTTTTGATTATCTGCTTTGCCCTTGTTCTACAGCCTCCACACTCAACAGGGTAAAACTGTAACCAACCAGAATTTGGCACCATGTTCAACTTGATTTCTTAGTCAAGTTGAAGACAGAGCCGTTTGTTCATGTACTTTTTTACTGATAATTTTATTTTTAAGGTATAATCCATTGTTGGAATTTTGGTGTTTAAGACAGAGGGCGAAAGGTGAAGCTAGGCTTTGATTGTTTATATGTTGCGATCTGCGTCATATACTGTAATTTTACATGGGGTTTATTGAAATATTTCTTTTAAAAACTTTAATTAAAAAAATCTAAAAAATTATTTTTTACATGTTATTTTTTTCAAATTTTTTTATTTTTTATTTCGATACATCAAAATTATCTAAAAACACATAAAATACATGAATTTAACTTAAAAAAACAATTTAAAAAGCAGAAACTACAACAGTGCAAAACATACACTTAGTTTGAGATGATTCATGTGCTTGATATTTTAGTGTATTGTTCTTTTTAAAAGTACTTTTCATTTAAAAATAATTTTGTTTTAATTTTCAATAGTAGCACATGAAAACCATAAAAAGCACTAACAAAAGTAAATTTAATTTTTTTTTAAATACATTTTTAAAAAGCAGAAGCAACATCCCTCCTAAAGACACTACAAAAATATTTGAGTGCGAATGGCATAATTATTCGCGTACCTAAAATTCAATCGTGATGATAATTGGTGTGGAACCATTTTTTAATATTTGATGCATAAATGGGAATCCACTTCGAACTTAATTAAAAAAAAAAAACCAAACTCCCCCACCATCGATCCCACCCAATAAATATAGAATAGGGATGGGTGAGGTATAACCCGACGGTGGTCAAGAATTTTCAAATTTTATATTATTTCTTTTAGTTGTATGAATTTTTACAATATCCTTATATGTTTTTGAACTTAAAATTTGTAACATTAATTCAAAAAAATAAATTTTATTCATAAAAAAATAGCAAATATATAGTTTCTCATGTAATCTCGGTTATAGATTTAATTATCTATTTATACACAACACTAAAGTTTTTATTTAGAAAATTGTGCATATGAAATTGAAAAAATACGAGTTATGAGGACAATATATTGCTTTCAAATGAAGAAAGAAGCTCTGTGTATAGAGAAGATCTTGCTATTTGAAAAATGGGTATTGCTAGAATCACTAATTATTCTCACCACTTCCTTATTAATATTTATTATATTCCAGCTTAATGTATTTTATTTTCATTAATAATGACATGAACATGTTATAATAGTCATTTAACAAAAAAAAAAGAAGTGGGAATAGCAATTTTTACAATGAATTTATATAGCACCAGCCTTAAAAAATAAATAACCAGGATGGAATTAAGTCGTGGATAAACTATAATTTAATAATACTAATTAATATATTTTTTTCTTACATATTTTTCCTACTATTAAACTTTTAATATGATTTTATGCACTTTTATAACATTATCAAAATAAAAAACATATCAATCATCAATGTTTTTTTAGCATATAGGAGTGTTCATGGATATATATATATGGGTTACTTTTATACACAATTATATACAACTCAACCTTTAATATTTTATAAATTATAAATTTAATTTATTAATTATTTTTTAAACTCGAGCAAATTGGATATATCAAGTTAGGTTAAAGTTTTCATAGATATTACGGATATTAATGAGTTGAGGATATGAATTTTCTTATTCTTTGCAAGTGTTGAAAAATAATGTGCAAGTCTGTAGAACCCTCCATATTATAACTGGTATTTTTGTAACATTGAAAAGAATGAAGAAAAACAAGATCCAGCTAAGATAAAATGAGCATGGTTGAGCAAATTAATTATTATCCAAATTAAATACAATTAGCTGGGTTAGCCAAATTAATGGGTGATATGAATTTGGCGGTGGAGCACAACTTAGGGACTTCAATTATTTGACTTGAATTCCAGTCTTAAAACAAGCTAGCACCAGCAATGAAAATCTCACATGTTCCAGTTTTATGAAGTCTTCTCAATTACAGTACTTCAACAGAGAAAATACCAGCACTAGCAACATCCAAAAAGAAAAATAAAATAAAGCAAAAGAAGATAGAATGGGCAATTTTGACTTGTAAGTTTCATGAATAGCTAGCATGCAACAAGAGAATAGGAAATAAATTCAGTAATAGAATAGATATTTACCTAGGGTAATTAATATTATTACCATGTAAATCCCTAATTTCTTCATTGCAAGTCTCTTGCTGCTTGTACCTCAAAACCTAGTTTACTTGTGCTTCTTCCTCAAAATTAAGTCAAAACCATAAAATGAGTCTTTTAGATAACCTAAAAATATATTATCCAGGGAGCTGGGAACCCAAAGGGTAAGCAATGAGCTTTTTTTTTTTTAATAAAAAAAATAACATTAAGTAAATTTCACTCACATGGTCAAAAAAAAACTTCTTTCTTTTAAAAACTTGCCAAACTTTAGGATTTATTCTTGGTAGATGATGGGAAAGAAACTTTAATTTCCCCATCCACACTTATAATATCTATTTTTTTGATTAATCATTATCTATAATATTTATATTATTTAATTTTTACAGGTTAGGTCGGATTAGATATATAATGCAAATATTATAGATTAACCATTTTTTTTCTCAATACCTCACGTATTTAAAATTTAATGAGTGAGATTGATAATTCATGATTCCAGTTCTATATATGTAGTATTGACTTTTTTATGCTACACTAATTTGTTTCTGCCAAAAAAAGAAAAAAAGAAGCTGCAGCTTTTCTGGATTATTAAATTGTTATTCCCACACTCAGCGTAATTAATTAGACAGTAGTAAAACTAACAATCTTTAGAAGTTTTTTCTCCCTCAAATTAATTAAAAAACAACATTATATATATATAAAACATATAATAATTTAACAATCCATTTTAAGTTTGGATGGTTTTTCGTGATTATAGATATTATGGATTCTTCGATTAAAAAAAAATCATTTTGTTAATATAACATTTTCTTCTCCACCACGAATTTATTGAGAAGATGAATTTAAATCTCTCTGTTCCATGACCTTTCTTGGAGATTTTTTTAGGGGAAAGCTTGTATCATCGAACTATATAAAAATATATGTTAAACCATTTATATATTTTGTATTTTTTTTAATTAGATAATGCATTATTTATTGAAAACATGATAAACAATTCCTTTCAATAAAATAATTAGATGTAAAATAATTTGCAACTGTATTATATCACTAAAATTTAAAATTTTCTGTACTAATAACCCAATTGTTACACTGACATTTTACCACTATACATTTTATTTTTTGTTTTGATATTGTTTATATAACTATAATAACATTTCTATTATGTAAATACGTCAGTTCATTAATCACCCATCTGCCTCGAGGGGAACTAGCTAGATGTTATGGCCCATGCTACGGCCTGGGGGTGTCATGGATAAGACTTTGACAAAAGTTTCATTTTAGTCCTGAAAGTCTTTTTTTTTTCTAGGTATGCCTCAAACTTAAGCTTCTTCATAAAAAAAATATAACCTAACACTATTCCATGCCAAAACCTTAATTCCTAAAATCTCAGATCCACTTCTGTTATCTTAGACTTGAATGGTAATAAGATTAAGTTTAATGTAAGAAATCAATGCTTTCTAAAACTTGATCAAGAGTAAATTTAACCTTTTATAATGTAGGATTTCATGTATAGAAATAAGTTGAAAAAATCAATCCGAAAGGATAGATGTAAATTGCAATTTGATATATAATAAGTTTTTATCTGAATTGAGATATGTAAAACTAATTTAAAGGCTGTTTTCAAAGTTAAAATCCATTATAAAATCATGTTTTTAAATTATTGAAATGGTATATATCATTTGGAATATACATAATTTACCATAAATTATCGAGATTTCATTTAATTATTTTATTGTGTTTATTTTTAACAAACACCCTTTATCTTTTTGCTGTAGACTCTGTCAGCAAGAAGAAAATAATAATAATATGTCGGTATCTCAGTTGTTAAAAGAATTATGGAGGATTTGACATCCTAAATTTAGAGGCATCAGGGGTTCAAAACCTTGGAACATCAAGGGCGCTGCACACGACGAGCTGGTTCAAGACGAAGAGCAGTGCGGCGATCTAAAGAGAGAGAGAATACTCTTGGGTGGTGTGTTTGCTGCCATGTTAGGGTCGTAGAGAAGTGCAGAAGAAAGGCTGTTGCAGAGAGACAAAAACCCAAAGGAAGAAAACCAAGAGCATTAGCCTGTCTCCCTAAATGACGCAGTCGCATCACGCCCCATTTCCAAGAAGACACCACCACGAGTAGCTTTAAAGACAAAACATTACCTTGCCATTGGACCCACAACGATGACAATCAAACGGCAGGGAATAGGACTTTGTAAAGAAGTCAAATCAAACGGCTATGTATTAATCAATCAAAGGTCTTAGCTTCAATGAAAGCAACACGGACCTTCAAACAGTCTCCACCAACCAATCGAAAGCTTCTTTCCTCTTGCTTTCTCGAAAAAGCTTCGTGCACTGTACTCCTCCCTCCAAAATCTACCCTTATTAAGCCACATAAGCAGGCAAATCAACAAACAAAACAAGTTTATGTTCGCATAAATGAATAATTTAAATTTTATAAATTTTATTACCATTAAAAATTTATATAGGTTTTAATTTTAGAGTTGTAGAATTAGTTAAAATACACGTAAGCTGACCTGAATATCTATATTAATATATATAAAAAAACAAACCTACAAGACCTAAACCAAAAAAAAACAAACCCGAGTTCTGTTCCTGCTGCTTGCTTGGAACGTGGTCGTGGTTTTAATTATACCCGTGTTTTTATATCAAAAAAATTATGATTCAAGTTCTTATAATAATATTTTTAGTTTAAAAATATAATCGGAGAGTCGCACCGCATTACCGAACATACCTTTTGCTGGGTTTTACAGGGTTTTACCCTACCCTTTTATTTTTGGGTAAAAATTATGTGGCCGTTTGTTTTTTTTTTTTTTTTTTTTTTTAATGAGTGGTTGGGCGTGCGTCTATATAAACTGGTAGATTTTGTTAGAGGAAAGGACACTTGTGTACGTGTCACCGACACCTGTACATCTTGCATGACAGAGAGAGAAAGTGAAGTGCTACTCTACAAAGCCAAGCAGTTTGAGTTCCTATCTACTTCCTTTTCTTTTGGTCTGGTGAGAGTGTGTGGGTAACAAGAGAAGATAAGAGAGATACATACACCGAAGGGTTCTTTCTCTCTTCTTGTTTCTTTGACCTTCTTGCGGTGGCTATTGTTTCTTTCTTTTTATGATCTCTTGGAGAGAAACCCTAAATCTTGATTGGGTTTTGACATACAAAAGAGAGCCAATTGTAGATTTTTGGCAACTTTCCTTAAAAGGGTACCCGTTGTTTTTCAGATCTGACTCATTCTTTTGTACATTTTATGCTCTCTCTTTCCTTTCCATTTTTGGGTATGTTTTATCTTCCACTCAGAGCTCAAAACTAGAACAGAAAAGGTTTTGCTTGCTTGTTTTCTTTCCCGTTTTTTCCAGCTTCTGGGACATTAGAAATTGACAGAAGAGAGTGAGCACACAGAGGCATATTTGTATAAAATTATACCATTGCTTTTGCGTGCTCATTTCTCTTTCTGTCACTTCCAGAGCCGGAATCTGATCTCTTCTCTCTTTGATGATCATCTTTTGGCCTGTTTTTTGCTCCAGAAATTAATTTGTTTCTCTCTAAATCTTTTTTAATTCCCTCTCTTTACACACCCAAACAAAGAGAACTCCTGGAGAAGAAAAGATGGTGGTGCATCGTAGGCAAAAAAGGAAAGGAAGCAGCAAGATATCCACTTGGGGTTTCGTTTTTGTTGTTTCAATTTTATTAGTTTATTGTGTATTAAATTGTTGTTTAGTTTAATGGCGTTGCTTTTGATGGTATTTAAGACTGATTACTGTGCAACTTATAGCGGAAAAACACTGTGTAGAGTAGTATATATATACATAGCATGGGACCGTTCCATTCGCGGGATCTCTAGCTAAGTTTTTCTGAGCATGGTCCAGCTTACTTGCAAAGCAAAAACCGTTCTTTTCTTTGCTCTTGTCTCTTGCGCATGCGATTATGCTATGTACTCGAGATACGCATCTGATATGACCTTGTTTTCACCTGAATCTGGCAAGAATATCTAGTAGCTTGTACTTTTTTTTTGTGAAAATGGGTTTTCCTTTTTATTGGCTCAAAACCCTAGTCTAGCTGCAGATAGGGTTGCTTGTTGTACGAGTACAAGAAGGGATTGCTGGTGAGTAGTCTTTGCTTTGCACTTGGTAAAACACCGATCTGATCTTTTTGCATTGGCTCTTGGAAATGGGTTTTGTTTTACATTTGTGTTCTTGTTATGGTACATGTTCGATTTGATGTGAATGTGGTATTTTTTGTACAAAGAAGAGACAGAAAGTCTTTAAACTTATCGTATGATGTTCTTTCCAGAAATAGGAAATTTCTGCAGCCATAGTTGCTCTTTGTTGTAGTTTTTTTTTTTTGAGCTTTTGCGGATAAGCCATGGATAGTCAACTCATTTATCATGGAAGAGACAAAAGCAGGTCTGCAAGCACTTCAGATAGCAGACATTCAGCATTTATAGCACAGACATCTGTTTATTTTATGTAGTTTTTGACTAGTAAGGTACTTTCTCTACTGTATATTATGCTTAGTGTAATCTCTACTTCATTATTATCTTCATTTGTTTGCTTAAGGATTATAATTTGAACTTATACATGGTTTTATCTATCAAATCAAATCATCTTGTTTTGTGATTTTTGCATTGCAAATTTAAGCAACCTCTTACATGGCTTGTGATTCTTGTTTTCAAATTGAAACACCAACCAGTTTCTTTCTTCTATTCTGGATTCACATCAAGATATAGTCCAAGATTCTTGATAAGATTAGAGAAATGAAGGTGTGTTATCAAGCCAAAGAAGTTTCCAAATGTTGTGTTCTACCTTAGTCTGCACAGTCTTGATAAACTGTAAGTTATGATACAGCATGAGTTTTGATTAAACATTTACAGAAAATTCTTAAGACATTTTTCAGATTTCTCATCTTTTGATATTTCCTTTTTATCTGTTGTTGTCATCATTCTTGGTTTCAGCAACAATCATATAAATTGGATTGAACTCTGTGCTATACTTCAAGAAAATTTCATTACTTTCTGTGTAGAATCAGAAAGAGTCGATCTCTAATTTTTGTGTTGTGACTGCAATACAGCACAACATTTTGTTTGTTATATCATGGCAGGGTCATCCCGAAGAGTATGAGCACGGTGATAGTTTTGGATGATGACTCAAGGGCCTTCAATTGCTTTAGAGAACAAATGGTGGCAATGATCCATGGAGTGTTTAATAACTCGTTGTTTGCCAAGGTAACCATTTTTTTTAATCTCTTCAATTCTTTTGAGCAACGAGACTTTGTTAAATTCTTGAATTTTAAAGTAGTTGATACTGCTATTCTAGTAGTTCAATTCTTGAAATGCTTTGTGTGAGAGTTCATGTTACATCTTTCCAACATTTCGATTTCTTTGTAGCATGCCCTACTTCTGCTACTTCAATTAAAAATTACTTGTTTATATCAATTTGCCTAAAGGATCCTACTCTATATGTAATCATCTCTTGCACAAGATGCTTAATTAGTTCACCAATCCGCCTGTTGGGAGAATTTTAGGAATAATTATCTAGATATTTTAGCTGGCAATTATGAGGACTTCCTAGCTAGGAAGTAAAATTAACTGCTCTTTTATGTTATCGAGGTGGCTGGTGCATTCATTAGGGATTTCAGCAATATTTTTTGTTTGTTTCATCTCCATGATTACACGAATGTGGACGCTGGCTTGATACAGCCTGTCTTTGTTTTCCCTCTTGTTCTTTGTCTTGTTTTTCCCGATACAATGTATCACGAATTTACTTCTTAAATACAGTAAAGGCCTGGTCAGAATGTTTTGCAATTGCTACACACAAAATTAAACAATTTTGTAGTTGTTTGTGGGCATGCACCCAAACATCAGAGGACAGCTAGTTGAGAAGTTTTTAGATGAAAGTTGGTATGGGGTGCTGAACATGAATTTTATATATTTTCTTTAAAAGAAGGAAGAATCTTAATTATATTTTCCAAGCTGATGCCGATGCTTTGGAGAATTCAAGTTCTTGATTTTGAAATGTGGAATGAATATATATGAGCTCAACAATCATATAACAAGATATGTGATAAGAGGAAATGCCTAAAGGATGATGAAAAAGAGGTCCGAAACAGCATGAATTTAAGAAGACATTAAGAACTCTGATATGTAATAATTGAGGGTCTTTGTGAGCAAATACTTCAACTCTAATACACAAACTAGATGACGATGCTGTCTGATTCGGTTTCGATAATCCGTCGGGGATCGGTATATATTTTAGGCCAACCTGTTATGGAGGAAATTAACCCAAAGAAAAAAAACAATGTGTGGTTCTAGCTAAGAAGGTTAGATGATTAGCCTGTTTTAGCTTTTGGTGCAAAAGGAAGGCACCAACTGATGATCACTTTCAACTATTGGGTTGGTCTAGTTAGCCTGATCAGATGAGCCGCCTCACTTTTACATTACTCTAACTCAATGCATCTAGCATGGCCTTCGTTGCTATTTCTATCCCTTTCCAAGCCAACGATTTAGACAATTTGGTGCTTGTTATAATGGATGGACAAGTGATTTCAAGTCAGCACCACTGCTTGAAGTTCCATGGCATCCACTTACATTTTGTAGCTGTAAATTTTAACTCAAAAGGCATGTAACTACTCTATCTCTAAAATTTTGTAACCTCCAGGCATATGTATTAACACGTAGCAGAGGGTGTCCGGGAATAATAATGATTGTTTTTTTGAATAATTTCTTGAAAACACCGTTTCAAAAACGTTCCTAAACAGCACTTAATCTTATCTTATCTTATCTATGTGGTGAATCTTAGTGATAAGTAATAGTCTGTCCTTGGGTTTGCCTTCCCCTCGTATTCCATGGTAGCATCACACACACACACACACGGTGTTGAGGTAACATTTTTTCTACTATTGACAAAGTTGAACTGCCATCTGCTATTTTTTCTGCAGGTGATTTCAACAGTAAAGAAAAGAATAGCTATCAAATGCATATGTTCTTGAACTATTAGGTGTACATCAAGATTAAAATTTAGGCTTAAAGCTCTGCGAAACCTAATTAGGACAAGGGAGATTGTGGAAACCTAGCTAGTGATGACACCTTAAGGCAATGGGGAATCTTATCCCATAGCAAAGCTTGGATTGTTCATCACCCTTTTGGCCTCTTCTATTTAGGTGAGATGATGTAGTACAAAGGTACTTGACATGTGACAAGATGTAGTACAAAGGTTCTTCACACACATCTTAATTAGGACTTGCAATCTACATGCATGATAAGCCATAGCCATAATCCTTATTTAATCTTACAACATGGCATAATATTGTGACTCATGCATAAGATCTTGTATCCCTTTTTTTTTAAGTTGAATTTTATGATTTAATTCATAGATGTTTCAATTTTATTACTCTTTCCTTCTCAAGAGCATGCTTGTTTTTGTATTTTAAAAGTATTTTTGAAAAAAATTGATTTTTTTTGTTTTAAATTTTGTTTTTGTTTTCTGATCGTTTTGATGTTTTAATATCAAAAATAAATTTTAAAAAATAAAAAAAATATTATTTCAATGTACTTTTGTTTAAAA